>Ga0256827_10001244_pt1 | contig 16245 bp, 17 predicted proteins | sample CV84metaG_FD_185977 | JGI IMG/M metagenome (GOLD analysis project Ga0256827, IMG submission 185977) | Hydrothermal vent microbial communities from East Pacific Rise, Pacific Ocean - CV84 | ecosystem: Environmental > Aquatic > Marine > Hydrothermal vents | place: Pacific Ocean: East Pacific Rise... | reverse complement strand
AAGATTTCAATTGAAATCTGATTATTTCTTGCAATATCTATCTCTAATTACAAGGTGACAAGTTTACCATAAATAATTAGTTCCTAATAAAATAGCCTGAAATATCTTACTATGATACTTCAGGCTATACTATTCACTCTTAAAGAGAATTGTCGATTATAAAATCTACATTTTACTTCTTCACTAACATTTCGTCAATGGCTTTAACGGCTTTAAAACCATCGGCAATAGCAGAGATAGCATCGGCAGTACGGTTAACAGCATCACCACCGGCGAATATCTTAGGATCGGAAGTCTGTTGTTTATCGTTGGTTACAATACGACCACGGTTAAACTCTATCTTATCCATATATGGCGTTCCTTCTAAGAAACCATAGTCGGCTTCCTGACCAATAGCACCAATAACAGTATCCACTTCCATAATGGTTTCGCTGCCTTCTATGGGCACCGGACGTGGACGGCCACCTTCTTCGGCTACCATATTAGCTTCAAGGTATTCTATGGCTTTTACTTTCTTACCTGTTTCATCGGCAATGATACGGGTTGGAATAGCCTGAGGATGAATATGAACGCCTTCGTCTTCGGCTCCTTCAATTTCTTCCCAATCGGCAGGCATATCTGCTACTCTACGTCTGTAGAGAATAGTAACATCTGCATCGTAACGGGCTGATACACGGGCCCCATCGATGGCCACATTACCACCACCAATAACAACTACTTTCTTACCTACGTCATATTCTTCTTCGTTGTTAATCATACGAAGATATTCAACTGCAGGGATAGAGTTTTCTAATTCCTCGCCTTCGATACCAAGTGTCCAAGGCTTTTCGAAACCAATACCTATAAATACGGCATCATTGGCTTTATATATTTCGTCGAAACTGATATCTGTTCCTACACGGGTATTAAAGTTGATTTTCACACCCACTTTCTTCATATAGTCTATCTGTTTATCCAGACTTTCCATAGGTAAACGATACTTAGGAATGCCGTACATAGTCATACCACCTGCATATTTCTTAGCTTCAAAAATAGTCACATCGTAACCACGTAATGCCAGATAATAAGCCACTGTTAAACCTGAAGGTCCGGCACCAATAATACCCACTTTATAACCGTTGGCTTCATTAATTTCGGGATTAACAATCTCGTGAGTCATATCGGCGGTTTTGGCCTGTTCTGTAGCATAACGCTTTAACCAACGTATGGCCACTGCTTCGCCTCGTACCTGAATAGCACAAACATCCTCGCAACGGCGTGTACAAACCTTACCACACATCTCGGGTAATGGGTTGTTATCGTAAATAATCTTTAAGGCATCCTGGTCGTTACCCGAAGCAATGGCATTGATATACTCAGGAATATGCATATGATCGGGACAAACCTCGGTACATAAACCACAAGAAATACAACGAGCCGCCTCTTTTCTGGCTTCTTCTTCGTTATATCCTAAAACCACCTCAGCAAATGATTTTACTCTATCGCTACCCTCGAGCTCACGCATAGGCACTCGGTCGAATATCATTAGAGAATTCTCTGATGGACAAGTAAATGAGAGATTATCTTTGGCATCGGGATTAGACACACCGGGTGTCCATAGGAAAGCATTGGCATCGGGTGTTACATAATTATAATCTTTGGTAAGATTCAGTGAACCGGTAGGACAAACATCTACGCAAAGGGCACACCAGCAACAGCGACCATAATCTACACGTGGACGCAATCCTGAATTTCCTTTTTCATCTTTAATCTGATGCTCTTTGGCCAGCTCTATCATATCAATGGCACCATTCATACAAATAGTAGAACAGTTACCACAACCTATACATGCCTGTAAATCGTTATAGTGCAGACCCCGATATCTATCAGCTGTATCGCTACCTAAGAGATTGAACTCTTTGGTATGAGGCTTTTTTGATATCTGTTTAAGCCCACTTAGTGGATTTACAATTCCTTTTATATTGAAAAAACTCATTCCTGTAGTTTTTATAATTATTTTCTTTTTTATTCTTTTCTATCCCGTATTTTCCTTTGCACTCTCGGGATCGTTATCTTTCAATCTCAGGAGGACAGGTTCCCAGGCTGTTCATAATGAACGACACATCGGCCACATTAGCTCCCACTAAAACATCTTCTAATAAAGTCATTCCATGAACATAAGCCGGACCACGAGCATGCACACGGCGAGGATAAATACCACCATCGCTCACCACATGGAAACCAAACTCTCCACGCCCACTCTCTACTTTACCATAAGCCGACCCCTCAGGAACAGCCCATTTCATTGGATTAGGCATTTTATTTAAGAAATCACCTTTAGGTAATTTTTCTATCACCTGACGGATAATAGAGATGGCCTGTCGCATCTCGAACTGTCGTACTTTAGCTCTGGCCCACACATCGTTACCTTCGAAAACACCCATCTCAAAATCTAATTCAGGATAAGCATCATAAGGGTTATCTTTACGTACATCGTGAGCAATACCACAACCACGCAAAGGAGGACCTACCACACCCCATTCAATAGCTTTGGCAGGATCGATGATACCTACACCCTGAGCTCTCTTCTGGAAAATAGCATTATCAAACACTAATCTGTCATAATCGTCTAAGCGTTTCTCCAGATAATCCATGGTCTTAAGAACTCTATCCTCGAAACCTTGTGGAATATCTCTACGCACGCCACCCGGCCAAATATACATATGATATACCCTACCACCGGTAAGCTCTTCAAAAAGATCGAGGATGTAATTTCTATCTCCCACCGACCATTGTCCAACAGTATATAAACCGGCAGAACCAGACTGTCCGGCATACCAAAGCAAATAAGTCTGAATACGGGCCAACTCAAGAGCCAATGTCCTTAGGTATTTACCACGGGCAGGGACTTCTCTCCCTTCGAGTTGCTCAACCGCTAAGGCAAAAGCTGCTTCGGGTGGATCGGGCTCAGGCACACAAAACCTACACAAGATGGTAGTTGTTTGCATCCAGTTTCTTCTTTCAATCAACTTTTCGAAAGCACGATGTAAATAGCCCACTTTTGTAGTAGCTTTTACAATAGTGTCGCCTTCGAGTTGAAGCTTCACCATCATATTACCTGTGATTCCAGGGTGCTGTGGTCCAAGATATAATGTTGTTGATTTTTCTCGCATAGCTTAGTCTCTTGAATATTTTTTAGCAAAGTCAGGAATTTCTTCTCCACTCTTATTTGCTATTTGTTCTCTCACATCTTTGGCATCTTCTCGGCCTTCTCTTTCAAAAAAGGTCTCTTTCACAAATTCTAATGTGTCAAAATTTCTTTTCATGGGTGGTTCGTCTTCCCAATCTTCCAGTATGAATTCTTTATCGCCTACAAAACCCGGAAATTCCACACCATACATCTCACGTATCTCGCGTTGATAAGTATTTATCTGACGCCAAATCATATCGGTATTTTCCATCTCGGGATGTTCTCTGTCGATACGGGTTCTGACAAACAGATTGATTTTATCTTTTGGTGACCAAAGAATATAAACCAATTCAAATTGATGATCTTCTATCCAATCGACACAGCTTAAATGAGTGAAATAATTATATCCTAACTGATTTTTTGCTTTTAGCAAAACAGATGCTACCTCGTCCTTTCCTATAGACAAAGTAACCTGTTGCTCACGTTGCAACTTCACCTCGGCATTGGCAAAAGCGGTTTGCAATTGAGCTATCAGTTGTTCTTCAATATTGATGTTTTCTTCCATTTTTAATCTTTTTTAGTTGAAAGTCCGTATAGTTGAAAGTTTATAAAGTTAAAAGTTTATAAAGTTCATAAAGTTAAAAGTTCGTAAAGTTCTTTCCACTTTCCACTTTCTACTTTCTACTTTCTACTTTCCACTTTTCACTTTCCACTCTCCTCCTACCAGTTATACTCTTCTAAAGGCCAGTTCTTAAGTACTTTCTTTTGGTTTGCCTTATACCAGTCTAAATTCTCTTTATATTTTTTAGCGCCAGTACCTTCGCCTTTGGCAATAATGCTTTGCAATTCCTCAAAACCTTTAATCACACTCTCGGGACGAGGCATACAACCATTAATATACACATCTACCGGAATATATTTATCGAGCATTTTTATGGTATTATACGAATCCCAATACATACCACCATTGATGGTACAAGAACCAAAACCAATGATATACTTAGGGTCTTGCATTTGCTCATATACTCTAATAACACGTTTTAAGGTCTTAGTAGATAAGTATCCTGTAACTAATAACACATCGGCCTGACGTGGTGTGGCAGCACCTCTGATTCCTAATCTCTCGGCATCGTAACGCGAGGTCATAGTAGCAGGGATTTCGATAGCACCACAACCGGTACCGTAAGCCATCACAAAGAGCGAGTGCTTTCGTGACCAGTTTTTTATATACTCAACTATTTTTTGTCCGTTTCTTTCGTTCATTATCTATATATTGATGACATAAAAAGATGTCAAGTCATTAATCATTTAATAAATAGCCCACACTAATGCAATAACACCAAAGGCTAATGGCCATTTCCAGAAATAGGTAATGGCTTGTTCTGTTCTGTAACGAGGGCTCACTGCTCCCCAAAGCACAGGAATCATATATAAAGAAAAGGTTTTAACCACTAACATAATTAAGTTAGAAGCTCCACCCATAAATATATCAACAAAAAGCACCAATTTAACAAAGGCAAATACCGACCCGCTGGTCATCATCAGCCCTAAATATTTTCCACCAAATTCCGATACCGGACCGGACGCTAACTCAGCAGGCGCATGAACAATATCAAAAGGCGCATAATGGAACATCCCCAACATGGCCAAAATGGCGGTAATAAATGCAAAAGGATTGGCAAACATCATCCAGGTTCCTGTTTCTCTTTGTATTTGCATCATTCCTGTAATCGAGGTAGTTTCAAACTGAGCCATTAAAGCCACTACAGCCATCACAAATGGTATTTCGTAACCTACCATCTGACTCAATCCTCTGGATACTCCAATGGCAGAGTTTGGATTACCGGTTTGTCCGGCTCCTAAAGCCATTCCCAGAGATCCAAAAACCATCATATAAATCAGGAAGATAAGGTCGCCACTAAAGTTTAAATTATCAAACCAAAACCATCCTTCGCCATTTAACACAGGTACAAACATGAGAGATGTAACCGAGGCTGTAATAGCAAATACAGGTCCCATATGTTGCATAGCACCGTGATGGATATTGGTATCTTTGGATTGTAATTTTAATAAGTCCACAAAGTTTTGATAGATAGGAGGACCAACTCTGTTTTGCAAGCGGGCAATCACTCGTCTTACAGCACCTCCATAAAACATCCCCACTGTAAACGCTAATATTACAGTAGCAATGGCTCCAAGTATTTGAAATATTATATCATTCATATTTTTAAATATTAAAATCCGAAATAATGACTTCCGCCTAATAAAAGAATCACCAAAAAGATAACCACATATAAGGCATACATCTGACCATTACCCATATACAATCTGCGGGTAAACTCAAATAAGGCCTCCAGACCTTTGGCAAAAGCCATATAATAATCGTCTAATTGTTTCTTTAGCAAGGGCCAGATAGCTCTTTCAAAAGGTTTATAGAAACTTTGCTGGAAGGTCATATTATCTTCCGGCTGAATTAATTCACCAGAAGAACTAATATCTTTAGTAGTTACATAACGTTGTCCCTTATAACCTTTAATGGTAATAAAAGCCAAACCTACCAGAAAGACACCAACGATGGCTATCCAAATATTTTCAATCACAATCTTATCGCCCCATGAATTATATAAAACAGTTAACTCATACCATTCTAATTTTGGTAGGGAATCGGCAAAACCTAAAGTGATCATGGCTTGTTGTACCGGCTTAAAGATAAAACCGGGGAAGGCACCTGCCAAAACAGAAAGACCAGCCAAAATCAACATAGGGATAAGCATGGATACGGGAGCTTCTTTCACATCTTTGGTCTCCAGCTCTTCCTGTCCTAAGAATAAGCCAAATAATATTCTATAAGAATATAAGAAAGCGGCTGTACTTGACAAGAAAATCATGATAACCAAGAAATAATGTCCCGAAGTAATGATAGACTCATAAAGCATCCACTTGCCAATAAAACCACCCAAAGGAGGAATACCGGCCAAAGTGATGATAGAGATCAACACTGCTACAAAAGTCCAAGGCATCTTACGAATCAAACCACTTACTTTGGTCATATCTGTTGTTCCGGCCTGACGTTCCACAGCACCTACGGCCAAAAATAAGGAGCCTTTAAAGAAAGCGTGGACAACGGCTAAAAATAAACCTGCCATCACACTTAAATAAGTATTAATAGAGAGGGCTACTACAATATATCCTAATTGTGCTACTGATGAATAAGCCAATAATTTTTTAGCATCCTTTTGAACCACAGCATAAAAGGTAGCCAGCACAGCTGTAACAGCGCCCATCCACCCAATAACATCTAAAACAATGCGTGTATCGGGGCTGATGAGATTAAAGATCACTAATGCAAAACCAAAAACACCCATTTTAGAAAGTGCTCCGGAGAAAACAGCGGTGAAAGACATTGGAGACTCACTATACGAATCGCGTGCCCATACGTGTAAAGGCATCAAAGCAGTTTTTACTCCAAATCCCACCATTAGCAAAATGATAATAGTTAACTGACGTCCAAACCCTAAAGCTGGGAAGCTGGTGAAAATATCAGACATCATAAAGCTACCAATATAGCTATAAGACATCACGATAGCCATTAACATGGCATAAGCACCAATGGCACTAAACACAAAATACTTTAAACCTCTGTTATCTACATTTTTACTCGAATAAATAACGATGAAGTAAGACGACCAGGTCATGATTTCCCAGAATATAAAAAGAGATACCAAATCGCGACTCATTAAAATCCCAAACATCGAGCCTATGCTCAAAAGGAAATTAAAGTAGAAATAGCCCAATCTATCTTTTCCTTTCATATAGGAAGAAGAATAAATTAATGCCATCAGACCAAGGAGGATCACAATCATGGCAAATAAATTACCTGCCGCAGTATTGCCCCATTGCAGGTGTAAGCCGATAACATTTATATCAACCACCTGGATTTCTGACATATGACCATAAAAAGTAAAGGCGACAAAAAGCATGAGCACCACATTAAAGATATCTCGTGCTATGGGTAATATCTTATCCAGCAAGAAGCTGATAAATGCACCTCCAAAAATTGCTATAAGTATGATTAATAAACTATTCATTTCTGTTCATTTTATGGTTATCTTATTGATAATACCGTTTGAATATAATTTTGTGTGTCGAGCAAGTCGGTAGCTGCTCTGTCGATGATTCCTGTTATCAAATCGGGATAAACACCAATAATAACAATGGTTAGTCCTAACACTAATAAAGTAAATTTAGCATTCAAACTTGGTTTCTTAATCTCTAAATCAGCGCTTGATTCACCAAAATATATCTTATGTACTACTCTAAAATAATACACAATTTCAATAACACTGATCACTAAAATAATGGCAATTACCGCAATATACTGTGCCTTGGCAGCTGCCATAAGAATATATAGCTTACTCCAGAAGCCGGCAAAAGGAGGCAAGCCCACAATAGCGATAGCTCCTAAAGCAAACATAAACGAAGTGAATGGCAATAGCTTAGCCATACCGCTCATCTCCGAGATTTTTTTATCCTTAGAATGATATACCAAATACGAGGTACTTAAGAATAAGAGTCCTTTTATAACAGCATGATTAAACATTAAGAAGATGGCTGCAAATACGGCTTCTTTGGTTCCAATAGCAAAGGCTACCAATACCAATCCCATTTGCCCGATACTTGAATAAGCCAAAAGTCTTTTTATTCTCTCTTGTCGCATAGCTATCACCTCGGCCACCACCATAGTAATAAGTCCCATGATCAATAAGAGGTTCAATACAGCAGGCACATCAAATAAAGTGAATATTACTCTCATTAGAGCATAAACACCGGCTTTAACTACCATTCCTGAGAACACAGCTCCTATAGGACCCGGGGCCTCGGTATACACATCCGGTGCCCATCCGTTAAGTGGGAACATTTCGGCTTCTATACCAAATCCTACAAAGAATAATAACAGAACAACGCCTTTAATATGAGGATCTACAGTCGGCATCTTAAGGGCTATTTCTGCCATATTAAGTGTACCTACCTGGGTATAAAGAATAACGATAGCCAAAAGGATAAAGAAAGAAGCAAAACCACCAATCAATACATATTTAAAGGCCGCTTCGGCTCCATCGCGTTCACGATAAAAGGCCGTTAAGGCATAAGACGAAATGGCTGTAATCTCTAAAAATACAAAAAGATTGAAGATATCACCTGTTAGTACAATACCAACAGCTCCGGTGATAACCATCATAAACAAAGTATAAAACTTAGTTGTCTGACCATAATCTACTTCGGGTTTAAAATTATAGGTATACACCCAAATCAAGAAACCCAATATGGTCATCATACTTACCAAGAATCCCGAGAAAGGACTAAACACCAAGTTGATACCCCACGGAGGGTTCCAGCCACCAATGACTTCAACAATAGTAGAGTCGGTTAATACGTGATTCATTAAGGTTACTGACACATAGGAAAGATATAATAATACCATTCCGGGTATCAGTCTGACCAATTCCTTATTTAACTTCCCAAAGAGAGGAATTAAAAAGGCCGCCATAAGCGGAATTGCTATATAATGTACTGGAGAAATTACCATTTTAAATTCTTTATTTCGTCAATAGATGCCGTATTATGATGTCTGTAAATTCTAATTACCAGCGAAAGTGCTACTGCTGTAACAGCAAAACCAATAACAATGGCTGTGAGCACTAAAGCCTGAGGAACAGGATCAACCATGACATCACTACCACTTACTTCGGGTGAAAATATAGGAGCTGTTCCGCCTTTAATATATCCAATGGCTACAAAAAGCAAATGCAAACCACCATCAATAATTGATAAGCCTATCACTATCTTCAGAAGATTCTTTTTAACTAAAACAGCATACAAGCCTATAAGGATTAAGGCAATAGCTGTTCCGTAAAAACTTATTGTTAATAACTGATCCATAATCTAAATGTTATCATTTTCATTTGGCCTATTATTCAATAGTACCGTATCAATCACTCCGGTTAACTCAGCAGCCACTTTAAAACCAACAGCTACATAAATAATTCCTATAATACCACCACTTAAAAGCGAGTTTAACTCACCCACATGTAAGAAATTCTCAAGAAAAGCCATTCCTTTTAACAGGCCTGTCATGCCTAAGCCAACAAAAACAACACCTGCAATAGATTCTATCCAACTAACGGTATTATGATTTACCTTAAACTTACGGTAAGTGATGAGCATTAATAAGGAAGCTGTAGCGATAATAGCACCTCCCTGGAAACCTCCACCAGGCGTTAGGTGTCCGTGTATAAACACATAAGCTCCTAAAACTACCATCATAGGAAATATCACCTGAGCTCCCACTTGTAGTATTCTGCTGGAAGGTTTTTTAGCCCGCACGTCTTTTTCGCCTTTGGTTTTTCTGCGATACATAATGCTGGCCAAACCCATAGCTGCTAAAAACAATACGGTTACCTCGCCCAGGGTATCAAACCCCCTGAAGTTAACTACAATAGCTGTTACCGAGTTGGCTACTTTTAAAACGGCAGGTGATTGTTCCAGATAAAAATTCCCCACGGTTTCTCTGGGCTCACCAAAAGGCACTTGCAGCAGTACATCCATCAAGGAATAACCTATAACTGCAATCAGAGCAACCACTAATATTTTCTTAATCATCAGTATCTCCTTTCATTTCTTTTTTCTTATCAGAAGCATCCTCATATTGAGTGGTATTTCTGATGGTGATAATAAAAATGATGGTTGTTAGCGCAACCCCTATGGCCGCTTCGGTAAGTGCCACATCGGGTGCCTGAAGCACAAAAAAGAATAAAGACAAACCCAAGCTTATCAATCCTGTTGAAACCACAGCATACAATAAGTTTTTTGAGACCACAGCATAGATAGCTGCCCCCAGGGTTAAAATCACTAAAACTATAATTGGAATTATTTGCCAAATCATTTCTGTCCCTCCTTATCTTTTTTATGATCACCTAAAGCGTCGATATCCTCATCGGATAAAGGCTTTAAGTGTTGGTGACTTGCACGAGCAATAGCATGAGAGCTCAAAGGATTTGAGATACCAATAAAAATAGCCATGGCAATTAATTTAACCCACCAGTCGGGCTCCAAAAAGGCCACTCCCAATAATAAACTCATCGCCCCCATGGTAGATGCCTTAGTCCCTGCCTGAATACGGGTGTAAAAATCGGGCATCCTATAAATCCCCAAAGCACCTAAAAACAAGAATACGGCTCCCACAAAAGTGAAGAAATACCCTATATATGTAAATATCATATCCATTATATCCCTCCTTCTAAATAGCGGGCAAATGCCAATACTCCAACAAAGCCAAGCACCGCATATACCAATGAAACATCTACATAAATAAAACGCCCATAAATATGAGCCATAAATACCATAATGGCAATAGCTATCACCGAAACGGTATCTAATGCTATCACCCTATCCGAGGCTGTAGGCCCTTTTACAAACCTAAAAAAGCTTAACAATAAGCCCAACGACATAATGGCAATGATTATAATATTAAAATACGCTTCGAACATCATTACTTATCAAATATTTTAATTAATTTATTTTCAAACTCTTCAGCAATTGCGCTGTATATTCCTTCTTCGCTATGCTCTGTCACCTCTAACCAATGGATATAAAACGTATCTTCAATAACATCTACGCTCAGGGTTCCCGGTGTTAAGGTAATACTATTGGCTAAAACCATTTTCCCAAAATCAGACTCCAGCTTCGACTTAAATTTCACAATACCCGGGTTCACGTTGATGGTGGGTTGAATAACAATCTTTGCCACATGAAAATTCGACTTTATTAAAGCCACCAGAAAAATGACCAAATACTGTAAAATCAATAATATCTTAGCAGGTTGGAACAATTTTAGTCCGCAACAAGCAAAAGAATTGTAATTTAACCAAGAAACTATAAAGGTAACAATGAGTCCGGTGATTAGTTCAGCAGGCTGAAGACTCACCGTAAAAGCGTACCAAACAAGCATTAACACTATCCATGTAAAGATAAACTTGCTTGGATTTGAAGATTTATTTTCCATTATTTTAATATATTAATAGCAACAGATGCATGACCCCCGCATAAAAAATAAGCCACTAACAATTATTGTTAGCGACACAAAAATAGAAAATAATATAATTCTTTAAATTGGCTTTTGTAATTTATAAACAATCCATTTAATATTATTTATAGGACTTTGATTATATACTAGTTACGATTTTTTGGAATAGATACAAATAATTACAAAGTGAAATTAATTTTATAAGACAATTTGCCCTACGACATGGTTTGTCATTCACTAGTCTCATCTTTGCACCAAAAACAATTTAAAACAAATGATGATGAAACAAATCATTCTATTAGTTATCTTACTATTTACCAACTCAAGCAAGAATCACTTCTTAACTTATAGAAATAATTTTTAACTTTGAGGGTCTTATAAAATCCCACTTAAATCAAACAAAATGTCAGTACAAGGAAGTATTCATAGGTATAGTCTCATTATTGAAAAAATTGAACGTCATCAATTTCCCTCGAAAAGGCAGATACATGAGTTCTTATTCGAGCATGGTTTTGAGAACCATTTACGAACTACCGACAGAGCCATCGAAGAATTAAGAAGTGAGTTTGGTGTGGCCATTGTTTATGATTCATATAAAGAAGGTTATTATATTGATAAAGAGAATAGGGATAATTTTCAGTCGCTGCTTAACCTGATAGAAATCTCTGTTACTGCAGAGGTCTTTGGTGAAGCTGTAAAAGCAGATCAAAACAAACAACTTGAATACATCTCTTTCGAAAATCAAGGTTCACTGAAAGGTATTAACCATTTAAAACCTATCTTAAAAGCCATTAAAGCGCATCGAAAGATTAGTTTCACTCATTATAATTTCCACAGCAAAAAAAATAAAAACTATACTTTAAAACCTTATTTGCTAAAGGAATATCAAAGAAGATGGTATGTGGTGGGTTTGGTTGGTCCATTAAAAGAGTTTCGAACTTTTGGCATAGACAGAATGGATCACTTAATAGTTAAGCCCGACATTTTTACACCCGAGGCCGACCTGAATCCTTTGGATGGTTTCCAACATATTATTGGACTTACCACTCCCTTGGTAAACGAGAAAAAGTGGCACTTTCGTTCACGCCTACTCAGGGGGAATATATTAAAAGTCTTCCCTTACACGCCTCACAAAAAGAGCTGATTGATAATGAAGAAGAATACCGCATTGAGCTGGATATTATCCCTAATTTTGAGTTCCAACAGCAGATTCTATTGCATGGAGATACTGTGAGGGTTTTAAAGCCAGAGAGTCTGGTGGCGGAAATAAAAGACCGGATTGACAGGATGCAAAAGAGATATAAATAGTAAGCTAGGACAAATAGGACAAACAAAAAGACATGAAGATAATAGATAATGATAGACGCAAAGAAGATTAATTCCCTTTATTCAACATATCATTATCCCATTTACTAGGATTTGATTTTATATAATTTTTTATTCGCCAATATTCATCATTATTTCTGATAATTCTATCGTGGTAATTGGGTTGAAAAAAATGATTATTCTTATTGTATTTAGGGATTTGTAAATGATTTTCATCAATATAATCATCAATTTTTGTATTAACGGCCGATTTATATCCCGCCACAAACGACGATATGGATTTTGGTAACCGAATGGGCATTTTCGGTTTGTCGGGTTGATTGTTTTTTTTGGGGATATTGGATTGATTAATAGGAACGGAACGTTGATACGCACGGCCGTGCGTATCAACGTTCCGTTCAATCTTTCGGTCATCCATATTATCGTTCTGTTCAATCCCTTTTGATAATTCATTATTCTTTAAAATTACAATGGCATGCAAATGATTGGGCATGATGATGAATTCGTCTAAAAATAATTCATCACGAATTTCAAATGAACGATGCCATTCGGTATTTACAATTGTTCCGAAATTGGATAATATCATTTCTCCTGAAACAATTTTCCCAAGGTTACATTCGCGGTTTTGCGTAACAAATGTGATAAAATATTTTCCATTGCGCGAATAATCCCAATGGGGCATTCTGTGGGATTCGCTACGGTATTTATTTTGAAATTTTTTCATCATCATACGCCTCTGTTTTTAACCAAGCATAACTAAATATTCCTTTTTATTAGCATTAACTATTTGTACAATAAATAATTTGTTCTTTCAAATATAAGGATATTATCCATTAAACGGTCTAAGCATTTTCGCTTCTTATACAAAATGTTTTAGGTGATTTCATATGAAAACTAGCTCCCCGGCACCCCTTTGTCAATCACACCTTATAAGTTTGCGTAAAAACAGAAAAAGAAAAGAAGATTACTAAAGCAGTAATAAACCATGAAAAAAACACATTGATAAGGAAAAAAGCGTTATATTTGTCCTTATGAAAAGGAAAGATATAATTAAAGGTATTATTCTTCAAAATCAGAAGAGGGAATTAAACCATCTTAAAAAACGCCATATAGATATACCTATTCAAACAGGTAAAATAATAAGTATTAGTGGTGTTAGACGTTGTGGCAAAACCCACCTTTTGTTATTATGCATTCATAAATTGATAGCAAATAATATACCTAAAGAGCATATTGTATTTATCAATTTTGAAGATGAAAGGTTAAATTTAAAAGCCGATGATTTAGATTTAATCATACAATCTTATTTGGAGCTCTATCCTCATATTGCGCTTAAAGATGTGTATTTCTTTTTTGATGAAATACAAAATATAGCCCATTGGGAAACGTTTATTAGGCGGGTGTACGATTCTGTTTCATCAAATATTTTTATTACAGGCTCTAATTCTCAAATGCTGAGTAGCGATATAGCCAGTTCGTTGCGAGGTCGAAATATCAATATTGAATTATTCCCCTTATCATTTAGCGAATACATATCATTTAAAAATATTGATACCAATTATTATCTTGCCGATAATAAGGCCATCCTTATAAACGAATTGAATAATTATTTATCAAATGGTGGTTTTCCTGAAATTATAAATAGCGAGTTTTCGCAAAAAATACTTCAGGATTATTATTATGTAATGCTTTATAGAGATTTAATAGAGCGCTATCAAATAAAGAATGCAGCAGCTTTAAAATATTTTTTAAACAGACTTATAGGAAATATTGGGAAGCCCAGTTCTATTCACAAAATATATAACGAATTGAAATCTGCGGGTTATAAAGTGTCAAAAGACAGTATGTATCAATTTGCTGAATATGCCGAATCCATTTATTTGTCGTTTAAGATTAATAAGTTCGATTATTCATTTATAAAAAGAGAACAATCGGAAAAGAAAATATATTTTATAGATAATGGTTTGATAAATGCCTTAACCTATCAGTTTTCAGAAAATTTGGGGATTCTATTAGAAAATGTGGTGTTTTTATATCTCAGGCAAAAATGGGGGGAGTCGGTATATTTTTATAAAAACAAAACAGAATGTGATTTTGTTGTTATGGATAAAGATAAAGTAGTAGATATTATTCAGGTTTCTTACAATATTGAAGATAATGACACTTTTAAAAGGGAGATTCGTGGATTGGAAAATGCAGCAAACTATTTCAAACTAAAGAGAGGCAAAATTATTACCTTCGATCAGGAGCGGGAAACTTTTATAACAGAACAGCAAATCGAGGTAGAGGTTATACCTGCGTATAAATATTTATTATCTAATAGACATTGAATTCTCCAAAGGATATAATGACAAGCTTATAGAAAATTAATATCGTTTATTTAACATATTGTTATCTTATTTCTGGAGATATTATCAATTAAACGGTCTAAGCATTTTCGTTTCTTAAACCAAATGATTTATTTGTTTTTTTTAAATAAATAACCCCACGACACACTTTGTCAAACCGGCCTCTTAGTTTTGTAGAAAAGGTTAAATATTTAAAAAAACAGAGATGAAAACAACAAAAGATTTACAAAACATTGGAGAAGAATTTTTTAGACTTATTAGAGAAAAAGAAGCTTGGAAAGAGATATCCAAGAGTTCAGATATTCCATGGTCTGACAAATTGGTTGAGAAATATGCCGATAAACTTGATTGGGAAGAATTATGCGACAATCCTTCTTTTAATTGGTCAATTGAGCTAATTGAAAAATATAGCCATAAAATAGATTGGGATAATTTGTCAGAAAACATTTTAAGATCACCTTTTTCTGATTCATTTGTTAAGGTGGTTGATTGGGCTGTGATTAAACGGTTTGAAGGCTCTTGGAATTGGCACAAATTATCTCGATTTTGTGATAACTTTACGGAAGAAACATTAGAACAGTTTGCCAATAATTTGGATTGGGGAGAAATTATTGATAATCGGGATATCACATGGTCATATAGGCTTTATGAGAAGTTCAGACAGTATATCCCAATTAATAATTTAGAGCGTTTTCAAGATTCATATTTGTGGGAAAGTATTATAGAATTTGATGCTAAGATATTAGAAGGTGAAATGTTAAAAGAAGCGATGAATGATTAGTATAATAAATGCCAAACCTAAACACTTCATTGGGCTAGGTGATACAGGCTACCACATTATTAATTCTTTTTATGAAGATAAAAAACTATCAAATACACATTTCACTTGTATCATTGATGAAAGCTCAACAAATAAGCCAACAAAATTTGAATGTTTTAGATCATCGGAATCAATGATGAAAAAAAGTATGACGGTGAAGAATTCAGATAGGAAAGCTGATGAGTTAGAAGTGTTTTTGTTTCAGCAAAAGCTTAAAGACTTATTCTCTTCAAATCACCAATATATATTAATAGCTGGCTTGGGAGGTAAAACGGGTAGTTTTTGGATGGCGTATCTAATAGATTTTTTAATAAAGAATAATATTGAATTTTTAAGTATCTGCCATACCCCATTTTCTTTTGAAGGAAAAATACAGCAAGCTCGAGCGCAAAGCATTGTTGATAAATATAAAAACACGCCTCAGTTTAAATATTTTTCTTTAGATATGATTAGAGATAAATATGGGAATATGACTTTGCGCGAAGTTTTTGCAAAAGCG
>Ga0256827_10001241_pt1 | contig 16274 bp, 15 predicted proteins | sample CV84metaG_FD_185977 | JGI IMG/M metagenome (GOLD analysis project Ga0256827, IMG submission 185977) | Hydrothermal vent microbial communities from East Pacific Rise, Pacific Ocean - CV84 | ecosystem: Environmental > Aquatic > Marine > Hydrothermal vents | place: Pacific Ocean: East Pacific Rise... | reverse complement strand
GCCTGTATTGTAAATTCTATGTTCGGCAAACTCTACAGAAAAACCATGATATGGACTTCTGTGTAAGCCGGTTATAAAACCTTCTACAAGCTGCTTTGCAATAAAATCAATATTTTTGAATTGCTCAGAATTGTATATTTCTTGTAAATCTCTCAATTATTTTTACCTATAAATTTAAATGCAAGATTAATAAATTAAATAATTATTTCATCAAAAGTTTTATAAAATTTAATAATTTATTTTGTTTAAATATTAAAAATTAAAAAAAAAACATTATTTTGCGGTGTTAATGAAATATACAAATTATATAATATTATTTTTATTGTTTTTTGTTGGTGCTCAGGCACAAATAAATAAAAATGGAGTGCCTTTAATTCAAAATTATGATGCAGAAGATTATGATGCACACGATCAAAATTGGGCTATAACTCAAGACAATAGAGGCTATATGTATTTTGGAAACACACACGGTGTTTTAGAATATAATGGAAGGTCTTGGAGAAAAATAGAGGTAAATAACAACTCAATGGTTAGGTCTTTAGCCGTTGTTGGTGCTACAAACACAATACTTGTTGGTGCTGTTGATGAATTTGGATACTTAACACCTAATAAAATAGGTCTTTTAGAATATAAATCATTATATAAAGAATTAAATATAAACCAAAAGATAGGCGATGTTTGGAAAACATATACAAAAGGAGATACAGCTTATTTTTGTACATATAATAACATTTTTATCTTTTATAAACTTAAGTTTATTAAACAAATAAACCTTGTGAAACGCTCATCTATGTTTACCTATATTGTAGGTAAAGATTTATATGTTGGCAATTTAGAGTATGGTATTTTAAAAGTTACACGAGATACTATATCTGAAATTAAAGGCGGCAATTTTTATAAAGACAAAAACATATCAGCAATATTAAAAATTTCTAAAAATAAATTTCTTGTAACAACATTTCAACAAGGAGCATTTATATTTAACTCAAATACAGGAGAATCAAAACAATTTTTTAATGACGAGGTAATTAAAATTGTACAAAAAGGAGTTTTGTATCATGCAATAGAATTAAATAATGGAAACTTTGCTTTTGCAATCGTTTATAACGGATTGTTAATAACCGATAAAAAAGGAAATATTGTAAATCATTTAACTGATGATGATGGACTCTCAGGAGATAATATGTTGTTTTATTTATTTCAAGGAAATGGACCGTTATGGGTCGCGAAAAACACAGGAATATCAAATATATTAGTTGATTTGCCACTTAACTATTATAAAATTTCAGAAGATTTAGGAAGTGCAATAAATAACATTATCGAGTTTAATGGAGTATTGTATATTGGAACCGACGATGGAGTTTATTATATTTCTAACAAAGGAACAAGACCGGAAATTAAGAAGACATCAATTGATAAACAAGTATGGGATTTTATTATATTTAAAAATGGCGACGAGGAGTTTCTATTAGCAGGTACTGTACAAGGTGTTTATGATATAACAGATACCTTAAATATTGTTGAAATAAAACAAAATATCAATAAATCAAATATAAAAGGTGATTTTTATGCCTATAAATTATATCAAATTCCTAATAAACCATATTTATTAATTTGTAGTGAAAATTATATTGTTTCGCTTAAATATACTGGTGATTCTAAATGGGATAGTTATAAAAGATATTTTGATTTGAATGCCGGAGTAAGAGAAATTATTTCAGATAAACAAGGGAATATGTGGATGGGGACAACACTATCTGGTGTAATAAAAGCTAAATTTACAGATTCATTAAATGTTATTGCAAAATACAATAAAAAACAAGGTTTAGATAATCTTAAAAATGTTACTCCTCTTTTGTATAATGATAAAATATATTTTACAAACACAGATGGAGTTTACGAATTAAATGGAGATAAACTTAATAAAACAGGTGTTGCAAAGTTAAATAAGAACATATCAATTCATTCAATATATTATTTAAAAAATGGTAAAATTTGTTTTTTTGTAGATCAAACAGAAATAGAAAGAAAGTTTTATATTTTTGATTCTAAAAAAAATAAATTAGATACTACATCATTAAATAGTTTACCCGATTCCAAGAAAGATGCGTTTGTTATTGAAACTAATCCAAATATTTTTATTATTGCTTACGGAAAAAAATTATTCTTTTTAGATTACAATAAAATTGATACTTATAAAGAAATACCATCTCCTTACTTTAAACAAGTATTACTAAAAAACGAAGAACCACTTTTCGCAGGAGTTTATGTTAATGTTGAAAAAAATAGCGATACACTTGTTAATATAATTACATTAAAAGGACAAACAGATGAAATTGTTCCTGTACTAAATTATAGCCAAAACGAATTAAAATTTGTATTTTTCTCTCCATATTATAACAAAGAAGATAAAGTTCTGTTTAGTTATACATTAGAAGGGAATGATGACAAATGGACAAAGTGGTCAAAAGAAAATTTTGCAATAAAAAATAACCTGCTAGAAGGAGATTATACTTTTAAAGTAAAATCTAAAAATCTTTATGGAGAAATTAGCGAAATAGCAGAATTTAAATTTATAATATTACCACCTTGGTATAGAACAGTATGGATGTATATTATCTATGCAATACTTGGTATAACAATTATTGTATTGATTGTTTATTTAAATAGCCGTAGACTAATAAAAGAAAAACTAAGATTAGAACAAATTGTAAAAGAAAGAACAGCAGAGGTTGTAGCTCAAAAAACTGAAATTGAAGCACAAAGAGACGAAATTGTAGCTCAACGTGACTTGGTAATGGAGCAAAAAGAACACATTGAACTTATACACGAAGAAATTACAGATAGTATTCATTATGCAAAACGAATACAGCGTGCAATTTTACCAGATGAGGAACATGTAAATGCTGCAGTGCCAGAGCATTTTATTCTTTTTAAACCAAAAGACATTGTAAGTGGCGATTATTATTGGGCTTCGGTTCTTAAATCTGAAAACAAAGTAAACAAACATCTAATAGGAAAACTGGTAATTACTGCTGCCGATTGCACAGGACACGGCGTTCCGGGTGCATTTATGAGTATGCTAGGTGTTAGTTTCTTAAATGAAATTGTTAACGAAAAAGGAGTTGACAGACCAGACCTTATACTTAATATGATGCGAGAAAATGTTATTGCATCATTACAACAAACAGGAGCCGAGGGAGAACAAAAAGACGGAATGGATATGTCGCTTTGTGTTATAGATATAGAAAAAATGAGATTGCAATATGCAGGAGCAAATAACCCTGTTTATATCATACGAAAAAAAGAATTACCCGAAGTTGTATTTATTAACGATAATGCCGAAACAAAAGAAATTGAAGGCGAAGATTATAATTTAAAAGAAATAAAATCAGATAAAATGCCTATCGCCATTTATATTCTAATGAATGATTTTAGGTTGAACGAAATAGAACTATTATCTGGCGATGCAATATATATGTTTTCTGATGGATATGCCGATCAATTTGGTGGTAAAAAAGGTAAAAAGTTTAAATATAAACCATTTAAAGAACTATTATTAAGCATTCAAGATTTACCAATGAACGAACAAAAACAAATCTTAGAACAAACAATGGAAGATTGGAAAAATACTATAAACGAAAAAACAGGGCAAATATCTGAACAAATTGATGATATTGTAGTTATTGGAATTAAAATACCATAAAAGCCACAAAAGTGAAAAACAAAATAAGTATTTTTATTGAATATGTTTGGCTTACTTTAGCAGGATTAGCTCTTATTGCAGGAATACATAAAACATATTATCATGGATTTGAACACAGTTGGTTGTTTTTTATAATTATCCCAATAGCATTGCTAATGTACTATTTAAGAAAACAGCTTAGAAAACAAAACACAAACGAAGAATGATTATATATCTACTTCTAATATTACTAACTCTTTTATCTTCAGCATTTTTTTCGGGAATGGAGATTGCCTTTGTTTCATCTAACAAATTAAAACTTGAATTAGATAAAAAACAAGACGATACATTCTCTAAAATAATTAATATCTTTAATAAAAAACCAGGCGAGTATATCGCTACAATGCTTGTAGGTAATAATATTTCGCTTGTTGTTTATGGTATTGTTATGGCTATAATACTAAGACCTGCAATAATAAATATATTTGGGAAAAATGAAGCAATAATATTATTGCTTCAAACAATAATTTCTACAATAATTATACTATTTACAGCAGAATTTTTACCAAAAACACTTTTCAGAAACAGTCCTAATCGTGCTTTAAAAGTTTTTATTATACCTGTATTTCTAATCTATATATTATTGTGGCCAGTTACTAAAATTACAATATTTTTCTCAGATATTTTGCTTAATAATATTCTTAAAATGGATACAAACACAGAACATAAAAACCCTGTGTTTGTTAAAGCCGATATAGACCATTTGGTATCTAATGTTTCTAACGAAGATGAAAAAGAAGAAATAGATAATGATATAAAATTATTTCAAAATGCCTTAGATTTTTCTGATGTTAAAATACGAGAATGTATTATTCCTAGAACCGAGATTATTGCTATTGATGTTAACGATTTCGATTTAGAAAAAATAAAGCAACTATTTATTGAAAGCGGCTTTTCTAAAATATTAGTTTTTGATGATAGTATCGATAACATTATCGGGTACATTCATAATTCAGACTTATTTAAAAAACCTGACAACCTAAAATCTATAATCCGAAATGTAATTATAGCACCCGAAACAATGCCTGCAAACAAATTACTTAAAGAATTTAGTAACGAAAACCGCAGTTTGGCTGTAGTAGTAGATGAATTTGGAGGAACAGCAGGCATAGTTACTCTAGAAGATATTATGGAAGAAATTTTCGGAGAAATAGAAGACGAATACGACACATCTCAATTTATTGATAAAAAGATTTCTGATAATGAATATATTTTATCGGGAAGATTGGAAATAGATTTCTTAAACGAAAAATATGCTCTCAATTTACCCGAAACAGATGATTATGAAACCATTGCAGGTTGGATATTATATCATTACGAAGATATTCCTAAATTAAATCAAGTTATTGAAATAGAAAATTTTAGTGTTAAAATTTTAGAAGTCTCAAATATTAAAATAGAACTTATTAATTTGAGCTTAAACTAAAGAAGAACTTCTAAAAATTATTTAGTTAAAAAGGCACATCACCAGCTTCCTCATCTTCAACCTGAGGCATATCGTCAATACTCGGAGCAGATGTTGTTTCACCCGTATTGGTTTGAGAGTTTTGTAGCTCAATTTTCCAAGCTTTTATATCGGTGTACCATTTGCCATTAAACTCACGACTTTCGATATTAACAGAAATATCAAGATTGTTATCCATCTGTAAAATATTATTATCAATCTTATTTCCCCAAATTGAAACACATATTTTTTTAGGATACTGATCAAAAGTTTCTACAATGATATCTTGTTTTTTCCATTCGCCATTTCTTCCTGTACCTGTTTGTAATGGTAATATTTGCACTATTTTCGCTTGTATTTGCATAGAAATTAATTTTTATGCAAAGTTAAAAAAAGAAAAAGATTTTTTTTAATAAAACATAAAGTTTAATCGAAACGAATTTCTCTATGCTTTGTATCGAAGTTTATTGTTAGCTATCCTCAAGAAGAGGTCAAAACTTATGAAAAAAGTTTTAGGTGAGGTGTAATAAATATATCTTTGTAAATTATAATAAAATTGTAATGGAAATAATTTTAACAGATACACATTCGCATATCTATCTCGAAGAATTTGATAAAGATAGAGACGAAGTGGTTTATAACTCACTTAACCAAGGGGTTAAATACATATTTTTACCAAATATAGATAGCAGTTCTATAGAAAATATGTTAAATCTATCGCAAAAATATGTCGATAAAATTTTTCCTATGATTGGTTTGCACCCTAGTTCTGTTGAAGATGATTACAAAAATGAGCTTGATGAGGTTTTGTCGTATTTAAAAAAGGAAAAATTTTACGCCATTGGTGAAATTGGCTTAGATTATTATTGGAATACAACTTTTAAAGAAGAACAACAAACAGTTTTTGAAAAACAATTGCACTTGGCAATGCAAGAAAATTTGCCTGCAATAATTCATGTTAGAGATGCTTTTGACGATGTAATAAAGATTTTGTCAAAACCAGAATATGATAATTTAAAAGGGATTTTACATTGTTTCACAGGAAATTTAGAACAAGCTAAATTTTTTATTGATAGGGGTTTAAAACTTGGGATTGGAGGAATAGTTACTTTTAAAAATGCAGGTTTAGATAAACTTGTAGAGCAAATATCGCTAAACGATATTGTTTTAGAAACCGACTCCCCGTATTTAGCCCCAATGCCAAAACGAGGCAAAAGAAACGAAAGTACCTATTTAAGATATATTGCAAAAAAAGTAGCAGAATTAAAGCAAGTTTCAATAGCAGAAGTTGCTAAAATTACTACCAAAAATGCCGAAGAAGTTTTTAAAATAAACTTAAAATAATATGGAAAATAAAGTATTGATAATATACACTGGCGGCACAATTGGCATGATAGAGAATCATAAAACAGGAGCATTATCTTCTGTAGATTTTTCTAAAATTAAAAAATCTATTCCCGAAATAAATCGTTTTAATTTTAAAATAGATACAATAGAATTTGAAAACCCCATAGATTCTTCAGATATAGACTATAAATTTTGGATAAAACTTGCTAAAATTATTGAAGAAAACTACCAAAAATATATTGGATTTGTGATATTGCATGGCACCGACACAATGTCGTTTACTGGTTCGGCACTTAGTTTTATGCTACAAAATTTAAACAAAGCTGTTGTTTTAACAGGCTCGCAATTGCCAATAGGAATGCTTCGCACCGACGGAAAAGAAAATCTTATTTCGGCAATAGAAATAGCTTCAAAAACAGCAAACGGGCAAAGTATTGTGCCTGAGGTATGTATCTATTTTGAAAACAAACTCTTTAGAGCAAACCGCACAATAAAATATAATGCAGAATATTTTAATGCATTTGCATCAGAAAATTATCCAACATTAGCAAATATAGGAATAGATATAAAATTTAATTACAAATATATACACTATAAAACAGGAGAAAGTAAATTTAATATAAATACAAAATTAAATCCTAATGTAGGAATTTTAAAAATATTTCCGGGAATTACAAAAGAATTTGTAAAATCTGTATTAAACACACCAAATCTAAAAGGTTTAGTATTAGAGACATTTGGCTCTGGCAATGCCACAACAAAAAAATGGTTTTTAGATTTGCTAGCAAAAGCCGTAAAAAACGGTATAATTATTGTTAATGTCACCCAATGTATTGCAGGGTCTATTCGTGCAGGTAAATACGAAACAGGATTAGGTTTAATTAAAGCCGGAATTTTTAATGGATACGACATTACAAGCGAAGCTGCAATTACAAAATTAATGTTTCTTTTAGGGCAAAATTTAAGTCAGAAAGACATAAAAAATAAATTTGAAATATCTTTAACAGGAGAAATTACAAAAATAAACTTGTAAAAAAGTTAAAAAATAATTTACTTTGAGTAATTTTTTGTACTTTCGGAGTTTCAAAAAAAAGAGTTCTTTAAAAAACTATTCGTATAGTGCAAACTATACGGAGAATTGGCCGAGTGGCTTAAGGCGCACGCTTGGAAAGCGTGTTTACGGGTGACTGTAACGTGGGTTCGAATCCCTCATTCTCCGCAATTTTTATATAATTATTAACTTTAAATTAATTTAAAACTGATCATGAAAAAACTATTTTCATTAATTGCCGTTTTTGCTATGCTTAGCTTTGGGGCAGTAAATTACGCAAGTGCTCAAGATGAACAAAATACAGATACTACATCTGTAGAACAGGCAGATAGCACACAAACAGAAGAAGTTGCTGAAACAACACAAGCAGAAGAAACTCCTGCCGCAGTAACAGAAACTGAAGAAACTGACAAAACAGAAGCAGCAGAAGAACCAATTCACCAAGTAATTAAACAAAAATTTATTGAAGGTGGTGCAGGGTTTATGAGTTTCGTACTTATTGCTTTAATCTTAGGTTTAGCATTAGTTATTGAGCGTATTATTTACTTAAACTTAGCTTCAACTAATTCCGAAAAACTTTTAGAAAGCATTGAAGAAGCAATGAATTCTGGTGGAATTGAAGCAGCAAAAGAAGTTTGTAGAAATACAAGAGGACCTGTTGCAAGTATTTTCTATCAAGGTTTAGACCGTTACGATGCTAACGATTCTAACTCATTAGAAATTGTAGAAAAATCTGTAATTGCTTATGGTAGTGTTCAAATGGGACTTTTAGAAAAAGGACTATCTTGGATTTCTTTATTTATAGCTCTTGCTCCTATGTTAGGATTTATGGGAACTGTAATTGGTATGATTGACGCATTTGATGCAATTGAAGCAGCCGGTGATATTCAGCCATCTTTAGTAGCTCATGGTATTAAAGTAGCTCTTATTACAACAGTATCTGGTCTTATTGTAGCAATGATACTTCAAGTATTCTACAACTATCTTGTAGCAAAAATTGATAGCATCGTTAACGATATGGAAGATGCTTCTATTTCTTTAATTGATATTTTAACAAAATATTCAAAAAAATAAGATATGAGTAATAAAATGATATCAAAATTAGTAACAATAACATTATTGGTCACTTTATTTGTGTCGGTTTTAATATTCATCGGTTTTTGGATGGATATTATTTCAACTAGTGCATTTATAATTTGGGCTTATATATTGTTTGGTCTTGCAGCCGTAACAACAGTAGTTGTTGGTTTAGTGAGATGGATTATTCAAATTATAACAACTCCTAAAAAAGCAATGGGATCATTAATAGGTATTGGTGGTCTTATTCTTGTATTCGTAATATCTTACGTTATTTCGTCTGACGGGAGTGTTTCTGCTGATGTAATGAAAAAATTTGAAGTTACATCATCATTATCGCATACAATTGGTATGGCGATTAAAAGTATGTATATCTTAGGTGCTTTAGCAATATTATCTATTGTTTACACCGAGGTATCAAAGATTTTTAAATAGAATATTAAAATATTAATAATATGCCAAGAAGAGAAGCTCCAGAAATTAATGGTGGTTCGATAGCAGATATCGCATTTATGCTACTTATCTTTTTTATTGTTGCAACAACAATGAATGTAGATTCTGGTATAATGAGAAAGTTGCCGGAATTGTCAGATGAGCCACCTGAAGAGATTGATCAGATTAAAGATAGAGATGTTTTTGATGTTAGAATTAACTATAAAAATCAATTGCTTGTAGAAGGTAAATCTATTTCAATAGATAGATTACGAGAAAAAGCGAAAGAGTTTATCGAAAACCCTAATAACAGCGAAGAACTGCCACAGAAAGAGAATGTTGATGTACCATTTTTTGGTGTTTATCCTGTATCTAAACAAGTAATCTCTTTGCAAAACGACCGTGGAACAGAATATGATATTTATATTCAGGTTCAGAATGAGCTAACAGCTGCATACAATGAACTTAGAGATGAAATATCTATGCAACAATTTCATAGGCATTTTGATAAGCTAAACGAAGATGAGATGAAGTCTGTTAAAAAGATTTATCCGATGAGAATATCAGAGGCTGAGCCTAGAAGAAATACAGGAGGAGGAAGCTAATATGGGAAAATTTGGAAGAAAAGCAGGAAAAGGCAGTTCGCCAGAAATATCAACAGCATCTTTGCCTGATATTGTATTTATGTTATTATTCTTTTTTATGGTTACTACTAGTATGAGAGATAGTACTGTAATGGTAAAAACCAATGTGCCTTCGGCAACAGAGGTTAAAAAATTACAGCATAAATCTTTAGTAAGTTATATAAATGTTGGACCTCCTTTGCCAAAATATCAAAGTGTTTTTGGTGCAGAACCTCGTATACAGTTAAATGATCAGTTTGCTACTATAGACGATATTCAACAATTTATTGTAAGTGAAAGAGAAAAGAAAAAAGAATATGAACGACCTCAAATGACAACTTCTTTAAAAGTTGATTCAGAAACTAAAATGGGTATTGTGGTTGATATTAAGCAAGCTTTAAGAGAAGCTAGTGCTTTAAAAATAAATTATTCTACTCGTAAAAAATAAAAACCTAAAGGTTAATATAAAAATTTAAAGCTTGTCAAATTTTGGCAAGCTTTTTTTGTATACATCAAATACCATAAAATAAAACTTTCAAGTTTCAAGTTTTAACTTTGTTGTTTTTTCTATCTTTGTAAAAAATTAAAGAAGTATGAAAAAAGTACGAGTTAGATTTGCCCCAAGTCCTACAGGACCTTTACATATTGGAGGTGTTAGAACAGCATTATATAATTATCTTTTTGCAAAACAACACAATGGCGATTTTATTCTTAGAATAGAAGATACAGACCAAACACGTTTTGTAGAAGGTGCACAACAATATATTGAGGAAGCTCTGGAATGGAGCGGTTTGCAAATTGACGAAGGAATAAGCCAAGGGGGAAAATTTGGACCATACAAACAATCGGAACGTAGAGATATTTATAAAAAATATGCCGATATTTTAATAGATAATGGTTGGGGATATTATGCTTTTGATACTGCAGAAGAGCTTGATGCTTTAAGAAAAGAAGCCGAAACAAATAAATCGGTTTTTACTTACGGTCCAAATACTCGTAAGAGTTTAAAAAATTCAATAAACCTTTCTAATAATGAAGTAGAAGAACTTATTGCAAAAAAAACACCCTATGTTATCAGATTTAAAACACCTGAAAATGAAGATGTTATAATGCAAGATATTATACGTGGCGAGGTAAAAGTAAACACTTCAACACTTGACGACAAGGTGCTTTTTAAATCAGACGGATTGCCAACATACCATTTGGCAAATGTTGTTGATGACCATTTAATGGAAATTTCGCACGTAATTCGTGGAGAGGAATGGTTGCCGTCTTTACCTTTGCATTTTATGCTTTATAAAGCACTTGGTTGGGAAAACGAAATGCCTGAATTTGCTCATCTTCCTTTAATTTTAAAACCAACAGGAAATGGTAAACTAAGTAAACGTGATGGCGATAAAATGGGCTTTCCTGTTTTTCCAATAAATTGGAATGTTCCTAATTCTGAAGATATTTTTAAAGGTTATAGAGAAGAGGGATATTTTCCTGAAGCATTTACAAATATTCTTGCATTTTTAGGGTGGAATCCTGGCGATGAAAGAGAAATTTTATCAATAACAGAATTAATCGCCGATTTTTCTTTAGAAAAAGTAAGTAAATCCGGAGCAAGATTTGATCCTGAAAAAGCAAAATGGTATAATCATCAATGGATACAAAAATTACCTATTGAAAAAATAGTTGCAGAATTTAAAATTATTTTAGCTGAAAAGTCAATCACTTCTAACGATAATACCATTACAAAAATTGTTGAAATGGTTCGTGAAAGAAGCAATTTTATTGCAGAACTTTGGAATAATTCTTATTTCTTTTTTCAAGCACCAACAGAGTATGATGCAAAAACCGTAAAGAAAAAATGGAAACAAGATGCCCCAGAATTAATGAAAGCTGTAAGAAATGTTTTAGCAGAAACAGAAAATTTTAACAGAGATAATGCTCACGATGCAGTTGTTGCTTATATCGAGAAAAACGAACTAGGAATGGGGAAAGTAATGAATGCACTTCGCCTTTGCATGGTAGGTGCAGGTGCAGGACCCGATTTATTTTCGATTATCGAAATTATTGGAAAAGAGGAAAGTTTATCACGAATTGATAAAGCTGTTGAAAATATTAAGTAGATTTCTTAAAGAAAATCAGTTACAATGATAAAATTAAACATAAAAGAATCTTTAATAGTTATTGATGATTACGAGAAATCAATACAACAACTTTTACCAAAAAACAAGAAAATTATTATTGTAACAGATACTAATTTAAACAAAATTTACAATAAAAGTATAAGCCAATTTCCAATAATAGAAATTGGCTTAGGCGAAAAAACAAAAACACTACAAACGGTTGATTTAATTATAAATAAACTTATTGAATTGGAGGCTGATAGGCATAGTTTTTTACTTGGATTTGGTGGGGGTATTGTTTGCGATATTACAGGTTTTGCAGCATCAATTTATATGCGAGGCATTGACTTTGGTTTTGTTTCTACAACATTGCTTTCGCAGGTAGATGCTAGTATTGGTGGTAAGAATGGAGTTAATTTTAATGATTATAAAAACCTTGTTGGCAATCTTAATCAAGCTAAATTTGTTATTTGTGATACAAAAATGCTTGATACTTTACCCAAACATGAAATAAAATGCGGGTTAGGCGAAATTATAAAACATTCGCTTATTGCCGATGCTAAAATGTTTGAGCTAATATCAGAAAATTATAAAAATATTTTACATTTAGATAATGCTATTTTACCTAAATTAATTTTAGAGAACATAAAAATTAAAGCAAAAATAGTTGAAAGCGATGAAACGGAACAAGGCGAACGTAAAAAACTAAACTTTGGACATACTTTGGCTCATGCAATAGAGAAACACTCAGATTTATCGCATGGCGAAGCAGTTAGCATAGGAATTGTTTTTGCATCAAAAATATCTTTGCAAAAAAGATATATCACAAATATTGAGTATAATAAAATAATAAATACTTTAAAAAAATATGAGCTGCCAATAAATTTAACTATTGAAAAAGATAAAATTTTTGATGCCATAAAAAAAGACAAAAAACGCAATGCTGATAAAATCTCTTTTGTGTTATTAAATGGCATAGCCAATGCAAAAGTAGAGGATATTAGTATTAATGAACTAAAACAATATTTATATGATTTGTGTTAGTATTGCAAATATCACATTTTCGGAACTAAATAAAATTATTTCTGAATTTGCAATGATAGAATTACGTTTAGATTTACTAAATTTTTCTAATGAAGAATATAAGCAAATTTTGAGTGTAGGTATTCCTGTTATTGCAACTTTTCGTACTGATGCTTTAGATGATGATTACAAAATAAACAAACTAAAAACTTTAATAGATTTAGGTGTTAAGTATATTGATATAGAGTTAGATGCAAGTAAATATCTTGTAGGTAAAATTATTAGTTATGCCCAATCGAAAAAGAGTAAAATAATTTTGTCGTATCATAATTTTAATAAAACCCCATACCAAACAGAATTAGAAAAAATTATAGAAGAAGGTAAAAATTTAGGCGTAGATTATATTAAAATTGTAACATTGGCAAATAATAATACTGATGTAGAAAGAGTGTTAGATTTGTATAAAAAACACAAAAATTTAATTGCGTTTTGTATGGGTGAAATCGGGAAAAAATCACGAATTGAAAGTGTAAATTTGGGAGCCAAGTTTACATACGCAGCATTGTCGGAAAAAAAGCAAACTGCAAACGGACAATACACCTACACCGAAATGCAAAAAATATTAAAAGCATGAAACTATTCGCAGTAGCAGGCAAGCCGATTTATTTTAGCCGAAGCCCCGAAGTTTTTCAAACATTTTTCGAGGCAAAAAAAAATGATGCTAAATATTTTAGATTGGCAGCAGATACAGCCAAAGAAACAGTTCATTTATTTAAAGAGCTTGGCCTATCAGGAATGAGTGTTACAGCTCCGTTTAAATCAGATATAATTCCTTTTTTAGATGAAATAAGCAGTTTAGCTAAACAAATAGGAGCAGTTAATACTGTTATTCTTAAAGATGGCAAATTAATTGGTTATAATACAGATTATCATGGCATTATAAACACATTGCCAAAAATAAAAAATAAAAAAATATTGATTGTAGGAGCTGGTGGAGCAGCAAGAGCATTAGCTTTTTCATTGAAAACTAACGGTGGTATTGTCAAAATAATTAATAGAACAAATGAAAAAGCAAAACAATTATCCAAAGAATTTAATATTTCATTTTCTAATATTCAAGACATTGAATATGAAGTAAAAAATTCAGAAATTATTGTAAATACTTTACCTTCGGGAATTAAAATAATTGAAGATAATTGGTTAAATAAAAATCAAATATTTTTTGATGCAATTTATCATAACTCAGCTTATCAAAACATTACAACAGAAAAAGAAATACAGTTCTATTCTGGCAAATTGTGGCTTGTTAATCAAGCCATTGAAAGCTATAAATTGTTTTTTAATGAAACAATTGAAATAGACGAAACTTGTTTTGCAGATGAGGTAAAACCTAAGGAAAAACTAATTTTTATAGGTTTTATGGGTGGCGGAAAATCTACAATTGGAGAAAAAGTTGCTAAAAAATTATTGTGCAAATTTTTTAGCACCGACGATATAATTAAGATGAAAGAGGGTAAAAGTATTAATGATATTTTTGTAGAACATGGCGAAGACTATTTTAGACAAACTGAACAAGAAATTCTTTTGATGCTTGCAAGTATGTCGGGAAAAGGAATAATTTCTACTGGTGGCGGAGTTGTGCTAAATAAAGAAAACAGAAATATTTTAACCCGTAATTTTTATGCTATTTGGCTCTATGCCAACACTAATGCGATTATGGCACGTACAGAACCTGAAAATCGCCCACTGTTAAAAAACAATTTTACAAAAGAGCGTATTGATGAATTAATGAAAGAAAGATTTTTATTTTACGCACAATCTGCTGATTTAGTTATAGATACAACCAATAGAACAATAGATGAAATTATTAATAAATTAGTTAATTCTGAATTAATATGAAAGTAAAAGCACCAGCTTCAAAATCGTATTTTCAAAGAGCTTTAGCAATTTCGGCTTTAGCCAAAAATACAAGTATTTTGCAAAATATAACATGGTGCGACGATACTGTTATTGCAAAAAATATTACAAGCCAACTTGGTGCTGAACTTGTTGAGAATGATGGGGTCTTATGGGTTTACCCAAGAAAAAATAAAATTTTAAATAAAGATTTTTTTGCAGGCGAAGCGGGTTTAAGCATTAGAATGTTTAGCCCTATTTTGGCTCTAAATGCCGATAATTTTAGTTTTACCGCCAATGGTTCTTTATTAAACCGACCTGTTGAAAATATAATTGAAACTCTCGCAAAACTAGGTGTTGATATAAAACTTAACAAAGGAAAATTACCTTTGCAAATTAACAAAAAACTACAAGCCGGTAAAATTGAGATAGATGGCTCTCTTAGTTCTCAACTTTTAACAGGATTGTTGATAGCATTACCCTTAGTTGATGGCAACTCAATTATTTCGGTTAAAAATTTAAAAAGCACTCCTTATATTGACATGACAATTAAGATTATACAGCATTTTGGTGTAGATATAATTAATAATAATTATGAAGAATTTATTATAAAAGGAAATCAAAAATATATTGGTACACAATATAATATAGAAGGAGATTGGAGCGGAGCAGCTTTTTTACTTGTAGCAGGTGCAATTTCAAACAAAATTGAAGTAGAAAATTTAGATGTAGATTCTCTACAAGCCGATAAAAAAATATTAGATGCTTTGGAAATAGCAGGTGCAAAAATTACGAAAAACGAAAATTCTGTTTTAGTTGAAAAAAATCAATTAAATGCGTTTGCTTTTGATGCAACCCATTGCCCTGATTTATTCCCCCCACTTGTAAGTTTAGCGTCTGTTTGTGAGGGAGTTACAAAAATAAAAGGTATAAGCCGCTTAATTTACAAAGAAAGTAACAGAGCAAAAACTTTGCAAAAAGAATTTGCAAAAATGGGTATAAAAATAAGTTTGCAAAATGATTTTATGCTTATTGAAGGAGGAAAAATAAAATCGGCAAAAATAGATTCTCACAACGACCACCGCATAGCCATGGCAGGATATTTATTTAATATTTTACCCGATATAAAAATTGAGATTATAAATAGAGAGGCTGTAAACAAATCATATCCAGAATTTTATGATGTGTTTCAATATATTGATATTTAGGGTCTGCTGACAAATCCATAAAAGCTTATATCCGCAGGTTTAGTTTTAAAATATTAATAGTCAGGGCTTCACTATTTAGGGTCTGCCGAGAAACACATAATAAGTTGTTACAGAGCTGTTTAAACTAAAACACACTATTGTAAGTGCAAACTTTTTAAAACATATGTGCTTATAAGTTTGCATTTACAAATGTTAAAATCATAGTTTTATGCTTACTCTGAGGCACATCATATTTTTATCTTCTTCAATTTGAGGTATATTTATACATCTGCATTTCAGAAAATAAAAATCTAATGCACCTCAGAGATTTTCAG
>Ga0256827_10001240_pt1 | contig 16276 bp, 16 predicted proteins | sample CV84metaG_FD_185977 | JGI IMG/M metagenome (GOLD analysis project Ga0256827, IMG submission 185977) | Hydrothermal vent microbial communities from East Pacific Rise, Pacific Ocean - CV84 | ecosystem: Environmental > Aquatic > Marine > Hydrothermal vents | place: Pacific Ocean: East Pacific Rise... | reverse complement strand
CTCTTTTATGTTTAACCGCAGATCACTCGGATGGGTGCGGATTTTAAAAACCGTTAATGAATATAAATAAACATTAAAAAAACAGAGGAAAAATTGTAGGGCGGGAACGGTTGAGCGAAGCGAATCCATCCCGCCACCTGTACCTTTGTGTCTACAAACAACACAAATTAAAGTTAGGCTAGAAAATTCAATCGATCGTGAACGTTGGAAAAACGATACGATTGAATTAGGGGGTTTTTTGTCTTTACTCAAAAGGGCTTAATGGTGGTTGGGCTATTTTTTAGTTTTGTTCCAGACACAGGAAACAATGTCTTGGATGGATTTCATTTTCTTTGCTTCTTCATTTCCAATTTTAATATTAAATTCTTCTTCAACTGCCATGACGATTTCAACGTCGATCATGGAGTCAAATCCCCAGATGAATTTCATCTCTTCTGAAAAGTCATCTGTGCTAGTGATTCTGGAAAAATCAGCCTCAAACATCTCTTCGAATATTTTCCTGACTCTGATCGGTATTTCTTTTTGAACTCCCTGTCTCTCAAAATACTGAATATAGAAATCGTCATCGCTCAATGAAGCTCTTCCTTCAAAAAACTCATCTAGCTTTTTAAGTAGTTCTTTATGACTGATGAACCCGCTTTTGATGAATTTCACAAATGCATCTTTTATTTTTCTAGGATTCATTGTTTTTCTCTGCCCAACGTTAAACGTGAGCCTGAGTGGATTGTACTTCATCTTTATCAACGGGCGTTGTCACGATAGACTCCACGTTCTTGTTGACAAATTTATCTTACTTGATCTTCTCGGTTAACTTTCTCCGATAATCATAATCTGGTTTTTTCATTCTAACCCAACTAACGATTGCAAATAAAAGTACTCCGTGAATGCCAATAACCTCAGGCCACGCTCCTACAAAATGACTGAATTTATAAAAAATACAGGAAAGAAATGATGTAAAAAGGCCTAATACGATAGCTGTCATAGATAAAAAAGGTAGTGTCTGTTTAATAGGATTAATCCTGTCAGCAACGATAAGTATTAAACCTGGAACAATAAAAAAAAGAATCAATGAAAGAGCATCCCATGAAGTGCTCTTTATTGAGGAATCTCTGATGTCGCACTGAACTATGAGAAGCAAGATGAATACACCAAGGGTTAAGATGATTGATCCAATTTTCTTCATTTTTATTCCTGCCAATGGTTAAGGGTGACTTTCGGTGGGGAGGATATTGCCTTCAAAATCGTGCGCGGTTCACCGCAAAGTCGTGAACACTTAATTGATTCATAAGGTGTTAATTTAAACACTCGCTTCGCTAAAATCAAGAAGATCTAACATTTTTTCTGTGTGTTCGGTGTGTTCGTGGTTAATAAGAAATCGGTGTCGATCTGTGAAATCTGTGGAGAGAGATGCTGTTTTATTTTTTATTTTTCTTTTGTTTGTTTAGGCGGTCAAGGCGACGTTGCATGGCTCGTTCATGAAATTCGATTAATTTTAGATGCTGTTGCTTTATTTTAACTTCTGTTGGGAGCTGGTCCCACTCTTTTTTTGTCATCTTTTTAGTGGAAGAGGATGTATATACGGTTACTTTCGATTTTCCGGAGCGGGGTTGCGATGAGACTTTTCGTCCAGAGGTTGATCCTCCTCCAGGGAGCCCTCCTTGTCCATATCCTGTTTGGGCACTGTCGCGCACGTGTCCACGGGGTTTGTATTGAACCATATAGGTTTCTTTTTCGCCGGTAATGATATGTTTGAAGGTGACTTTTGAGAAGTCGATGGATGCAATTTTCCATTCGTTAAGGAAATCTACAAGGGGCCTTCGGGGATCGTTGTTGGCGGTGACTTGGGCGATGGATGCTCTTTCGTCTCCTTGCCAAACGCGTAGATTTATTTGAGGTTTGGATTTAAGGGAGAGAATAACACTTCGTTCGCTACCAATCCAAACACCTTTTATGAGCAGGTCGGAAAAGGAGGTTGTTTCGTTTATGATGGCTGTTGTGCGTTCGGGTACAAAAAGCGATTTTGTGATGATGTCTTGGGTGGGAGGAACGGATTTGTTGAAGACTAAGTTTTCTGTTGTTTTTATTTTAGAGGGTTTGGTGGATGTTTGATTGTTGAGTTTAATATCAATAGGCGGCCGAGAGGAAATAATTATGGTAACGATTCCGATAACACATAGGGTTCCAAGGGCGGGAATAAGATATTTTTGGATGGGAATATTCATGATCCATTTTCCTTGTTTTGACAGTAAATTTGAATGGACATATTAAAAGAGATTCCTGTTATTTTTGGCGTGTTACTTTTTGGTTTGTATGATCGTCTTCTACCTCTAGAATAGCGCCGTCTTGCTTTGATGGGAGAGAGTGTTAATTTTTTTATAACGATTAGAGGTCGGTGTGTTTCTACTTGGTGTAAAAAACGGATTAAGTCGGAATAGCGTCCGTTTCCACGAACATACAGGGACATTTGATTGGAAGAGGATCTGGATAAGGAGCGTTCAAGAGAGACGGTTATGTTTAAGTTCGGTCCAAATTCCTTGAGCAATTTAATCATCATTGTTTTGGTCATGACGGGGTTTTTAATGGGCGGGAAGAGGAGCCGGTCCACTTTTCGTAGTGCTTCGCGGAGTTGTTTGTTTTGTTTTTGAACGACGGGAGCACTCTGAAGTACTTTATTAAAGTTTTCTAACAAGGCGACTTCATTTTCGAGCAACTCTTTTTGCTCTTTGTGATGTGTTGATGCTTTTTTTATAAGGGGATAAACAAAAACACCAAGAAAAAGAACTACGGCGCAAACGAGGAGTGCAATTCGTTCTCTACGGGAGAGTTTTTGGATTAGTTTTTTCATGGAGACTCCTTAAGTGTTGCGGACATATTGAACGTTTGATAGTCCCCGTTTTTTCTGCCGAGATCTGATTTGGTGATGGTGTCTATAACGGGGATGGCTTGAAGTAATTCGGGCAAGCGTTCGGGTCTTTTTGAAGAGCCTCTAAAGGAGATGTTGTCTCCTTTTCGATAACTAAAATATTGTAAGTAACTGTCCATGGGGAGAGTGTCTGAAATAGATTTTAGGACGGTCATTACGCTGATTTTTTGGTGACAAAGATCGTTCATTTTTGAGAGTTGATGTTCTAATTCTCGGTTTTTATCTTTCATTTTTTGAATGGGAGCAATCTTTTTACGTATCTTTACGAGTTCTTTTGCAACTTGTTTTCGTTGTTGTTTTGGTGCGTTTGCTTTGACGGCAATACCGATCATTAATTCGATGGCTAACAGAGCACATAATCCGGAAATAATGAGGGTTCGTTTGCTTAGTGGAATTTTTCGGCGTCTATTTTCGAGTAGGTTTAAGTCGGGCGGGCGTTTTGCTTCTGTTGCGAGCAAGACATCGACGAAAGATTCTTCCACTTCGAAGCCTTCGGGGGCTTGTAAGGAATAGACGCGCACGCCAAATTGGGTTTCTAGATCGGATTTTAGGGTGGCCGGTAATGGAATGTTATTTGTTAGCCAGATTCGATTAATGCCTTCGTCGCCTAACCACTCTTTGTTTTTAACGATCATTTGGCGTGCAACGGTTAATATTTTGTCTGAATCTAGGGAGTCTTTAGAATAAATCCATTGTGAATCTTGTAGTTGACCTTCTCCATAGAGACAGAGTTCCACGTGTTTTGCGTCGGCAATAAGAAGTAGACAGGGAGTTTCTCCGAGGGTGTCTGCGATGGCGGAGCTAAAGGGAAGTATTTCATCGATGGGTACATCCACTTCTTCGAAGGCTTGAGTGAAGGCTGTGAGGATAGATTTTCGAACTGCAATAAGATTTAAAACAAGCTGTTTTTCGTTGGAAGAAGAGACGGCTGACCAGGCAATGGCTCGGTCTTCTTCGGGTAGAGGTACGTGGCGCGTGGCTTCGAATCGAACCATGTTTTTGATTTCATTTTTTGCCATGGCGGGATAACGCAAGGTTCGTTGCATGATATTTTCGCGCGGGAGACAAAGGGTTACTAGAGCAGGAATTTTTTCGGTTGATTTTAAGAGTGCGGAGATGTTTTCGTAGATATTTTCGTCGCGTTCCAACTCTTTTATAAATCGTATTTGTGTGCCAAGTACGGTGTAATCGATAAAAATAACATCAACGATTTCATCTCGGAAGAGGATGCACATTTTTATTTTGTTAATCATAATCGAACCTTTCGTTCTGGGATTGTTGATGGGTTAAAATACGGTTAAGTAGTTCTCCTGACGCATTTTCAAATAGTTCTTCTATTTGATAGGATCGTTTCTTTTTTGAAAACCCTAGTCTTATTAAAATAATATGGCGAGCTTGATATATTGGGGTTGATGTTGGGTCCTCGTTTTGATCCTGCAAGGATTGTTCTTCTTGCTCCATATCTTGCGATAGAAAGCCCTGCGCAACAAGATAAAGATGTTCTGGTTTTTTGTTAAGCCTTTTAAAGCGCATTTCTTCTTCTTTGTCAAAAGTAAAGGAGCTGTCGGGCGGAAGAGTTCCGCTGAGAATATATTTTTTTGAGGCCGCTCCTTCGGGGCTATTATCCCCCATAAAGTAGTGGAGTAACCCTCCGCCAATTACGAGACCATCTTTTATTTCCAGAGCGTTGTTTCCATAAAACATGTCTGGAGTGAATCCTGTAATTAATAGGATTTCTTCTAGTTGAACGATGGGGGCGTTTTTTACATGTCGGGGAGGATTTAAGGTTTGATAAAATTCTTCTTCTGCACCGTTTGCGCGAGTGGCGTTGTCTTTGTCGATCCAATCTTGAAAGGCATCAACGAGTTCGTTGCGTTCTTCGCCCTCTTCTATGCCGCAGGCTGTTTCTAGCAGGCGATGCCACCCCTCGGTGCTTAGTTTGTTGGGATCTAGCGCATTGGGAATATTAATGAGTTGATAAGCGGCATAGCCCGATCCTATTTTATACCCTTTTCGATAGGTTTTTAGTTCGTCGATGGCGGCTTCATAATCCTTGTTTCCTTTAACAAAAAAGAGGTTTCCGTATCCGTCGGAATAGGGACTGGTGGATCGACGGGTGAGTTCGAGTCGTGCAAGAGCAACGGCACTGCGTGCAAGTTGAAAACTTTGGGCTTCTTCATAGTGGGTTGAAAGGGCTTGAATCTCATTTTTCATAAGGGTGGAAAAACCCATAACAAGCAGCGTTAGAACCAACACAATAATGAGCACCATAAGAAGTGCTGAGCCTTGTTTAAATCGATTTAGATGGATGGAATTTGTTTTCATTTAAAGGGTTAAAATAGTTTTTTTCTCCGTAGGGAGTAATCAAAAAAGAGCGATGTCGTTCTATGTTTTGAAAGAATCAACACACATTCTATGAAGTGGGGTAATTTTATAGAATAATCGGTATCAATATCCTCGGGCTCCATCTCTTCGGGTTCGGGTTCGTCGACCATTCCATTTTGTTCTAATCTCCAGTAACGAAAAGAGATGCTCGTGGCATCTGAAAGCAAAAGAATCTCTTTTTTAGGCAAGGAATTTTCGGGGAGATTGTTGTTGTTCCAGTCTGTTCCAACGGGATTGTCTACGCCTTGTAAATAGGAGGTGTCGGTCATCCAAAGGGCATCGTGTTCGGTTTCTTCGTTGTGGCGTACTTCGAGGGTAATCCAGTGGTTATATCCGTCTGGATCGGTGGATAAGAAGGGACGACCAAGCACAAATCCTAATACGGATTTTTCGCCGCGGAAACGATAGCGTCCGTCGGCGAGATCGTATTCGCCGTCGTTGGCCAACCAGCCTTGTTCTTGTTTGGAAAGGGTTACAATGATGGCGTCTCGTAGGGCGCTGCCGATCATAATTTCAAGTGAGCGAATGCGGGTTCCCGCATTTATTGTGGCGGTTCCTTGATCGATTGCCGTGGTTGTGTTTTTTAATATGCCGGCAATTGCTCCGGTAAGAATACCGAGCAAGGTAAGAGCCACCAATAATTCAAGTAGGGTGAATCCTTTTTTTATCCTGTATTTATTTTGGTTCATTTGAGGTTAAAAAGTTCTATTCCTTTGAGTTCTATTTTGTGGTTCTGTTTTCCATTTTCGACCTCGCTCCAGCTTACTTGAACCGAGATAAAGAAGGGTTTTAATCCACGGGATCGGTGCTGTTCGTTGTCGGTGGTTCCGGGGAGTTCTTCGTTGATTTCGTCGGCACGAATAATCCAAGAAAAACGACCGTTCTCGCCTTCCTCTTCTGGGGGAGGAACAAATCGGAATCGGCGGAGTGTAGCCATTTCTCGAGAGGCAATTTGAACGGCGGTGGTATGATCTTCAGAAAACGAAACGGTTTTTATATGTCGTGCCAGTGCAACGAGCAAGCCCGAGACACCAATTGCAAATACAACAAGTGCCACAAGAACTTCGAGCAGTGTGAAGGCTCGTTTGGATAGAGAATTATTCATTATTGTTGTGTTTCATCATTTTAGGGTTTCCACAAAGGATGTCGGCGGCAATGTTAAGGCGAATTTTTTTGTAGGAAATACTGATTCCTCCGCCATCGCTTCCACCAAAATGAGTGAAGGTGAGAATATGAATTTTTTCTGAGGAGGAGTTGTTTAATGCGGGGATTTTTTCGGCGGGTTGATCGAGTGTTTCAAAGAGGGAATCTTTTTTTGAAAGGGAGGAAACTTCTCCTGCAAAAAGAGGTTGAACAACTATATTTTCATTTAAACTTAGGGTTTGCATGAAGCGGTGGTTTTGTGGTTCGTCGTTTTCGTCTTCTGGCTCTCTCCTGAGTCTTGAGAAGGATTTTTCTTGGGCGTAGATTGTGTTTTGAGCAGGATCAAGCCAGAGGTCAATTGGCACTTTTTGGTTCATTGCTTTTGTTCGTGCCTGTCGCATAAAGTTGGTAATTCGACGCCCCTCTTTTTTTAATAGATATTTTGGAGAGGTTAAGTTGGCAATCGCTGGAATACTAATGGTTAGGATAATGGCAATGATCGCTAAAACGATTAATAGCTCAACAATTGTAAATCCATATTTCCAGCTTTTACACATGGTCTGTTAGTCCTCAACACTCGACAGATCGGCATTGATTTTTTCACCGCCCTCTTTTCCGTCGGCACCAAACGATAGAATTTCGAAGGCTTCTCCTTCTGGACCTGGCGAGGTGTAACGGAATGGGTGATCCCAAGCATCCCGAAGGGATCTTTTTTTTGCGAGATATTTTCCAGCCCATTTATCTTCTGTTCCACTGGGTGCTTCGATTAATGCAATTAATCCTTCGTCTTGAGTTGGATAGCGCCCTACATCTAGTTTGAATCGTTCTAAACTCGTTTCGATTTGTGCAATGGAGGTTTTGGTGGCTTTTACTTTGGCTTTATCTGCTTCGCCAGAAAAGTTTTGAACGGCAATCATACCGATAACCATTAAAATAACTAATACCACTAATAATTCCACGAGGGTAAAACCGCTTTTTTTCTTCTTGTTGTTCTTCATTTTATATACTCCCATTTTGTTCCAACATAATTTTTTATCCAGCTGATGTGCTCATGGCCATAATGCCTTGCATCATGCTAATCACGATAAATCCTACAATAATTCCTAAAACAATAATAAAAATAGGTTCGAGAACGCTTACAAAGCGTTCGGTAGAATTGGCCACTTTTTCTTCGTATCGTTCGGCCACTTTTCTGAGCATGGTACTCAATTCGCCCGATTCTTCACCCATCGAAATCATACGAGCGGCCAGTTCGGGAAATTCGCTATGTTTTTGAAGCACGGTTCCCATGGGTTTTCCGCCCTGTACGGTCTCGTACACTTTCTTCATTAGATTTCGGAGGGCTGCATTTTCGAGTGTTCCACCCGAGATGGAGAGCGCTTGCAAAATGGGAACTTGTCCTTCAATTAACGCATTAAGCATTCGACAAAATCGACTGGTTTCCGCTTCGATTAAAAAAGCGCCTAAAATAGGAATACGCAACAGACGCAATCCCCATTTAATTTTTCCCTCTTCGGTTCGTACCGAAAGTTTATATCCTATAAATCCGAGAAGAATAAGTAGCGGAGAGATCCACCAATAACTGCGAGCAAAGTCGCTCATGGCAATAAGAGTTTGTGTTGAGGCAGGAAGAAGCCGATCGTTATCCGAAAAAAGTGCAGAGAGTTTGGGAATCATAACGAGCATCATAAAACTAACAACACCTATACCAACAACAATCAAGAGGCTAGGATAAATGAGTGCATTAATGACCTTGGCACGAAGTTTTTGTCGGCGTTCAAGAAGAGCGGTCAGGCGTTGCATAATTAAATTAATGGTGCCCGAAATTTCGCCACCGCGAACCATACTCGAATAAAACCGTTCAAAAACTTTGGGGTGTTTTGTTAGGGCATCGGCAAAAGATGCGCCACTATTTACATCTTTCCAAACATCGGTTAACACCGCTTTAAAAGCAGCGTGTGAGCAAAGGTCTACCTGTGTTTTTAATACCCGTTCCAACGGGATTCCTGCATCAAGAAGTGTGGAGGTCTCGGACGAAAACTCCATGATTTGTTGTGTGGTAATGCGGCGACCTAAGGAACGAGATGCCACGGAGGCCTCTTCGGTTTCTTCTGCGGGTTTGATGTTTAAAATAACCCAATTATTTTTTTGTAAAATTTGTAGAGCCCGCGTCTCTGAGGGCGCTTCGATGAAGCCCGTATGGGGCTCGCCGTTTTGGGTCATCGCTTTGTAGGAAAATTTAATCATGGATCTGTTTTTATTGTGTTACTCGGCGGATTTCTTCTACCGTACTTACGCCGTCCATAATGGCTTGCCATCCACATTCGCGCAGGAGTTCCATTCCATTTTTGCGGGCCAGTTTTCGGATAGCCGTGGCTTCTGGCGTTTTTTGGATCAGTTCGCGCATTTCGATGGTTGCTTCCATCAATTCGTACAAACCAACGCGGCCATAAAATCCGGTGCCGTCGCAGTGTTCACAACCTTTTCCATGATAGAGCGTGTATTCGGGTTTGGTGGCTTCGGGGAAATCGGAAAGGTGCGATCGAGGAATGACGATCGGTTCTGCACAATGGGTGCAGATGCGTCGGCAAAGACGTTGTGCAAGAACGCCCGTAAGTGCGGAAGCAATGAGATAGCTCTCAATTCCCATGTCGGTTAGACGCGCGATGCTGCTTGCGGCATCGTTTGTGTGCAAGGTTGAAAGAACCATGTGACCGGTTAAAGAGGCTTGAATGGCAATGTCCGCAGTTTCGGAGTCGCGAATTTCCCCAATCATAATAATATCTGGATCTTGGCGAACAATGGAGCGCAAGCCGTTGGCAAAGCTCATTCCAATCTTGGAATTCATTTGAATTTGGTTTACTCCCGCTAAGCGAATTTCGACGGGATCTTCGATGGTAATTATTTTTACTTTGTCGGAATTTAAGTGTGAAAGTGCGGTATGTAAGGTGGTTGTTTTTCCGCTGCCGGTAGGCCCAGTAACCAAGATAAAACCTTGGGGTTGTTCTACCATTTTTATAAATTGTTCGCTTCTTTTTGGTGGCATACCAAGACTGGAAAAATGGAGATCAATTTGTTGTGAATTAAGCAGACGAATCACAATATTTTCTCCGTAAATCGTTGGTGTCGTGGCAACACGCATGTCGAGATCATGCCCGTGAATCTGCATTTTAATACGCCCATCTTGAGGAATGCGGCGCTCGGCGATATCTAGTTTAGCGAGCAATTTCATTCGAGAGGTAATGGCGGCATGATGTTTTTTGTCAATGGATTCCGCTTCATGAAGAACGCCATCCACACGGTAACGTACCCGTAATTTGTATTCACCAATTTCAACATGAATATCAGAGGCTCGTTTTTCAACGGCTTGGGTGATAATTAGATTAACCATCCGTACCACCGGCGCTTCAAGAGCAAGATCCCGAAGATGTTCCTCTTCGTCGCCCCATCCGCCCGATTCAAAAACCTCGGCATCTGCCATCATAGTACTTAGATTATTTTCTGTAAATTCATGTACTTTAACGAGGGCTTGATCCATCTGTTTTTCGTCAACAAGATAGATTGGCGAGGGTTCCCCGTGTAGAAGTTGCGCGGCTTCAAGGGCGGCCCAGTCGGAGGGGTCGTCGGTGATGGTGCAGATAGAATCGTCTAGTGTTTGAAATAAAATACGATGTTCAAGCATAAAGGAAAAAGGGAGGTCTTCTTCTAAAAAAAGATGTTCGCTTGGGTCTTCGTGTGGAGAAATAGGAATGTCGTATTGTTCGGATAAAGCCTGAAGAAGTTCGTTGGGTTTAATGTCGCCACGATCAATAAGAATTTTCCCAATTCGGGGCGTTCCACCGTCCTCTTTCTGTTTTCGATATGCAGCCTGAATGGCATCGCGGGAGGCGGAACCATTTGCAACAAGGATGTCGCCTAGTTGTCGATAGGGCATTACTCGCTCTCCACAGGTTTACTCGGTTCTTCTTTTATAATGGTTTTCTTGGGTTCGTAAGGACCATCTTCAAGATCGTAGAGATCCCGAATATCTTTTTCGCTCATGGAACCCAGTATTTTATGCCGGAAGTTGCGTGTTAGAATATCGGTTTCGTTTCGGGTGTCTACAACATGAGGCGTGAGAATCATTAAAATTTCTGTTCCTAATTTGCGGGTAACATTTCGTCCGAAAAACCAGCCCACATAAGGGATTTTCATTAAATAAGGAATACCAATCTTAACCTTCATATCTGCACGCTCAATTAATCCACCTAAGATAATCGTTTGTCCACTAGCGACCCGAAGATTGGAACGAATTTCGCGTGTTCGAAATGTGGGCGCATCAATCTTTGATGTGGTCTCAACATCTTCAACCCGACGAATCACTTGTTCAATATTCAAGGTTACCATGTCGTTATCATCAATATGTGGTGTAACGGTTAATGAAATTTTGGCATTCCGATAATCATAAGAAAAGTTTTCGTTTCCGCCCGAACTTAGTGTGCTTTGACGAATAGGCACCTCTTTACCAAACGAGACTTCGGCCTTCATTCCATCGCGCGTAAGAACACTAGGAGAGGAGAGCACTTGTAAGCGGTTGTTTTTTTGTGCCGCATGAATGAGAGCCATCTTTTTATTATTTGATGTAATTAAATAGGTTAAACCCTCGGCTGTTTTTGTAAGAGGAACGGTGCCATCGATAATTTCGCCAAGTTGTAAGCCCGTCATAAGCGAACCGGCATTGGCGGGGCTCCCTCCGCCTTGAACGGCCCACTCAAGACCAAGATCGGTGTTTTCGTCGAGTGTGACTTCAACAATGGTGGTTTCAATAAGAACTTGACGGCGGGGTTTGTCTAACTCGTGAATGGTGCGTGCAATTTCTTTATGCATACTAGCAGGGGCATTAATAATAAGGGTGTTGGTATCTTTGTCGGAAAGAATAATAACTTCTTCGTTGATGGGTACGGAAGAGGATGTATTTGATGCACTTTTTTTCGAAGATGTGGGTTTTTTTGAAGGCGTTTTTTTAGGGGTACTGACTCGGGCGGGTGCTTTTTTTCCAAGTTTTCGATCTCGTTCCTGTGTTTGCCTATACAGGTTTGAATATAACGAACTAAGTGTTTTTCCAATTTTATCGGCTTCGACCACTTGCATTCGATAGACCTTTGTAACACGTTCGTTGAGCATGTCGGAGTGATCTAATAACTTAATCCAACGGGAAATTTCGGGGATTAAATTTTTTGTAAGGTTTTGTGCAATTACCGTATTTAATCGAGGCACTGCCATAAACCGAATTTTTGATCCATCGCCACCTGTGCGATTACTAAAAATGGTATTGAGTTCTTGAGCCACACTTTCTGCATCGGCTTCTTTAAGAATATAGTGAGAGAGTACAGAGGGGGGAAAGTCGATCAATTTAACTAAATCTTCCATCTGTTTTAAATACGCTCGTGTACCAACAACAATCAAAATCTGAGATCCACGTATCCCAAACGTACGCTGAGGACTTTTCCCGCTCACCACACTGGTGAACTGTTGAGCATGAAGTGCATCAATATTTTTTAATTTAATTACACCAATAATAGGTTTCCCATCGCCTGGTTGATCTGGCTGAAACGCTTCCACAATAGGCCGAACGTTTGCTGGAGAAAAAATCCAAATACGGCCTCTCAATGTTCGTTGAATTCCGGCGGTGTCAAGAATGGCATCAAAGAGTTCCAGTTTGTGTTTCCGATCCCAATTTGTGATATCTCCTGCGCGAATGCTAATTTCTTGTGTCACATTTACCGATGGAGAAATGATAAATTCCATACCAAGATCTCGAGATAGAATCTCAATACAATCTTTAAGCGTTACATTTTCCCAGTTAATTGTGACTTCGGATTTTGCGAGAGTATGGGGCGTAGATGATTGCAAAGGAACAATCGTTTTTGACGCATCCCGCCGACTTACAATTGCTGTTCCTTTTGGAACGCCCGTATTTGGAGTCGGTTTTTTGGAGGGGGACGTAGTGGGTGTTCGTTTAATGGAAGTTGGCAGGGGCGGGAAAAGCGGTTTTTTGGTTGATTGGGCTGTGGGAGACTTCTTTTTTATGGATGTTTGAGCCACAACCCACGTTGTGCAAAAGAGGGTTGTTATCAAAATTAGATGGGTAAATAAATAGGTTTTTTTCATATGGTTTTCCTCGATATTTTTGAACCTTCCAAAGGGGGGATTTTCTTATTCTACTAACAGAGACGGATGACGAGATATATACACAAGAATAATCATGTGTAATCAAAATGATGAAAAGAAGAATGAAAGTTATAAACGACAATAGGGATTTGTAAAGCGCTTTTATAAATTAAGAGCGTTCTAGGATTGCAACTTACAGAGCAATTCTTAACTCTAGTTGTCCGCTTTTATTCCGCTCCGGTAGCTCAGCTGGACAGAGCACCAGATTCCTAATCTGGGTGTCGGAGGTTCAAATCCTCTCCGGGGCACCATTTTTAATAAAATGATTTTAACAGAAAAAGTTGCTATTTTAATTTACAGGGACCTCATGAATCTGTATCAAGAGGAATGGATATTTTTTACTTATATCTTGTTCTTTGTCTGTTGCTTGCAGGGATTACAAAATAACAAAAAGGTGTTTTGAGAACACGTTATTAAATAAATTGAAGCAGAGACGGCGTTAGGGAGTGGTTTACTTAAGGATGGATTAATATGAAACAGGATTTGTTAAAAAGAAAAATGCAACGGGTGTCGTTATTTTTTATTCCTGCTGGATGTAGAGCGATTTTAATGGTGCTTCTATTTACTCTCTTTTCTGGATGTGGAGTAAAAACACTTGAAGACGTAGAAGCTTGTAAAAATGCAAACGAATCACAAAAATTAATAAAAATTATTGGAAAAAGAGATGTTCCATCAACGGTTCAAGATGCCGCGATCGTTGCTTTAGGTGAAATGAAAGCAGAAGATTCTATTCCTGTTCTAATTCAACAATTAAATACATCTGATTTTGGTCGGGCGTGTAAGATTGTCGATGCATTTATCGCTATCGGAAATGAAGAGAGTATAAAACAGCTTATTTTACTAATAAAACATAAGGATTCGCGAATTGTTATTTTGGCCATTAATGGTTTAGGAACGTTAAAATCGAAAGCTGGTGTTGAGGTTTTAAGCAAAACATTAGATTCCTCTGATCCCAAAATTGCATCAAAGGCCGCCCTTGCATTAGGAAGTATTGGTGGAGAAGAAGCGACTGCCGCATTAGTGGGGAAAATAAAGTCTCCGACTATTTCGCTTCGATTAAACTGCGTGAAAGCGCTTTCAATGTTAAAGAGTAAAGAGGCCCGCGATGGATTGGCGCTTGCTTTTGGGGATCATAATGACAAAATTCGAAGAAAGGCGATAGAGGCGATTATTGATAGTGGTTTGTATAAACCCTACGTATTAGCTGCTTTGAGATCCGACAATGTAAACGAGCAAAAAAGTGCACTCACAATCTTAAAATCAACAAAAATGGTTCTAGAAGAAAAGACGGATAAAATTTGGTATAAGCTTGCCTGGTTAGCAACAAAGGCGAGTTATAATTCAAAAATGAAGGTTGATCCAGACATCTTGAAAGAACTCGTAAATATGGGATCTACTGGCGCCGAAATTTATTTCCAAATATTACAACATAAATCGCCCATAATGAGAGAATACGCAAGCCGTGCCTTGGAACAAATGGGGGAATCTATTGTACCTATTGCCGAAAAAGTAGTGAATAAATACGCAAAAGAAGAAGCAAAAGAATGGTATTCAAAACGTTCTTATTGGCCTGGCGCTCCAAGCGGAAAACTTGATCTTTGGGGAGCAATTACAGCGTTAGATGCCGATTTTAAAAAATGTGATGGCGATTCTGCGGAGGCACAAGTCCGAGGAGCGATCTCTTCCACTCAAGATAGAGTACGTAGAGAATTTATCCCTTCTCTTATCTTGCTCGCATCGGGTTCTAAAGAACGACAAATTGCAATTTTTGGTACGTTTTCATTGTCAGATAAAAAGATGAAAGCATTTGAAAAAAAGGCAAAAAAACGACTCTTATCAAACAAAAAAGAGAGCCAGCTTCCTCTTCTTATAGGGATGAATGATTCCGATCCAAAAATAGCAAATATCTGTGTTAAATTATTGGGTGAAATGGGCGATCATTCTGTGGTACCTAAAATAGAACAAGTATTAACCCAAAAAATTAATAAAAATGAAAAAGGCCTCTCAGCATCTGCCTTCTATGAGGTCTTGCAACAATTTAATGCTCCTTCTTCCGAAGCAATTCTAAAGAAAGTACGTCCAAATAAAATGTGGATGAAGAGAATGTTTGAAAAACGCTTTCCTGGATATCGAGTAATTTCAATGAAAGCTAAAAACGTAAAAAGTGAAGATCCAACCATTCCGGTTGCGTTTAAAATTCAATATTTTAAGGATGAAAAAAATATGGGAGAACTTTTGGTTCGTTTTGTAAGAACTGATGCTGGAGATTGGGAACCCAACCCTCCCCTTCCGCGTTTTATTAAAAAGAAGAAGTAGAAAAGTAGAATGATATAACGGGAAAAACCCATAAATGAAATCAATTGATATTTTTGTAGAGTAAAGGGTTGCTTTTGTCGATTTTATCAATATAGTGTTTGTGTTCTATGGGGTATGTTTTTGTTTAGTATATTAACTAGGAGATAAAGATGCAGAAAAAAACAATTGCAATGATTATGATGGCAGGATGCGCAGTAACGCTATTAACAGGGTGTGGAATTCCAAAAGAAGAACACGAAAAAGTTTTAGCAACCGTCGTCAAAAAAGATAAAGAAATAACGGTACTGAAAGGCGAAATTACAACCGCACAAAAAGCGATTGCAGATGAAAAAAGTAAATTGGCTGCCTGTGTAGTTGAAAAAGATGTTGCCAAAGAAGGTGAAGATAAAGCGAAAAAAGAAAAAGCAACGTTAGAGCTGAAGTGTTCAGAAATTGAAAGCAAAGTGTCCGCTCTTCAAAGCGAAGTGACTACTGCAAAATCAAAATCCGCAAGTCTACAATCTGACTTAGCAGAAAAAGAGGCTGCATTACAAGACCTTCAACGTAAGTATAAACAGATTCAACACCGTTGGGATCAATTCGAACAAAATCTAAATGATTTAAGCAAAGAGCTTGGAGAAGCTCCAAAAAAGAAAGCCGCTCCTAAATCTGCAAAACCCGAGAAAAAAGCAGCAGAAAAAGCAAAGCCTACGGGAAATTTGTTGGACGGAATTAAATAGATTGTTTTTATAAACAAATCTAAAAGAGACCCAGATATTTGTCTGGGTCTTTTTTTTTTGAAGTAGAGGAAAAATACGGATCTTGTTCGTTAAAAAGAGCACCGTCATTTGATGATTTATATTTTGGAAGAATACAAAATTAATTTTTGTTAAACTAAAAAATAGTGTCCCAGGCAGAATATAAAATAAAAAGCTTGACGATAAGGGGTTTGTTTTAGATGAAGTTTTAGTATGTAAAGAGACGTCAAAAAGATATCAAGCCCTTTGGAACGTTTATGTTCTAAGTCTATCTTCCCATTCACAAAAGGGAGTAGATAAAAAGCCATTAAATCGAAATGATTCAAATTAACGTTGAGCCCTATTGACAAAAAAAACATCCTTGATACGCTTTCCTGTGAATTGAAAAAGGAGTTGGACATGATCACAAAAATAGAAGGACTTCCTGAAAATGTGGTGGGCGTTACCGTGAGTGGTAAAGTTACTGGAGAAGAATATAAAACCGTTCTTATTCCTGCAGTTGAAAAGGTGCTTAAAAAATATGATAAAATTCGGTTTCTCTATGTGACAGAGAAGAATTTTG
>Ga0256827_10001239_pt1 | contig 16278 bp, 15 predicted proteins | sample CV84metaG_FD_185977 | JGI IMG/M metagenome (GOLD analysis project Ga0256827, IMG submission 185977) | Hydrothermal vent microbial communities from East Pacific Rise, Pacific Ocean - CV84 | ecosystem: Environmental > Aquatic > Marine > Hydrothermal vents | place: Pacific Ocean: East Pacific Rise... | reverse complement strand
AAATCTAGTAATTTTTCTCTGGTTGTTTGCTTTTTACTCAACACCATTATCTTCGCCCTCTTTTGCTACTCTTTTTTTTCTTATCATCTTTAGGTTTTGCTGCATCATAGACTTTAAACCCATCACGCTTGGTAGTCTTTCGTTTTTTAGTGCTGGAAAATGTCGTTGATTTTTTCTTCTTCTTACCAAAGGCACCATCTGCACTTTTATGCTCTTTTGGGTTTTTTCTTGCACCTTTTTGAGCAACTATGACTTTAGGTGCATACCCCTCTAACTTCTCTTGAGGTATGGCTTTGCCCATGAGCTTCTCTACATCTTTAAGTGCCACCATCTCAGTAGGCGATATAAGTGTGATAGCCAAGCCCTTAGCCCCTGCTCTGCCTGTTCGTCCTATGCGGTGTATGTAGTCGCCTGTGACGTGTGGTATGTCGTAGTTCATGACGACTGCTAGGTTAGGTATGTCTAGCCCACGTGCGGCGATGTCTGTGGCTACAAGTACACGAATTTTGCTTTCTTTAAAACCTTCTAAGGCACGGCTACGTTCACCTGAGCTTTTACCCCCATGTATAACAGCCGTTTTAAGCCCAGATAGGTTAAGCTCTTTAGCTACTTCATCTGCCACCTCTTTTTTACGGACAAAGACTAAAACGTGTTGGTAGTTTCGTGAGCCTATGAGGTAGGAGAGCAGTTCAGACTTCTTCTCTTTCTCTACAGGGTACACCACTTGGGTGACTGAGCTTGCCGAAGTCCCCATAGAGTCAACTTCAATCAGCTTAGGCTTACTCAGTATCTGATCTGCTAGGCGTTTCACAGAACCTGTAAGTGTTGCAGAGATGAGTACATTTTGACGACGCTCTGGGAGGTGTTGGAGTATTTTACTCACTTCATGTACAAAGCCCATATCGAGAATGGTATCTGCTTCATCTAGTACGAGGTAGTCCACAGATTCCAAGTTCACATTTTTCTGGTTGATATGCTCTAACAACCTCCCAGAAGTAGCCACGATGATGTCCACTCCAGCTTTAAGTCTGTTAGCCTGAGAAGTAAGATTAGCTCCACCATAAAGCACTATGCTCTTTAAAGGTAAATACTTTCCATAAGCCTCAACAGAAGCCTCTACTTGCTTAGCCAGCTCACGTGTAGGTACAATGATGACCGCTTTTGGGTAATGCTGCCCCTCAACAAAGTTAGCACTAAGCTCTTGCAATATAGGCAAAGTAAACCCAGCCGTCTTCCCCGTACCCGTCTGAGCCCCAGCCATAATGTCACGACGTGTAAACATCACAGGAATGAGTGCCTTTTGTATGGGTGTAGCAGACTCATAGCCTTTGTCTTTAAGGGCTTTGAGTATGTTTTCGTCTAGTCCTAAAGTTGCTAATGATGTGTTGGTATCTTTTGCTTCTGTTGCCATCTTTGTAGCCTTATGGTTTTATGGGTGTGATTATAGCAAGTTTAGATATTTTTAGAAATAGTCAGACATTTTTGATATACTACTAATATATAATACGATAGTAGTGGGATATTGCATTTCTCTAATAAGTAGTTATATCAACAAAAGGTTTACATATTAAAAAAATTCTAAAAATAATATGGTTTGCAATTGCCTCTATAGCATTATCTGGATTAATAGCTTGGTTTTCCATTCTTCTTACATGGGGTATAATTATAGATATACAAACTAGTATATCTATTGCAATTATAATTGGTATGATCTTTTTTATTGTTAATACTATTAAAATTATAAATAAAAAAGAAATTTCTAAAGAAAAAAATACTCAATCATTTTTTAAAAAAAGTCTTAATTTTTTAATTTTCCTATTGCCATTTTATATCTTGTCCTTCTATTTTATACCTAGGTTTCATGAATGGAATGGTACATATTTAGAACTATACCAATATCATAATTTTCCATGCGAAAATAAAACTTTTATAACAAAAGAGAAAATGGCACTACTAACACATCATGATGGAATGTTGCCTAAAAGTGCTTATTATATAACACATAATTCCCTACGTAAATATAAAAAAGACTTGGAAAGAGATTACTATAATAAAATTTCAATAATTCCAATAGGGACAAGATTTAAAATTATTGGGTATTACTTACCTATAGCTCTAAGATTAAGCCATACACATTATTATTTAATTGAATCATTAGACAATAATAAAACAAAAGCTTGGATAGATTATATGAATTTTGATATTGAGAAATGCTACCCTGAAGAAATATACTACAAGGGAAGTCATTTTTTTCCTAAAAAAGGAACTTATGGAGAAGAAAAAATAAATCTTAAAAAGATGGATATACTTCCTTGAAAAATATCCCTTAACTGGCTCTCACACTAAGCGTGGGAGCCAACAAAATTATTCTAACTAATAATATGGGATGCAATAAATGATATTAAGAGAGTAGCTCTCTAAAACCATTCAAAACAAATAGTCAAGTTCATCAAAAAGCATTCAGTAATTTATTACATAACTTATATTATAATCTATAAGAAATAAAATATTAGGATATAAAATGATTGAATATGGTATAACTGCTTTACAAACTCAACCATCACTATTTAAACAAATGAGCATATCCAAAATTGTAGATAAAAGAAAACATATAGATATTGGATACTTTATATCTTCAAAATATGAAGATATAATATCTGATGTAATTCAAAAAATAGAATATCAAGAAAAAATAGCAAAACTTCAAAAATTAAAACAATATCAAGATTTAGAGTTTTTAGAAGTTGGAGTTGATGATGGAGTTAAGTAGAGGTGATATAGTAGGTATTAATCTAAATCCTAAAAAAGGTGATGAGATAGGTAAAATAAGACCTTGCATTATCATCTCAAATGATGATGAAAATAGTATTTTAGATACAATTATTGTAATACCATTGTCAACCCAACTTGTTGATGATATGAAACCATATCGATTAAGATTAACAAAAAGAGATAAATTAGAAAAAGATTCAGATATGTTAATAAATCATATTAGAAGCATATCTAAAAAAAGAGTAACTTCAAAAATAGCTAAAATTACAGATAATGAATACAAAATGATTATTCAAAACCTTTGTGAAAACTTTTAATTTGGAGTGATAGGTAAATGGTAACAAGTCAGAGGAGAGTGACACAACCATCATTAATCTAAATTCAAATCCGTATTATCAAGTCTACGCTTAAGCTTCATCTTCTGTTTTGCTACTTCACGCATGTCTGCATGAGAGTCACTCTCATCGACTATCTCTACCCCCAAGATGGTCTCAACACAGTCTTCAAGGGTCACAATGCCCTCTGTTTGGTCGTAAGAGTCTTGTACTAAGAACATATGCTCTTTCTTCTTGATGAACAGATCTAAAGCCATAGAGACAGGGATGTTTTCATTGATCTTATAGATATCTTTTTTGATGCTGTTAAGTGTGACCCTATCATCTTTCAATGCTTGTTGGAAGATCTTCTTTGTCATGACCATACCTGTAATGTTTTCAATGCTTCCATCAAAAACAGGCACACGAGAAAATTTGAATATAGAATCTTCATTTTCTACAATATCTTTGATACTTCTGTTACCATCAAGGGCAAAAACAACTGTACGTGGGGTAAGTATCTCTTCTATTTTAATACTATCAAGCATGAGTATGTTCTCTATGACATCTGACTCTTGTTCATCTAGGACACCCTCATCTTCACTCATAAGTGTAGACTCTATAAGCTCTTGACGGGTAAGGCTCATCCCTTCATCATCTTTTCTAATACGATTGGTTACAAAGAGCGTCATAAGAATGATAGGGTATGTTATCCAGATAAAGAAACGGATCACATACGCTGCCATAGGTGCTAAGGTTTTCCAGTAGGTTGCCCCTATGGTCTTAGGAATGATCTCAGCAAAAAACAAAATAGCAAAAGTCAGTACCACAGAGACCCAAAAAACAGCACTTGAACCAAAAACATGCTCAGCTTGAGCACCAACAGCCGCTGCTCCAAGGGTATTGGCTATGGTATTTAAGATGAGAATTGAAGCGATCGATTTGCTGATGTTTGTTTTATGAGACTTTAAAAGTTTACCAACCTTTGGTCTCTCTTTTTCAAGTACCGATATATAAGGCATGTTCACAGAGAGTAACACTGACTCCAATACAGAACAGATAAATGAGATAATTACTGCGGCCAAAAAATATAAAATTAACAAGTCCATATGACTAAAAGATCCTTTTAAACATTATAATAAAATAAGGGTTGCAAGCCCTAAAAAACTTAGAAAACCGACTACATCTGTTACTGTAGTAAGTATCACTGTACTACCGATAGCAGGGTCAATATCCATTTTTTTAAGTACCAATGGTACCATAGAACCAAAAAACCCTGCACTCAGTAAATTGATAACCATAGAGAGTGCTATGACAATACCAAGCATCCCTTTATCAAACCAAATTGCGGCAATAATACCCATGATTATAGCAAAAAAGAGACCATTTGCAAGTGAGAGTATTACCTCTTTCTTGATTGTCCTGTAGGCATCATGCTTGGCAATGTCTCCAAGTGCCAACTGACGCACAACAACGGTCAGCGACTGTGTCCCTGCATTACCACCCATAGAGGCAACAATAGGCATCAAAATAGCCAATGCCACAATGCTTTGCAGGGTATCTGCAAACATACCTATGACCAAAGAGGCTGCTATCGCAGTAATCAGATTGACCCCCAACCAGACAGCACGTGCCTTACCTGCTTTGAGAATATCTTCATCATCTTCGGCATCATCATTGACCCCTGCAAGGTGGTACATTTGGTCTGTAGCTTGTTCATTCATAATATCATAGATATCATCAGAAGTGATACGTCCCAGAAGTAACCCATTTTCATCAATCACTGGCATGGAATTAAGGTCATACTCTTGGAATTTTTGAACCACATCAGCAATATCATCACTATCTAAAGAGATAATGGGTTTAAATTTTTCAGGAGACTCTTCTATGTTGGCTTTGAGTGTCTTATCAAAGTCAAAAACAAGAAGATTATCTAGTCCTACACCATAACGTAATTTTCCACTACCGTCTGTCACAAAAAGATAATGTATGTTCTCCAGCTCATCTTGTTTACGCAGTTGTGCAAAATCTTTGATGACATCATGCACATTTTGTTCAAGCCCTGCCGTATAGACCTCGATCTGCATGTAAGCACCCGCTTCATCTTCATCATACTTTTTCAGTTGAAGGATATCTGCCTGATCCTCTTCATCCAGTTCATTAAAGACCTCTTTTGCCATTTGGCTATCGATCTCTTCAAGCTCCTGAATAAAGTCTGTCTGATCATCTGACTCAAGTTCAGCAACAGATTCGGCGATCTCTTGAGGGGTAAATGATTCAACAACATCTTCAAAATATCTGTCTGGCAGTTCGAGTGCTACATCAGCAATAAGCTCTTTAGGGATCGATTGAACTGCTTCATTAAAACTTTTTTCACTTAAATCTTTAAGAAGATTGGCTATCTCTGAGGGGTGCAGTTCATCATGTGGATGCGCATTTAAATATTCGGTAAGTTTATCCATACTGTTCCCCTTTTGTAGTCATTATTTTTAGAATTATACTTGAATTTATTGAATAAAGGAATAAGAAGGAGTATTAAAAGAAGAGTGAGAGGGAGAACACTCCCTCCTATCTGTTACATATCACATTTTTTAGTAATGATACAGAGTGGACAGAAGTTTGAAAGTCCTGCAATCAATGGGATCACACCTAAGTAGAACCATTTGTTTCCTGTTGCAACTCCTACACCAATAAGTGAAAGTCCTAAAACAATTCTAATTGGTCTACATACTTTTCTAATTTTATTTACATCCATGAATGTTTCCTTTGAAATATTTTTGACACTATACTATAGATAGATTAATAGAAGATTGAAATCGTCTCCTTCCGAGGAAGGAAACAGTAAGTTTAGAGCTGTGGGCCTGCCGATGCAAAATTAAATTCTCCACCCTTATCATCATAACGTTTAAAGTTTTTGATGAACATTCCTGCAAGTTTTGCTAAGCTGGCATCATACTCAGCTTTATCTGACCAAGTATTTCTTGGGTTAAGTACGTTGTTGTCTTTTACCCCAGCCAATGCTGTAGGAATCTGAAGGTTAAATGTATCTAGTGTTTCAAATGTTGCACTGTTAATAGACCCATTGAGAATACCATCAATACATGCTCTTGTATCTTTAATACTCATACGTTTACCCGTACCATAAGGACCACCTGTCCAGCCTGTATTGACAAGATAGACATTGACTGTATGCTCATCGATCTTTTTACCAAGAAGTTTAGCATACTCTGTTGGATGCAATGGTAAAAATGCCTCACCAAAACATGCAGAGAAGGTCGCTACTGGTTCTGTAATACCTCTTTCTGTACCTGCCACTTTTGCAGTATATCCAGAAAGGAAGTAATACATCGCCTGCTCTTTGCTAAGCTTAGAAACAGGAGGTAATACACCAAATGCATCTGCAGTAAGGAAGATGATATTGTTTGGATGTCCTGCCTGAAGATCTGCTTTATGGTTCACAATATGTTCTATAGGGTAAGAGACACGTGTATTCTCAGTTTTAGAACCATCGGTATAATCCACTTTACCTACAGCATTTGAGACAACATTCTCTAACAGTGCATCTTTAACAATGGCACCATAGATCTCTGGTTCGGATTTTGGATCAAGGTTAATCACTTTGGCATAACATCCACCCTCAAAGTTAAAGACACCATGTTCATCCCAACCATGCTCATCATCACCAATAAGTGCTCTTTTAGGGTCTGTTGAGAGTGTCGTCTTCCCTGTACCTGAAAGTCCAAAGAAAAGACATACATCATCATCTTTTCCCACATTTGCAGAACAGTGCATAGAGAGTTTACCCTCGAGTGGTAACCAGTAGTTCATCATAGAAAAAATACCTTTTTTCATCTCCCCACCATACCAAGTACCACCAATAATAGAGATATTATCTTCCACATTAAAGATGACATACACATCAGAATTGAGTCCATGTTCCTTGTACTTTTCATCTACTGTTTTACATGCATTATAGACGGTAAAATCTGGTTTAAACGTCTCTAACTCTTCTTCTGTCGGACGGATAAACATATTTTTAACAAAATGTGCCTGCCAAGCCACTTCTGTAATAAATCTAACAGATCTTTTACTTGCAGCACTTGCTCCCGCATAGACATCTGTTACATAGATATTTTTTCCTGAAAGTTGTGTCAAAGTAAGGTCTAAAAGTTCATCATAAATCTTTTTATCAATCTTCGCATTGACATCACCCCAAGCAATATGTTTATTGGATGGCTTTTGATCTACAAAATATTTATCTTTTGGACTACGTCCTGTGAAGATACCTGTATCACACATTGCTGTGCCTGATGTAGAGATCTTACACTCTCCACTATTTACTTCGTGCGCTTGCAACTCGTCATAACTTAAGTTGTAATAAACATCACCGATGTTCTTCAATCCTAGTTTGTCAAGTCCGTTGGGCGTTTTGGTACTCATGGTATCCTCTTTATATGATTTATTGGTGCTATTAAGCATAGCGTTCAAAAAACTTTATTTTCTGAACGCTATGCTCCCAAGCTTGGGAGCATCATTTTTAACTCTCTTTACTTAAAGATAGAGAGTAAGACACCAGCTGCAACTGCAGAACCGATAACACCTGCAACATTAGGACCCATAGCATGCATGAGTAAAATATTACCTGGTTTCTCTTCGGAACCTACTTTACTTACAACCCTTGCTGCCATTGGAACAGCAGAGACACCTGCTGCACCGATAAGTGGGTTTATAGGCTCTGCAGAGAACTTATTCATTAACTTAGCCAACAGTACACCCGCAGCTGTACCAGATGCAAAGGCAAGAAGACCAATGACCATAATACCCATAGTCTCAGCCACAAGGAATTTATCTGCTTGAAGTGTCATACCTACACCAAAACCTAAAAAGATCGTAACAATATTGATCAAAGAGTTTTGCATCTCATTAGAGAGTCTATCAACAACACCTGACTCTTTTGCAAAGTTACCAAATGCAAATGAACCCATAAGTGGTGCCGCATCAGGAAGGACTAAGGCGATCATCATAATGACCACAAGAGGGAAAATAAGTTTTTCAAGCTTATTTACTTTTCTTGATGTCTTCATCACGATTACACGCTCTTCTTTTGTTGTTAATGCTCTCATTATCGGCGGTTGGATCACAGGCACTAGTGCCATATAAGAGTATGCTGCAACTGCAATAGCCCCTAGCATTTCAGGTGCCAAAGCAGAAGCGATAAAGATAGAAGTAGGACCATCAGCCCCACCGATAATAGAGATAGCCGAACATTGCTTAAGTGTAAAGTCAACCATACCTGTATATTGAGAAAGTGCTGCAGCACCTACGAGTGAACCGAAGATACCAAACTGAGCAGCACCACCAAGAAGGGCTGTTTTAGGGTTAGCCAGAAGTGGGCCAAAGTCAGTCATCGCCCCTACACCCATAAAGATAAGTAGAGGAAAGAACTCATTGGCAATACCCATCTCATAGATAATACCTAACATATGTCCCGGTGCTGCCATATCTGCAATAGGTATATTGGCAAGAAGCCCACCAAAAGCGATAGGCAAGAGAAGAAGTGGCTCAAAGCCTTTAGCAATGGCCAAATAGAAAAGAACAAAGATAATAAGGAACATGATCACACGTCCCCAACTCTGTGCAAAAGTAGAGATCTCTACACCATGTGCATTTTTCATCCCCTCTACAGGATTGATAATAGCATCTAACCCTGTTGTATGGAAAAAAGAGACCAATAATCCTGTTACAGACTTGGCTTCATAGGTTGCTTTTTCTTGAGCAATTAATTCCTCTTGTGTCATGAATGTTTTTGCCGTAGATTCATGTTCGCTTGCTGTTGCCATATTTGTCAAAAAAGTAAAGACACAAAGAACTGAAAATAACAGATATTTTATCTTCATACTTACTCCATTGTGGCTAAAAGTTGCGCATCTGCGACTGTATCATTTACATTCACATTGATAGAGGTAATTTTACCTGCTTGAGGTGCAGCAATGTCGATCTCCATTTTCATCGCTTCAAGAATCATAATGATATCACCTTCAGCCACTGTATCACCTGGATTTTTAAGGATCTTCCATACATTACCTGGTGTTTGAGAGTTTATCTCTACACTTCCTGTACCACTTGGTGCTGCCGCTGCTGCCGCAGGTGTAGCCGCTGCTACTGCAGGTGCTATTTGGATATCTCCTTCACCCTCTGCTACTTGAACGCTATATTGTTTACCATCTACTACTACTGTATAATTTCCTGCCATTTCTGCTTCTCCACTATTATTATTTTTACCTTTTCTGATCATGAGAGGACCTTCACCCTTCAAGAACGCAATACCTTTTTGATCACAAGCACCCGCAATGAAAATATTTTCATCTGATGTTTCCAATCCTTCTTCTTCCAACACTTTAGTCCAATGAGCAATAGATTTTGTCTCATCTCTATCGGCAATATCTAGAGGATTTTCAGTTGTTGGATCAAGTTTAAGCTTCTGAGATGCCAATTCAATGATCTCTTTGTCTGCTTCAACCGGTGTTCTACCAAAATACCCAAGCACCATACGTCCATATCCTGGAGCAATCTGCTTCCAAGGACCAAACATCACATTTGCATAAGCTTGTTGCCAGTAAAACTGGCTCACTGGTGTCACAGATGTACCATACCCACCACGCTCAACGACCTCTTTCATCGCTGCGATCACTTCGTCAAATTTTCCTAAGTCACCAGAGTCTCTCATCATCTGCGTATTGGCAGTTAACGCACCGCCAGGCATAGGAGAGAATGGAATAAGAGGAGAAACTTGTGTTGCTTCAGGCGGGATCATATATTCAGAAAGACATGCTTTGAGTCTCTCTTCATATTTAAGTATTTTCTCTAATTTAAGATCACCAAGATTGTAGTTGGTTCCTTTAGTTGCATGAAGCATTGTCAAGATATCTGGTTGAGATGTACCACCACTTACAGGCGATGCTGCCATATCGATACCGTTGGCTCCCGCTTCAAGTGCTGCAAGATAAGAAGCTACAGAAACACCTGCTGTCTCATGTGTATGTAGTCTTAAGTGCACACTCTCTCCAAGAAGTTTTCTTGCCATAGCAATGGTTTCATAAATTTTATGTGGGTTTGCTGTTCCAGATGCATCTTTAAAACATACAGAATCAAAGTCAATACCACTGTCCAAAATACTTCTAAGTGTCTGTTCATAGAAGTTTACATTATGTGCACCTTTACATCCTGGAGGAAGATCCATCATGGTGACAACAACTTCATGGTTTAATCCATGTTTTTTGATCATCTCAGCAGAGAATGCCAAGTTATTTACATCATTGAGTGCATCGAAGTTACGTACAGTCGTTGTTCCATGTTTTTTAAACATTTTTGCAAAAAGGTCTATCATCTCTCGACTACCAGTATCAAGCATCACAGTGTTGATTCCACGTGAAAGTACTTGAAGATTTGCATCTTTTCCTACGATCTCTCTAAAACCATCCATCATATCGAATGCATTTTCTTGCAAGTAAAAGAAGAGTGATTGGAATCTTGCTCCACCACCAAACTCAAAGTGATTTATCCCTGCATTTTTTGCTGCTTCAACTGCAGGAAAAAAGTCATCCATAAGCACACGACCACCAAAGACAGATTGGAATCCGTCTCTAAAGGTTGTATCCATTACATCAATGTATTTTTTAGCCATTTACGATACCTTATTTATTGATTTTTGCGAAATTCAGTCACGGCTGCAATGATTGCTGCAACATGATGCTTTTCTTGTGTAGTATTTGAAGAAGTTGATACTGCTTCAGGAGCTTTCTCTGGAAAGAATTTGTTGATAATCATTGCTTGAAGCTTGACTACCTGAACGAGTACAAGGAGAAAGACAAAGACAATCGTCATCCCCAGTACCATAAATTTTAGGCCTTCACCTACTAAATCAATTTCCATATATCCCACCTTTTCATAGAAGTTCTTATAGTTTTATAACTCAAATTTTAAAATAGTTTTGCTTGATAGAAGTTAAAAAAGGAGGATTATCTTCTTTTTCTTCGACGATTGTTATTTCGGGTAGCTTTTTGCTCACTTTTATACCCCTGCATCATCTCATCTACTGTAGACTGATCAAACCCTATTTGTGTACCTACATTGTGTTGTTCTTTTTCTATAAAACAAGAGACCAGTTTTTCTAAAAGTATCTCTCTATCTATATCCCCCATCGTTGAGATCAGTGCTTGTGCTTCACTATGGATAGACATATCTCTGACTTGATCTGCCAAATACTCAAGACCTGCTGCATCTATGCCTTCTCCACCTTGTATGGTAGCCAAACGCATTTGGGCACCCACCTCTTTTTGTATACGCTGAAGCTCTCTGAACTCTTCTGTGGTTACCAGTGTGATCGCTTGACCACTCTTCCCTGCACGCCCTGTACGACCGATACGGTGTACATATGACTGAGGATCAAAAGGGATATGGTAGTTAAAGACATGGGTCACATCTTTGACATCAAGTCCACGTGCAGCCACATCGGTAGCAACCATGATCTTGGTTTCTCCTCGTCTATAGGCTTTAATAACTACTTCTCTGTCTCTCTGCTCCAAGTCTCCATGCAATCCTGATGCATTGAATCCCAATGCTTGAAGGTGCTCATTCAGTCTATCCACCTCTCTTTTCATACGACAGAAAATAATACATTTGTTTGTATCTTCTGTTTCAAGAAGTTTCACGATCGCTTCATCTCTTTGGTTCTCATTGATCACATAGTAACGCTGATCTATAATATTATTGGTTGTCTCTTCATCACCTACCACAGAGATAAACTCAGGCTGATACAAGATATGATTTGCCAACTCTTTAATGGGTTCTGGCATCGTTGCAGAGAAAAGCAGTGTTTGACGATTTTGTGGGATATACTCAAATATCTCTTTGATCTCTTCTAAAAATCCCATATCAAGCATCTCATCTGCTTCATCTAGTACAACTATCTCTGGGTTAAAGACATCGATCTTCCCTTTTTTATAGAGGTCTTTCAGTCGTCCTGGTGTTGCTACAACGATCTGTACACCTTTATGGATAAGTGCAATCTGACGACCATACCCTACACCACCATATACTGTAAGTGTACGTATACCTGCAAAACGTCCAAGATGATAAAGCTCATCTGCTACTTGTGTAGCAAGTTCTCTAGTGGGAGTGATGACCAAAGCTCTCTCTATCTCACCTTTAGCCAGCTTGTCCATCATCGGCAGACCAAAAGCGGCTGTTTTCCCTGTACCAGTATGTGCCTGTCCTACTAAGTCACTGCCATTTGCAATGATCGGTATCGCCATCTCCTGAATAGGACTTGGCTCTTTAAAGCCTGCTATCTTCACCCCTTTAAAAATATCACGGTGAAAATTAAATTCGTTAAATTTCATTTTTTGCCTTTGGCATGGGCAGAAATAGATTCTACCCCTACATTATAAATTTGTCCAAAATTGTTTTGAACTTAATAGAGGCTCTCGTAAGAGACTCTATAAATTCATCGGTAGCTGAGCCTGTCGAAGCTATATCACCATCAATAAAACCACTCCAAAAATGATCCTGTAGATACCAAAAGGTACAAAAGAGAACTTTTGAATAAATGCAAGAAAGAGTTTTACAGTTGCATAGGCAACCACAAATGCAACGACAAAGCCTACAAGATACGCACTCCAATTGATACCTGCAAACTCATGATAATGTTTTAAAAGATCATAGCCACTCACTGCACCCATGACAGGGATCGCAAGTAAAAAAGAGAAGTCTGAAGAGGTTTTTCTGTCAAGCCCTGCCAAAAGTCCACCGATGATGGTTGCACCTGATCGACTGGTTCCAGGGATAAAAGAGAAGAGTTGTGCAAAGCCTACCCACATCGCCTGCTTATAACTTACCTCTTCTACCTCATGAATGTGATGTGGTTGCTCTTGGTAAAAGTGTTCTACGATCAAAAAGACGATACCACCAATGATAAACATCCATGCAACGATCTCCACACTGAAAAGTGCTTTGATCTGATCTTTAAAAATAAACCCTATCACTGCCAATGGCATAAATGCTGCTAAAAGCTTCATCCAGAGATCTATCTTTTTAAAACTGATCTTCTCTCTATAGATGAGCATAACTGCCATGATCGCAGCAAATTGGATGATCACTTCATAGGCTTTGTTGGCTGCATCTTGGGGAAGTCCTAAAAATTCAGAAGCAACGATCATGTGCCCTGTAGAAGAGATAGGTAAAAACTCTGTAAAGCCTTCAATGATCCCTATGATTATCGCCTGAAAGATATCCAATAAATTTTCCTTTATATCATCGAGCTAAAGTAGCTCTCATCTTTTGAGAGTAGCTCTTTTGGAGAACCACTATCAACAATATAACCATCTTCTAATACATAGATGAACTCTGCACTTTTAATAGTGCTAAGTCTATGTGCTATGGTTATAACTGTTTTATCTGCTAAAAAGCCTTGCAGGGCTTCAAAGAGTTTAGCTTCTGTATGAACATCAAGTGCCGAGGTAGATTCATCAAAAATAACTACTTTCGGATCAGAAAGTATCATTCTTGCTATAGCTACTCTTTGTCTCTGTCCACCACTCAACTTAATACCATCTTTTCCTACGAGGGTATCAAGACCTTTATCTAAACGCTCTATAACATCATCAAGTTGTGCAATGTGAAGGGCATTTTTTATCTGCTCATCACTATAACTGTTACCAAGCGTTAGATTAAAACGCATTGTATCATTAAAGAGTTTAGGATGTTGTAAGATAAGATGAATATTTTCTCTAATCGTTGAAAGTTTGAGTGCTTTGTTGGAGATATGCTCATAAAGTATCTCCCCTTTATCTAACGGATAAAAACCTACAAGTATATTTGCTAAAGTTGTCTTTCCACTCCCGCTAGCACCGACAATAGCAAGTTTACAAGCAGCATCTATCTTCATATTAATATTTTCTAATATAGGTTTATTTTTAAGGTATGCAAAAGAGAGTCCTTTTACCTCTATATCTACAGCATCTGAACTCTGAAACGGGTTCACACTCTGCTCTACAAGAGGCTCTTGCTCCATCTCATAAATGCTATTGATACGTTTACAAGCAGCTTTTGCTGTAGCAAGTACATATTGGAAATTAATGATATCTTGCGTAGGAGAAACCATAACCCAAAGGTAGGAGAAGATAGCCAGCATCAACCCCACAGATAAGTCACTATATGCAACAGCTAAGATACTCACAGCTCTAAAGACTTCATACCCTCCCAAGAAGATAAGATAAGAGAACTTAATAGCTGCATCACTTTTATAGCCGTAATTCACAGAGTGAACTTTCAGCTCTTTAGCTTTAACTTCACTTTGCTTAAAGAAGTACTCCTCTTTGTTGGCTGCACGTATCTGGTGGAAAAGTTCAAGCGTTTCTGTCAAAGAAGACTGAAACAGTTCTATGGCTCTGTTCTCCTCTTTTTTAAGCTTACCTATATTTCGAGACAACTTTACAGTAAAAAGTACCACTATAGGGTTAGTTATCAAGATAAAAAGTGCTAGTTGCCAATGTATCCAAAGTAGTACCACTGCAGAAAAAAGCATGACCAATACTGCAACGATAAGTTTAGAGATCGTTGAGCTTACAAAACCATCTATAGTCTCTACATCAGTAACAAGCTTGGAAGTCACAGCCCCTACTCGCATCATCTCATACTCTTTAAGTGAAACTCTTTTAAGATGCCCTAGCAAAGACTCTCTCATTTTATAAGTGATATTTTTTGATATGGAAACAAATATTTTAGTCTGAACTATCGACAGTAACGTGCTTAGTACACGTAAGAGCAAAATAACTACTAAGATGCCCAGCACATACCCTTTGGTATCGGTATCCCATACATAAGTAGAGATAAAAGAGATAAAACCATGCTCTTTACCTAATAGTAATTCATCTACCATAACAGGAATAAGAAGTGGGATGGTTACTACAAGAAGCGTTGCAAGAATGGCAATAATATTACCAAATATCAACTCTTTCTTATGGGTGAGAAGTTGCTCTACAATGCTTTTGATGGTACAACTTTGTTTCATAAGCTTCTCCGCAGGGTTGGCTTTAGCCGACCATTTGTGTATAGACCATAGTGGTCGGCTAAAGCCAACCCTACAAGATTATACAATCTTTAAAATCTCTCTAAGATCTTTCACATCTACACAATGTGTAGCAGCCTCTTTAAGTACAGGCTTACCACAAAATGCCACACGGGTATCTGCATGGGCAAACATACTGAGGTCATTGGCACCATCCCCTACTACGAGTGTATCTTTACGGTCAACCCCAAGCAGAGATTGAAGGCGTACGATCATATCTCCTTTGGCATTGGAGTACATCATCTCTCCACCAACTGCTCCTGTGAGTATGCCATCTTCTGCATGAAGAAAGTTAGAGAAGTCTGCATCTATCCCTAACTTTTCACACGCTGGTTTGGTAGCATCTCTAAAACCTCCTGAAAAGCAGACCACGGTATAACCACGCTCTTTAAGACCTGCAACTACTTCTTTAGCACCTGTCATCATAGGCAGGGTTTTACATATCTCTTCTACTTTTGTATGTGGTAGCCCCTTGAGCAGTGCGACACGTTCTATGAGTGAAGCATAAAAGTCCAGCTCTCCAGCCATGGCACGTTCAGTAATGGCTACCACTTCCTCTTTGAAGCCAAGCACCTCTGCAAAAAAGTCAATGGTCTCTCCATCCATCAAGGTTGAATCAAAGTCAAATACAGCTAGTTTTTTCATTACATATACCTCTATGTATTATTTAGGTAGAATTATAACTAATTAACCTATAAAGAGTATTCATGTTTGAAAAATTTTGTGATGTCCTTTGCCTTGAAAAAGATTTTATAACTGTAGAGATAAACCCACCACATGGTGCATCTATCGATGGATTGATTGCTGACATTAAGAAGTATGACCTGCACAATAAGGTTTCTGGTTTTTCGTGTACAGACAATCCCCTAGCCAAACTAAAGATGAGTGGTGTACTCTCTGCCATTAAGGTACAGCAAGCCTTTGGTAAGCCTGTCATTGCTACGATGAGTATGAGAGATAAAAATAAACTCTCACTACAGTCCACCCTGCTTGGTGCAAACGACTTTGACCTGCGTTGCATCTTAGCACTTACGGGTGACCCTGCAAAGTACTCAGACCAACCAG
>Ga0256827_10001238_pt1 | contig 16278 bp, 17 predicted proteins | sample CV84metaG_FD_185977 | JGI IMG/M metagenome (GOLD analysis project Ga0256827, IMG submission 185977) | Hydrothermal vent microbial communities from East Pacific Rise, Pacific Ocean - CV84 | ecosystem: Environmental > Aquatic > Marine > Hydrothermal vents | place: Pacific Ocean: East Pacific Rise... | reverse complement strand
AAAAAACAAGTGATGTTTTATGTGACCAAATAAGAGCATTAGATAATCAAAGAATTTTAGATAATTTACTAACAAAACTTTCTTACAGAGAGATGTTGGAGATAGATAAGCAAGTAAAACTTGTACTAGATATAGAAGTTTAAAACGCTAACAAAATATCTTATCGGATAGACTTCATCGTTAGAGCTTTCTCATACTCTGATGGATAATTAAGATTTGTAAAAACTGTTTCATCCTCAAAAAATACTTTTTTCATTTTAGAATTTTTAAGTAAGAAGCCTAATTTATGATTATTATTTTGAAGCATATCTTTAAAACTATTCTCTAAAGAGCGATGATAAATACCACACATAGGTTGCATACCTAACGATGTATATGCTATGGTAGCATCAAACTCTTGGGTATCCTCTTGGAACAGTTTTTTTATCACATCTAGTGTTATAAAAGGAGTATCTACACTTATCACAAAAAATTTATCCTCTTGAAGTAGTTCAAAGATAGAGATAAATCCTATTGTAGGGGCATAGATATTATCTGTTTTTATATCCTCTATAAAAGAGGCTTTAAAATCAAATTTTGAGCTATCTTTTGAAGATATATACACTTTTGTAAAAAACTTTTCTAAATGTTTAAGTTGGTATTGTGTCAATGTTTTAAAAGAGGCAAAGGGAAGAAGTGCCTTATCTTTTCCCATTCGAGAACTTCTTCCTCCAGCAAAAATTATACAGGGTATATCTATCATCTAATGTTTAAGTAACTCCACTTCTATACGTCTATTTTTAGCACGCCCATCTATGGTGTTATTATCTGCAATAGGATTTTCCTCTCCCATACCGATAGCTGAAACTCTTTTTGCCGATACTTTATTTGCAATAAGCATCTTCTTAATAGCATCTGCTCTTTTTTGAGATAATTTTTTGTTATATCTTCGACTTCCTTTGTTATCTGTATAGCCAATAACTTTTACATTGTATATAGGGTTATTATTTAAAAAATCAGCTAACATCAATACCTCCTCTTTGGATACCTCTGTTATATCAAAAGATTTATATTTAAACTCTATATTTAACTCAATAACATTTCTATAATTTTTATCTCTTTGTACACATCCTTGAGTATCTACTTCTGAATTTACAGGAGTATTTGGACATCTATCTATCGAATCTTTTATACCATCTTTATCACTATCTTCATCTACACGACACCCATTTGAGTAAACTTTTGCACCCTGAGGAGTATAGATACATTTATCAACAGAATCTTTTACACCATCACCATCATAATCACCATCTATCATACAACCATTCTTATCAACTTTTGTATTAAGTGGAGTGTAGATACATTTATCTTCGTAATCACTTACACCATCATGGTCTGTATCCTGCTCAACAACTTTTTTTCTTTTATACATCTCATCACTATTAGAGTGTTCCTCAACAGTAGTTTCTTCATTTTTTTTATTTTCAACTGTTTCTACAAGAGGTTCCTCTTCATACATATCGGTAGTTCCATCATCTTTTATATCATCATCAAGATTGGTAATAATATCATCACCCTCTGATGACGGCTCATAAATAAGAAGCTCTTTTTTATCACTCTCTCCAAATGAAAAAGTTAAACCAATTAAAAATGTAAGATTTGTATTCCAATCTCCATTGTTATAATCCATCAAAGAGAGTAGCTCTGTTTTTAAAGCAAAAGATTTTGTAAAATTAAATTTTACTCCAGCACCAGTATCTATAAAGTTTGTATAATAATTTTCAGGATAACTCATCATATCAAAACCAAGTCCAAATTTAAGAAAAGGTGTTACATACTCTGTATCATACTGATACACACCACTCAAACTGATACGATATATATCTGTTTCCATCTCATTATCATATTTTCCTGTACCATAAGTTAAAGAGAGTTCAGGATGAATAATAGGGATTTGATTGAACTGTACTTCTATACCTGCGACTATATAATCTTGCAAAATATTATTATTATGAAGAAGGTCATAGTCTGAAGCTGGTGTGTTAGAACCAAAAATAGGAGATAGCTCATATTTTAATGGTTGAGCTGATATAACTGATAATAATCCAGCTACTAGAATTAAAATTAATCTTTTCATATTTTGCCTTTATTTATTATCAGTACAATCATTCTATCTCGGGTCTGTTATGTAACCAGTTATAGCACTAATAGCCGCAACAGCAGAGTTAGCCAAATAAACTTTAGAGCTACGACTTCCCATACGACCAACAAAGTTACGATTTGTAGTAGAAACAGCTACTTCACCATCTCCTAAGATACCCATATAACCACCTAAACAAGCACCACAAGTAGGGTTAGAAACTACTCCACCAGCATCTATTATAATATCCATATACCCTAGTCTATAAGCCTCTTTAAGAATTTTTTGAGTCCCTGGTGTTACTATAAGGCGTACATCTTCGTGAACTCTTTTACCTTTTAAGATTTCAGAAGCTGTTTTAAGGTCACCTAAACGACCATTTGTACAACTTCCTATAAAAGCTTGGTCTATTTTGATTTTATCTGAAACTGCTTTTGTGATACTATGACCATTTGATGGTAAAAATGGATAAGCGATAACAGGTTCAAGATTTGCAACATCAATATCTAAAGTCATCACATAGGTTGCATCTGCATCACTTTGGTGTATCTTAGGTTCACGAGCTAAATCTTTATCTGCTAAAAATTCTGCTGTTACATCATCATAAGCAACTATTCCACTTTTTGCACCAGCTTCGATAGCCATATTACACATAGAAAATCTATCATCCATAGTTAAATGCTCTATCGTAGTTCCTGTAAACTCTAAAGTTCTATATAAAGCTCCATCAACACCGATTAAACGAATGATTTCAAGAATAATATCTTTACCCGTTGTATGCTCTTGAGGTTTACCACTAAGGTTTACTTTGATAGACTCAGGAACTTTAAACCAGTTTCCTCCACTAATCATTGCAAATGCAAGGTCAGTTGAACCCATACCCGTAGAAAATGCACCTAAAGCACCATGAGTACAAGTATGACTATCTGCACCGATAATAACATCACCTGGAACAACAAGACCCTTTTCAGGTAAAAGAGCGTGTTCTATACCCATATCTTTTTCATCAAAAAAGTTTTTAAGTTTATGTTTTTTAGCAAAATCACGACTAATACGCGCTTGATTTGCAGATGCAATATCTTTTGCAGGGATGAAGTGGTCAAGAACAATAGAAAATCCATCAGGATTAGCTAAAGACTCTGCACCACTATCTTCAAATGCTTTAATAGAGATAGGAGTAGTAATATCGTTACCGATAACCATATCGATATTTGAACGGATAATTTCACCCGCAAAGACCTCTTTTCCAACGTGTTCAGAGAATATTTTTTCAGTTATAGTTTGAGCCATAATAAACCTTTAAATGATATAATTAATTATGCGATTATAGCATTTAAGGTTTAAAGTTCAGATTTATACTCTGTTCGAAACTCTTTCTCTACATATTTAATGACAGATTTCAGTGTAAAATCGTCATATTTTCTCGACCAACTTGGCATATCATTTTTATATGTTCCCCAATATTTCCCACCATATTTAGCATATAAAAACATCTGTTTTTCTGTTAAAAGTGTTTTTCTTAAATTGTATGGGTATATAGATTTTTCAGGATTTTTAGTTGCTTCTCCATCACCTTTTCCTGTTAAACCATGACACCAACGACAATTTCTTCTATATATCTTTTTTCCTCTTTTAAGCATCTTCTTTTCTTGAATTTTTGAAATTTTATCACTATCTTCATATAATTTTTCAACCCTCTCATTTGCACTTGGATTAAATTTTTTACTTATATAGTAGGCGATGGAGCGAAGTTCTTTATCATTAAAAACCGATTGAAAAGAGGGCATAATATCGGCAACTGAACCCCAATAATGAGAACCATTTTTTATGATTAAGTAACTCTGTTTTTCATTTAAAATAGATGTAGATAAAGCTCTTGGCATCACAACTAAATGTAACGTTGAATTACCTTTTCCATCTTTTCCATGACAGGAGATACAAGTTTTGTTAAAAAGAGTTTCTCCAATCTTATAATCTTTTTCAGATGCAAAAAGGGAGAAAGAGAGTGCAATTAATAGTAATAATTTTTTCAATATTACACTTTATTGAACTGTTACTTCTAACAGCATATTTGGATGAATAGCACACTCTACATCAAACTTCCCAACAGCCTTTATCTCTACCGTTACATCAACTCCTGCTGGTTGCATACCTATATCAAATTCGTTTGCTTCATCATCTGTATAAGCATTATGTGCAAAAGGGTCAGAGTTTTTAAAAGTGATAGTATCACCGACAGCAACAATAAGTGAATGAGGTATAAATGTCTTTCCCTTTTGGTCTACTATATGGTTTTGAGCATAGATACTCATACTAAAAAATGATGTTATTAACAATATTTTTATAATCTTATTCATCTTATTTATATCCTTGTTTTTATATATTATTGTGGAAACTTAGTTGGAATATGAAGCTTCATATCTGGGCCTGTTAATGCCTCTAAAAATGATTTTATTTTAGATACATCCTCTTGTGTTAAGTTTCTATCTTTCATAAATGTTGATTTGTTTCTAACATTGTGAGTATAACGACCACCATTTCCACAAATAACGATAGCTTCTGTTAGTGTTTGTACACTTCCATCATGCATATATGGAGCTGACTTTACAATATCTCTTAATGTTGGTGTCTTCATAACACCATACCAAGATGCTCTATGTTTTACTACATAACGACCTAACTCTTTTCCATGAAGTTCACCATCTTTTAAACCAATATTATGAAAACTTCCATCTGTAAAATTAAATCCATCGTGACAATCTGTACAGTGAGCTTTGCCTTGAAAAAGTTCAAACCCCTCTTTTGCTTTTTGGTTTATCGCATAACTATCACCCTTAATAAATCTATCAAACGGAGAAGTTGTTGAAACAACTGTTCTCTCAAACGATGCGATAGCTTTTGCTAAATAATCTTTTGTGATAATACCTTTAGATTTTGGATAAGCCACTTTAAAAAGTTTTTGATACCCTTTAATATTGTTCAATGTTGGAAGTAGTTTATCAAGAGGCATATTCATCTCAACACCAGTTTCGATAGGTCCAACAGCTTGTTGTTCCAATGTTCTTACACGTCCATCCCAAAATTGACGATTTTGATATGCTGAATTTAAAATAACAGGAGAGTTTCTAGGTCCTACTCTCCCTTGATGACCAACAGCTTTAGCCACAGGTATCAAATCTGTCCAACCTCTTTTTGGATGATGGCAAGTTGCACAAGAGATTTTACCAGAACTTGATAATCTTGTATCAAAGTAGAGAAGTTTTCCTAACTCTATACGTTCTGGTGTCAGAAGGTTATCTTTTGGTTGTGGAACTTCTAATGGTCGTAACCATTTATTCATATCTTGTGTTGCATTAAGTGTAGAAAAAAGAGTGGTAACTACTAAGGTAGCTAATCCTAATCTATAAATCATAACATATCCCTCTATTTTCTTCTGATTTTAACATTTTTTATATATATAAACTATAAAAATGTGCGATTTATTAACAGATAATAAACAAAGTTATATGAGATAAAAAAAGTTGCTAAGCTATACCACATCATATTTTTTTGAAAAACATCTTTAATTTGAAAAAAAAACAATAAACTTAAACTATAATATGTAGCGACAATCATCGAAGAATATATAGCATAACCTATAAAATAATAATCACTTTGCAATAAACAGTAGGGACATTTATGAGAGGGTAGTTGATATATATAACCACTAAAAAAGTAAACTATACTCAAATAACCGATATAATTATATAAAAAAGAGAAAAAAACAGCTATATATTTTTTTTGAAAATAGTTTGACAACATCAATAAAAGATAGATAATATAAAAACTAATAACTAACTTGATTGTTGAGATATTAAAGGGAACTCCATTGCTATATTGTGTTGATTTATAGAGAGTGGAACAGCAAGAAACTGGGTTTTGAGTAGAGAGATTTGTAAAAAAAAGATACTCTAAAACTATCTCTACACTCACAAATAGATAGATAGCTATAAAAAACCTCATCTTATCTTTAAAGTAGCGAAACCCTTTTGATTGTAAATCGTATCTATTGAGAGTAAGCCATAACATCATAAAAATAACAAGAACTATTTTTAGTAATATCAGTGGTTTACCATAACTGTTTGCACTTATAACCCCTGCACCACACATAGCACCCGATATAATATTTGAAAGTTCATCAATAGTTACTGTAAAATAGGGAAGAAGTAAAATCTTAACACTAAGTGATAGATAGACAATAGTAGTTATAAGATAGGAACGCTTCTCTAGTTTATATTGTATCTGTGTTGCAGTTCCCTCTCTATAATTTTTTAAGATATAGATTGTATTGATAAAAGCGATAGTTAAAACAGTAAAAATAGCTCCATTCACAAGTAGAGATATAATTACCTCATACGTAAAAAGTATATCACTCAAATTGTTCCATTTTCAATAAATATAGTTCTATCTATAAACTCTTGCTTTTCAAAAAACTGGTCGTGGGTTGCTATAATGATAGTCTTACCACTCTTTTTTAACCTCTTTACTATCTTTATAAAAAAAGCTCTATTTTCATTATCTAAGTTAGCTGTTGGTTCATCACACAATATAATATCAGGATTATTGATAATCGCTCTGGCTATAACTGTTCGCTGTTTCTCTCCACCTGAGAGTGTTGCAACTTTTTGCACTCTTTTATGAAAAATATTTGCTATTTTCAAAGTTTTTTCTATCTTTTCATCTATCTCTTTTTTTGTTACATCTTTAATAACTAAAGGTACTAAAAGGTTTTCCTCTACACTCAACTCATCAAAAAGATAAAAATTTTGAGTTATAAAACCTACTCTATTTTTTCTATATTCTGAACTATATATATCTGAAAAAGAGACAATATTTTCACCATCTACTTGAACCTCTCCATCTGTTGGTTTCATAACAGACGCGATAATGTTTAAAAGAGTAGATTTCCCACTTCCACTTACACCTTTTAGATATACAACTTCCCCTTTTTTTATAGTTAAGTTTATATTTTTGAGTATATGGAAACTGTTTATAGATGTTTGAAATTTTTTGTTTATGTTTATGTTTATGTTTATGAGTTTTATCATATAACTAATCCCAAATACTTGTTGTATTCTTTGTAGATTTCAAAAGATATTTATCAATATATAAAACTCTTTTATCATAATATTTTTTAAAAAGAACATCTAAAGAATCAAAATTCATATATCTATTTTTATAATAGGGAAGAGATTTTATAGAGAGAGGGAGTAAATCGATATAGCTTATAAAAGTATCTTTAAATTGAATAGATAACGCAACTATATCCTTTCTTACATCATCTTCACTAATTGAAAAATTACTTCCCAACCAAATAAAATCTTCAAGAGTGATTTTTTTATTTTTATTTAAAATTTGCATTCCAATATCATTATCATCTACCTCTTTATAAATACCAACAGTTGAAATATCATAATAGGGTGCTAACTGCATATCTTTTTCATTGGCACTATTGGTTTTATAAATTAAAGATATATTTTTAGCATGAAAATCTCTAGCAATACTCATAAAAATATGTTCATTGATTAAGAGATAAGGAATATAAGATGAATCTTTATTAAGAGGTTTGAAAGTAGAATAACCTTTGTTATAAGGCTTCATAATATATTCACTTTTATTGCTATTATCATATTTTATAGTTTGATTTTTTTTATCAAAAACAACACTAAATTTATATTGAAATCCACTCAATCCCGTAATTTTACTATTATTAAATTCAACAGGATAGAGCTTATCATTTGGAATATCTAGGGAGTATTCTAAAATATTTGGAAATTGATATTTTTGATTTAATATCTCTTCTACTTTATCATTATATATAAATATATCTTCTTGTATAAACTCTTTTTCATTATAATTATCTTCTCTATAAAATTCAAAACTTCCATGTATATTATTTAGATAAAGAAGTACTTCTATCTCATTTTTAATATTATATTTATGTTTAAGAAAATCTAGTTGTTCATTTTCTGGAAGAAGATTTTCAAAAATAGGAAAAAGTTTATTACTAATATTTATTGCTTTATCTAAGCCTTTTAAATAGTTCTCTTCTTGAATTTCATCATAATATTGAAAAGTAATATTACTATCACTTTGTGTAAGTATTCCTATCGGATATTGATTTTTAATAACTATTATTTTAAGCATTTTAATCTTTTAAGTATCTATTTTTTCTTAACTATATCTAAAAAAAACATTTAAAACAACTTTATAGATAATAAAGAAATTTATTGTTATAATATATAGTATATATACTATATATTTATGGTGGTTAAAATGAATAAAGATTTATTTTCTAAAAATATAGAGAATATAGTAAAATTAATGAAAAATCAAACTTATACTGCTACTCAGCTTAATAAACTCCATTCAAAATTAAAACAAAATCGATATATTGCTCAAGCTATGCCCTTCACTACTTTTCTTCAAAAATTAATAAAACTACAAAAAAAACAGATAAATATTACAATGAATAATAAATATTTATCTATATACTCTTATGATGATAAAGTTAGCGAAACAAAAATGTTATTGGGATTTAGAAAAAATTCTTTTTACTCTATGAGTAGTGTACTTAATCTATTAGAACTAAGTGATTTTAGAGATAATTTTATATTTTTATCTCAAGAACTCCCTCATAAAAATTTACAAAAAAATAGTTTATCTCAACTAGCAATAGATACTGCATTTTCAAAAAAATATAGACGTACACAGATGATAGGAAAATATAAAGAAAAAAATATTATATTTTTAACACCAAAATATACAAACTCCTATGAAATAATTACAGATAAAGAGGGTAATCGTTTCTCTTCTATAAATCGAGCATTTATAGAGATAATAGTAAATGTTCAATATTTTAAAAATTCTCTAAATATTATTGAACTCTTTAAACCTATAAAAAATAAACTAGATATAAATACAATTTATTCTGTTTTAGTAGTATTTGATTTTATATATCCCTATTTTCAATGTATAGGATTTTACTTACATAAAATAGGATTTAAAACTGAAGAGTTACAAGCATTCAAAAGTAGAGTTGAAAATTTAAAGTTTTATACGGATAAAGAGCAAGAGAGTTATAAATATAATGAGTATTGGCAAATGTATCATATTTAAATACTTACCCTATAACCTCACTAACATCCTCTACACTCAACCTCCAAACAGGTACTATGATAGTTATCATAAAGGGTATAACAAATATAAAAAATATAGTAATCAACTCCTTTACAGATATATTTGGCGAAAAGGTTACTTCAGTTGTAAGGTTATCATATCCTAAAAATATCTGTTTAAGAAGTGGTGCATCTAAACCATAAACAAAAAAGTAAGCTAAAAAAACTCCAACTATATAAGCAAAAACTACCACTATAAAATTTTCAACCATCTTAAACTGAACTACCTCCCCTATCTGCCAACCACTTAAACGCAGTATAGCTACCTCTTTAGCATCGACACTTTTTATAAGAGAGTATCTTTGATATAAGATAAGTAAAAATGTACTCAACACTATAATATAAAGTACTAAAAAGATACCACCTTTGTAGTTATAGATATTTTCATAATGTTTTTTAATATCCTCTTTTTGAATAATTCTCATATTGAAATGAGATACTCTTAACTTATTAAAAACTGTTTCTCTCTCATTAGGATTTGGAACAGTTAATATAATATCAGTTACATATCCCTCTTTTACACCTAGTATTTTTCGAGCTAAAGATATATCCATAACTATAACATCACTACTCACAATATTGCTACTGTTATCAAATTCATCATATATATAAACTTTCTCTTTCCCTCTATCTGGAGGACGAAAAATATAGTAATCAAAATAGTGGTATTCATCTAAAAATGCCTTTACACCTGAACCTATTATCATATTTTTTCGCTCTAAAAATTTATCTATATCTATATTATCTACTAGAGATTTTATATTTTTAACTATCTCGCTATCATAAAAATCAACCCCAACTATCATAAAATAGGTCTCATTAAGCTCATAGAAGTGCATTCCATATATACGACCTTCAACTTTTGTAACACCATCAAGTTCTAAACACTCCTCTAACCATTTTTGAGGAGTGTTTAGCACTTTCCCAGCCTCATACCTTTGTAGAGTAAAATCAGCTTGTCCATCTAGTGTTGTAAAAATATCTTTTTTCAGAGAAGATGTTATAAATAAAACTGAACTCACAAGAGCTATCAATAGAGTGGATAGGATAAATATAGCGATATGCTTTTTTCTATACTTAATTAACAATATAAGCAAAAAATTCAATCTATTGAGCATATACAAATCCTAACTTATTCTGTTTTTGCATCGAAGGATATAATCTATTTGAATAATCATCATAATAAAAAATTCTCTTTTGAAGATAAGATGTAGAGAGTGCTAAATGGGGTAGTTTTGTGAGTCGTGTAAAAGATTGTATTTTCTCCTCTCTATATGCTGAAGTTGTAGCACTAGAGATAAGAAAGATAAAAGTTATCATAATTAAGATAGTAAAAATAAAAAAAGATTTTACGAGATTAGTTATGTTTTTTACTTACTATATTTTAAAACTTTTTTCATAAACTCAGTAGAACAGAAAAAAAGTGCTACAAATACAGGATTTAGTACTACATTATCATCTTCGATAGTTTCAAAAACTTTAAACTTAAAACCCTCTCCATCTTGAGCATCATTTGGTGTTACTATAAACTCTACTGGTGCTAAAGTTCGTACCATATTTAAAATCTTTTTTCTCTGCTTTGCATTGTCATTTTTTAAGATATTAAAATCTGGTGTTTCAGCTGTTCTATGTGCTACTAAAATAGCTTCAAGAACCTCAAACTTATCTTTAAAAACTATCTTATTCCATTTCATCACTGTTTTATCTGAAGTTACTTTACACCCTTTGTGTATAAGTGCATTTGGTTTTTGAGCTTTCATCGCCTCCATAAGAGCCAATAAAAAGTTTATTCCCCCTACATTTTCACTTGCTTTACTCATAAAAAGATGTAACATCATCTTTCTCTCTTCTGTCTGTTTGTTAAAATTACACATATTTTTTAATCCTCTTTATTATATATAACATAATGATTTTTACCACTATTTTTTGCTTGATACATCGCATCATCAGCATTTTTTACTAAAGTATCTATATCTAATGCATCCTCTGGATAGGATGATATACCTATACTTGCACCTATCTGAATATTGTTTTGATGTATATGAAAAATTGTCCCTAAAGCATCAATAATTTTTTGTGCTATTTTTGATGTATTTTTTGTATCTTGCATATTTGTCAATAAAACTATAAACTCATCACCACCTATTCTACCAACTATATCTATCTCTCTTATATTGTCTTGTAATCTTGAAGCAACTTGAATTAAAAGTTCATCTCCAGCATCGTGACCAAATGTATCATTTACACTTTTAAAACCATCTAAATCTATAAACATTACAGAACAATTAGTTTTATCTCTATTCACCCTTTCTATCTCTTTTTCTAACCCTGCATAAAAATATGCTCGATTAGGCAACCCTGTAAGTTTATCTATAAGTGCCATATTTTTAAGTTTAGAATGCACAATAGTAACATAGATACTAAAGAAAAAGAGAAGTGTGATGATAGAAAAAAGTAATATTTTTATATACATCCTTTCTAAAAACACTCTATTAAGATACTCTGAATTTTCATATACTGCAATATATGCTATTTTCTTATGCAAATTTTTAATTGGTAAAAAAGTGATAATAATATTTTTATTCTCAAACTCTGCATCTATTGAAAAAGAGTAACTTGTTTCTACTTCGTTTTTTATTTTCTTTATTAAATCACTATTTTGCAAAAGTGCATTAATCGTTTTATCTCTTTTATAATTGAAATCTTGAATAGCTAAAAAATAATCTTTATCTTCAACACTATCAATATAGGAACTAGCTATAAAATTTCTCCAACTATTTTTATGTACTTCAGATTTTAAGATAAGAAAATGTTTATCTAAGATAGTTTTACCCGTTAAATTTTTAAGTAAAAAAATACTATTAAATGATATTTCCATACTTCCAATATATTGCTGATTTTCTCCATATAAAGGATATACATATCTAAAACCATTAGAAATTCTACCAATTTCAAAACATTCACTTGCTTTTTTAGTGCTGTTTGTTAAAACAACACTTTCTCTTATCTTAGTTAAATCATCTCCAAATTTTGAAGGTGCATGCATACGTAAAAAACTAACATTATTTGGAAGATAAAAATGAATATGTTTTATACCCATATGGGACAATCGTTTATATCTTTTTTTTAAAAGTTTATAGATAGAAGTCCGTAAATTAGTTCTCTTTGCCTTATCTGCACTACTAGCCTGTTCAAATAAATCGATAAATTTTTTATTATCCTGATACATCAAAAAAACATCATTTGACATAATTCTTAAATATCTATACTGAGTTTCATACTTTATCTGTAAGGTTTCAGTTTGAATAGAAAGATAGTTCTTTTTCTGATATTTAAAAAAATAATCTATCAATAGATTAGATAGTAAAATAAAAAAAGCAAAAATAAGAAAGTGTTTATAAAATTTTATAGTAATATTTTTCATAGTAACAAATGATAGCATAAATTGTTTTTAAAACTCTCTAACTGAAACAACTATTAATTAAATCGTCTACTCAAATTTGTTTAAGCAAGTCGTAATATCAAAATGATTATGATGTCATAACGAAAAGAGGACAAAATTTGTCTTATTTAAAAACAGGGTCTTTTAAACCCTTTATTAAAGGTATAAAATGCAAGTTTATTTAGATAACAATGCTACGACAATGGTAGACCCATTAGTTGTAGAGGCTATGATGCCATTTTTTAGTGAAACGTATGGTAATCCTAACTCTCTTCACAAATTTGGAACGGCTTCACATCCAGCACTTACACGTGCAATCGACCAAGTATATAAAGGTTTGAATGCTAGCGATAATGATGATATAGTTTTTACATCATGTGCAACAGAATCAAATAACTGGGTTTTAAAATCAGTTTTTAGTGATTACATTGTAAATGGAGATAAAGACCATATTATCACAAGTGAAGTTGAACATCCATCAGTTTTATCAACGTGTAAATGGCTAGAAGATGAAGGTGTAAAAGTAACATATCTTCCAGTAAATGACCAAGGTGTAGTTGAAGCACATACTGTTAAAAGTTTTATTACAGATAAAACAGCTTTAGTTTCTATTATGTGGGCTTCAAATGAAACAGGTATGATAAATCCTATTCAAGAGATTGGTGAGATTTGTAAAGAGAAAGGTGTACTTTTTCACTCAGATGCTGTTCAAGCTGTTGGTAAAATACCAGTAGATTTACAAGCAACTCACGTAGACTTTGTATCTTTTTCTGCACATAAATTTCATGGACCTAAAGGAATTGGAGCATTATTTATCAAAAATTCTCAACCTTTAACACCTCTTTTTCATGGTGGAGAACAGATGGGGGGACGTCGTTCGGGTACTCTTAATGTTCCTTACATTATAGGAATGGGAAAAGCTGTTGAGTTAGCAACAAAAAATATCTTAGACACAATGGCAAAGATAAGAACAAAGCGTGACCATTTAGAAGATGAACTTTTAAAACTAAGTGATACATTTACAGTAGGCGATAGAAAAAATCGTACACCAAATACTATACTTATATCTATTAAAGGTGTTGAGGGTGAAGGTATGCTTTGGGACTTAAACAATGGTCAGATAGGAGCATCAACAGGTTCAGCATGTGCGAGTGAAGATTTAGAGGCTAACACTGTTATGTTAGCTATCGGTGCAGATAATGAACTAGCTCATACAGGTATAAGACTTTCTCTTTCACGTTTCACAACAGATGAAGAGGTAGAGTACACTATAAACCATTTTAAAAATGCCGTAGCAAGATTAAGAGCAATATCTAGCTCATTTGCAAAACAGCAACCAACAAAAGGTGGCGAAGCTACTGAGTGTTCAATACACTAAAAATAGAGTAAAATATATAAAAAATAAAATATAGGAGAATATATCATGGCAAAAGCAGATATGTTAGGCGAGTCTTTATGGGACGCGTATTCAGATAAAGTAACAACACTTATGAACAACCCAAAACATCAAGGGGAGCTGTTTCAAGGCGAAGTAGAAAAAAGAGGCAACAAACTTATCGTTGCAGATTTTGGTGCAGAGAGTTGTGGTGATGCCGTACGTTTATATTGGGAGATAGACCCAACAACAGATAAAATCATCAACTCAAAGTTTAAATCTTTTGGTTGTGGTACTGCCATAGCTTCAAGTGATGTTATGACAGAACTTTGTATAGGTAAAACAGTTCAAGAAGCTGTAAAAATTACAAATATTGATGTTGAACTTGCTCTTCGTGACGACCCAGAAACACCAGCAGTTCCACCTCAAAAAATGCACTGTTCGGTAATGGCTTATGATGTTATCAAAAAAGCAGCTGGTCTTTATATGGGTGTTGATAGTGAGAGTTTTGAAGAGGAGATTATCGTTTGTGAATGTGCAAGAGTAAGTCTTAAAACACTTCAAGAGGTTATACGTCTTAATGATTTAAAAACTATTGAGCAGATTACGGACTATACAAAAGCGGGTGCATTTTGTAAAAGTTGTATCAAACCTGGTGGTCACGAAGCTAAAGATTACTATCTTGTAGATATTTTAGCTGATACTCGTAAAGAGATGGATGAGGAAAAGATGAAAGCTGCTGCTGATGCTAGTGCAAATGGCGAAGCTAAATTTGAAGATATGACATTAGTACAACAGATAAAAGCTGTTGATGCTATCGTAGATGAAAATATCCGTCAATTTTTAATTATGGATGGTGGAAATATGGAAGTTATCGACATCAAGAAAAATGATGAGTATACTGATGTATATATCCGTTATCTTGGTGCTTGTAACGGTTGTGCATCAAGTGCAACAGGTACACTTTATGCGATAGAATCTACTCTTAAAGAGAAACTATCTAAAAATATTCGTGTTCTTCCTATCTAAAGATTAGTTATTCCGTGTATTTTTCACGGAGTGCTATCATCTAGCAACCTCTTAGTTTTTAATATTCTCCGTTTCATACAGTGTATATCCCTCATAATAATAACTAGCATCTATCCCTTTCATATAGATAGAACTATCATCTATTTTTGTTGTTAATGCTTCTTTGAGTAAAAATTTAATCTCTATATCTTTTATAGGACTTCTTTCCATAGCTAAGAGATAATCATCTTTATCTACATCACTCCAATCAACTACAACTTGTAACTCTTTTTTTAAGATTATATCTAGCCATATTCTTGTACTTCTACCATTTCCCTCTCTAAAAGGATGAGCGATATTCATCTCTACATATTTTTCAATAATTTCATTATATGTTGTTTGAGGCATCTGTTCTATATTTTTTAAAGAGATTTCAAGATAACTAACAGGAGCAAATCTAAAATTACCTTTTGCAATATTTACATCTCTTATTTTTCCTGCAAAACTATATATATCATTAAAAAGATAGTGATGAATTATAGATAATGACTGAAATGTTCCAACCTCCAAACTATCTAAAAAACCTGTTGTAAAAAGCTGGTGTGCTTTGATTTTACTCAGTTTTTCCTCTACTCGTGCAAGTTCCACAGCATTCGTTATATTGAGTTTATTTGTTAGGGTCATATATCAACTCTCTTTTATAATTTATTGTAGTTTATGGTAACAGATAGTTACTTATGAAGAAGTTTCAAAAATAAAATAGACACACCTTATATTATAATTTTTTTTCTAATCTCACACTAAATCTCCTCGCAAATCAATATCTCCCACCCATGAAAGATAAGCACAACTTTCTTCACTCCTAAACCTCTATCTGTATGTTCCGTTACAAGAGTATCTTTCTCATACTTATTAAGTTGAGTTATAGCTTCCTCTTTTAGCTTTTTTACTGTTTCTTTATCTGCTTTATTACTCAGTTTTATATATTTAAACTCCAATAACCCAACATATTTTACATAAGGGTTAAATGGTTTTATTAAAATATCTACAAACCCTTTATTTAGTTCTAATTCACTTTTAATTATATAATAGGGACTTAATGACAAATAAGCCATAT
>Ga0256827_10001237_pt1 | contig 16280 bp, 13 predicted proteins | sample CV84metaG_FD_185977 | JGI IMG/M metagenome (GOLD analysis project Ga0256827, IMG submission 185977) | Hydrothermal vent microbial communities from East Pacific Rise, Pacific Ocean - CV84 | ecosystem: Environmental > Aquatic > Marine > Hydrothermal vents | place: Pacific Ocean: East Pacific Rise... | reverse complement strand
TGTTCACTTCCTATGTACATAGATGTTAAGCCACGTTCCTTACCTACTTCTGTAAGTATAGAAGAGAGTTTTGCATTATTGGTGAGTACAGTTTTAAGGGCATTGGCTTTTTCAAAGTTCAAATATGAAGTTATAAAGAAATAACTTGAAAGTATGATGAGAAGGGTAATTGGTACAAGTCCAATCAGTTTAAGTCTATTACGTATAGTCATCGGTTATTTCCTTTATTTTGATAAAACATCAATTTGTTGTTCAAAAGACAAAAAATGTCCCCAGTATTGCTTGATAAAGTCTTCTAACTGACTGCCGTCTTCACAAAATTGTATTTTATAGAGAGTATCTGAAAGCGCATTTATACGTAGATTACTAGAGGCACCTTTAAGTAGATGTCCTATTTTTTGTATCGCATCCAAATCACCCTTTTCATAAGCAATTAGCATTTTTTCTGTTTCAATATGTGCTTGTTCAATAAAGTCATGTACAAATTCTTCAATAAGTTCTACAGGTAATGATAAATCATTTGCCGCTTCTTCTAATTGAAAGTCAAAATGAATAGGTTTGATACCATTAAGATCAAGAGTACCAAATCCTACTTCATTATCTTTTGATTTTGTATTAGGCATTTCTATATTTATATGTGCTTGTTCTAAAAAAGGTTCTTTAGGTGCAAATGTCTCCATTGTAGGAACATCTTTTTTCTGTGTGGTAAGTCTAGAAAGTGTTGCATAAAAAGCTTCAATAGTCTCTTTATTCTTTTCTGGAGCAATAAGATCTAATTGAAAGATAATGTCATTAACTGACGGAAGTTCTAAGACATCGGCAAGCTGTGTAAGTGTTCCAATAGCAGCGTAACGTGTTGCTTGGTTGGTACTTTGCAAATCTGATTCTAGTGAAATAGCAGTATCTATATACTCATTTAAAAAAGTATTATAATCTTCACTAGAGATACCTATGTTTTCACTTACCTCATCAACATAAATGATGATTGGTGTTGTATCTTGTACGATAGAAGTATCGTTTTCAATAGACGTTGGTTTAATCTCAAGTATTTCTGTCTCTTCTAAAGAGATTTCATCAATAGTTTCTTCAGGTACATTTGGAATGGTAAGATCAAAAAGTTCATCATCTATAATTTCCTTTTCTGTAGGTAAAGTAAGTGATTCTTCCGTATGAGAAGTATCTAAAAGTGTAAAATCTTTTGTTTCACTTGGAGAGACTAGAGATTCATTATCAATAGAAATAGTATCTTTTATAGATATTAAGTCAGTAATATCAGTTACTGAAGATCCTACATCTTCCTTAGCATTTGTTTCCTCTTCAAATGAAGTAAATATTATTTCATCTTCTGGAAGCGTTAATGCCGAGATATCTTCTTTTTCTTCTGATTTAGACACAAGATGAATTAATCGTAAGTCACCTAACATACTTGAGAGTGATGAGGTTTGAGTCGTATATGTTAGTGTATCATTAGATGTGACTAGCTGCATACTTTCTTGCGTCAGTGATGTAAAATGGATATCACCTAAGATGATTTGCTTTGTTAGTTCATCAATACTTTCAACATGGAGTAGCTCTAATAGACTATCGTCTGCTGCAATAACTTGGTCAGTTTGATTAATTATATAATACATTATTTACATGGTCCCTTTCTTAAATCATTATTCATTTGCATTTTCTTTTGCAAGCATTTCAGCATATGCAGGTGTGGTCTCGGCTATTTCTGTTGCAGATGCTGGTCTTCTTGCTGCACTATATCCAGTGATTACTCCCTCAGAGAGTATAGGACTAATATGCGAATACACCCAATAATATTTACCATCTTTACGTAGGTTTTTTACGATGCCTGTCCACTCTTTACCTGAAGTAATTGTTTCCCAAAGTTCTTTGAATGTAGCTTGTGGCATATCAGGATGGCGAATAATACTATGGTTATGTCCTATTAATTCATCTTTACTATAACCAGCTATTTCACAAAACTTTCTATTGGCATAGGTAATAATACCATTGAGATTTGTCGAACTAATAATCAAACCTTTTTCAAAGGTATATTCTTCATTAATGGGAGTGGGTTTTTGCATAGTAATTTTTTACCCTTTTTTACTTGTGACAAAAAGAAGTGTAGTCCTAGTAAACCAAAAGTCATAAAGTTTACCATTTGCAACCTGGCAATCTTCATGAGACCCATGGTTTTCTGTCCTCACTTCACAATGAGTTTAGCCTTTAATTTAGTGATATGTTAGCAAGTCTACTAAAGTACAATATTTAGTACTTAAACTTTATAACAATTTAACTAAAAATAGCATGAATTAGACGTTTTTTAGTAAAAAATATGAATTGAACTATACTTCTGCTTCATTTCAAAACAAATTTTATATAACTATAACAAAAAAAAGTCAAAAAAAGTCAAATGTTTATAGGGTTTATGTTTTAAGAGTAGAAGCAATTTTACCATTTGTTACTTTTTCTATTTCTTCAAATGAAGCTGATTCAATAGCATCAAAAGTACCAAAGTACTGTATAAGTTTTGCTACAGTGGCTTTACCTATACCTTTTTTATTGAGAAGTGAAATTTGGGTATCCTCTTTACGCTTTTTATTTTGATGGTAAGTAATGGCATAGCGGTGGGCTTCGTCACGCTGACGTTGTACCCAATGAAGTCTTTTGTCATTGGGTTTAAGTTCAAAAAGCCCGTTTGCTGTGTAAAGCATATCTTTCGCAGCACCTTTAGCACGGTGGGCTTTTGCATCTAGTTTTTCTTTAGCAATGGCAATAACATCGAGATTGACATTTGCTTGCTGTAGTAGCATACGTGCTAAATTTAAATTGGCTTGCCCTCCATCGAGTATCCATAAGTCAGGGGCAGGATTTTCTTTAAATTTTTCTATACGACGAGAGAGTAGCTCTTTCATCTGTCCATACTCATCTCTCTCATGTAGTTCGTAGCGTCTATATGCACTTTTGTCCCATTTCCCTTCATCCCAAATAACCATACCTCCTACAGTAGCAGCGCCCATCATATGCGAATTGTCAAAGGTTTCTATACGGTAAGGTATAACAGATAGGTCAAGAAGATCTGCAATACGTTGTTCAATGATGGTATCATCAGTTTTTTTACGCAGTAGTTCTTCACAGTTTTGAAGTGCAAGTGCCACCAGCTTGGCTTTACTACCACGTTGTGGGGTGACTATTTCTATCTTTTTATCAAAACGGGTACTGAGTGTTGAGGCAATTTGAGTAGCGTCTTCAAAACTGTGTGCCGTGAGTACTTGTTTTGCAATGTTGGGTGTGTCAATGGTATAAAACTCTAAAAGTGCCTGTTTATAGGCTTCATTTTCATCATAAATATGGGTATGTCTGAAGTAAGTGTATGCCGAAGAAATTATCTTTCCCTTTCGCATAAACATTTTGACTATAACTCCTCGTTCATCCCCATTTTGTATAGCAAAGATGTCAAGGTCAAGTGCGTTGGCTAAGTCAATGTTAGAGGAAATACTCAGTGCACCTATGGCATCGACTGAATCACGCATAGCTGCAGCTTCTTCATAGCGTTCTTGCATGGCAAGGTTTTTCATTTTCTCCTGTAGGGTATGAATGAGGTGTTTACGCTTGACTATGGAAGTTTTGGCTTCAGTAACTATGTCTGCGTAGGCTTCTGGTGTTACTCTCTTTTCACAAGGGGCTAAACATTTTTTAATTTGGAAAAAGAGACAGGCTTTGCCTTCACGTAAACAGGATTTCTTCTGTACTAGAGGGTAGACTTCATACAGTGCATCCAGTAAAGCTCTTCCTCCTGTAGGAAAAGGACCATAGTAGGTAATATTTTTACCCTTTATCACCTTGCGTGTTATCTCAAATCGTGGGTAATTAACCGATTCATCAATGTAAATATAAGGGTAGGTTTTATCATCACGCAGTAAAATGTTGTACTTGGGTTTGAGCTGTTTAATAAGTGAGTTCTCTAAGATAAGCGCATCTTCTTCTGTTTCCACCACAATATATTCTAATTTCTGTGCTTCATGAAGCATCTTTACAATACGAGGGTTTTGTGTAGGGTTGGGTGAAAACTCTGGCGTAAAACGCCAGTATGACTTGACTCTGTTTTTAAGATTTTTAGCTTTACCCACATAAAGCAATTTCCCTTTGGCATCAAAATACTGATAGACTCCTGCAGAGGAGGGAAGGGTTTGGACTACTTGTTGCACTTGATTTGTTCTTTAATTTGTTCAAATTTAGCGATAATTTCAGTATCTTCACTTTCTATATCAAAATCACTAGAGGCCAGTTCATTGTAGTAAGGCACTGTACTTTCCTCCATATGTTCTTTCTCAACAGGATGGTATTTACTATGGAAGATAACTACATCTTTTGCTTGCAGCATTTCACACGCTACATCATGGTTACTAAGCTGTGTTAATACGCTTTTTAATAAATCTCTATTATAATTAAGTTCCATTTTAAAGCCAGGATGCGTGACCGCTATAAAAAGAGTGTTGTTTTTAATATAAATAAATGCGATAGCCTTTTGATACTTGGGAGTAAGAAGTGAAATGTACTTCTTATAACAGACCTGCTGCTTTAGAAATTTAAATTGAGGTTGATTGCTAAGATGAGACAAAATACTAGAAGCTTTTTTCATGCCGTTATTATAACATCTGTTTGCTGTATGATATTGGTAGGATGTGGACACAAGACTAACCCTATCTACGTAGCAGATAGCAACACTACAGTCAAAGGATAGGATTTGGATAAATATGATGTGTTAATCATAGGTGCAGGTATAGCAGGGCTGTATGCTGCGATGAATATCCCTAAAGAGAAAAAAGTGTTGGTTGTTTGTAAAGATATTCCATGGGAATGTAACACCTTTTATGCACAAGGTGGGATGGTTACAGCCCTAAATGAAGCAGATATACCTGTACATGTAGAAGACACCATGGCAGCAGGAGCTTACCATAATAACAAAGAAGCCGTAGAAATACTCTCTCGTACCTCACTCAAAACTACAGCAGATATCATAGGTAAAGGCATGGAGTTTGATAAGGATGAGGAAGGGAACATCCTCTATACAAAAGAAGCTGCACACTCCGTAGAGCGTATTGTGCATGCAGGCGGGGATGCCACTGGACGTTATATGCATTATTTTATGATGGTGCAAAATAAACACCAACTTCAGAAAAATACTTTAGTCTATGATCTCCTTATAGAAAATGGACGTTGCTATGGGGTAAAAGCCACAGTCAACTATGAACCCACAACGATTTATGCAGATGATGTGATTATTGCAAGTGGGGGTATAGGTTCCCTCTATGAATTCAATACCAACTCTCGTACTGTCTCTGCAGATATTCACGGTATCTGTGTAGAAAAGGGCATAGAACTTGCAGACATGGAGTTTATGCAGTTTCACCCTACAGTTTTTGTAGATACACCTTACGCAAGAAAATTATTGCTTACAGAAGCACTAAGAGGTGAGGGTGCCTGGGTAGTAGATGATGAAGGAAGACGTTTTTTATTCGACTATGATGAACGTGGAGAGTTAGCAAGTCGTGACATCGTAGCACGGGGTATTTTCGACTATAGACGCAAAACTGGTAAACAAGCCTACTTAGACTTTTCTATGTTTGAAGCGGAGTGGTTTGAACACCGTTTTCCAAATATCACACGTACTTTTGGTGCTATAGGCTATCATTTTCCAAAAGACAGGGCACCTATTTCCCCCGCATTTCACTATGCAAATGGTGGTATAAAGTGTGATACCAACGGGTGTATACCTGGGATGGAAGGCTTGTATGTGATAGGGGAAGCAGCACGCACAGGCGTACATGGTGCAAATCGCTTAGCATCAAACTCATTATTGGAAGGGGTGGTTTTTGCCAAACGTGCTGTAGAGCATCTTTTAAGCAAGGGACATCAAGTAGTTAAAACACCTACTTTTGAGAAAGATTACGGTAATATTCTGCACAAAGAAAACGATAAAATCTATAAACAAAAATTACGTCAAGTAATGTGGGAAGATATAGGGATTATTAGAACAACCAAAGGGCTTCATGAAGCAAAAAACCTTATTTATGATATGAAGAATCATGACATAGGTAGGTTACTTCAGTTGCGTCTTAATACAGCTTCTTCGATAGTAGACGCAGCATTGGCACGTACGGAGTCTTTAGGGTCACATTATATAGAATCTGATTGATTTCATGTATAGACATATTGATGTACAACAACTAATTTCAGGAGAAATAATGCACGAACAATTACACTTAACCACCACATGGGTAGGGATACTCGCTCTTATTATATTCGTAGTAGGATATTACTTTATTGCGACAGAAGATAAATATCATATCAATAAAGCAAAACCAGCACTTCTTGCGGGTACAGGTATCTTCATGCTTATTGGTCTTTATTTTGCTATGAATGGTATGGATGGACATCACTTAGAAAAAGAGGTTGAACATCTCATTGTTGAGATAGCAGGAATTTTCTTTTTCCTAATGGTAGCGATGACATATATTGAAGCAATGATAGACAGAGGTGTCTTCTCCGCTTTACGTTATAACCTTGTATCGAAAGGATATAGTTATACAAAACTCTTTTGGGTCACAGGTCTTTTAGCCTTTTTCATCTCCCCTGTAGCAGATAACCTTACTACAGCACTTATACTTTCAACAGTATTACTTACGATAGATAAAGATAATAGAGCATTTTTAGTACCTGGAGCTATTAACATTGTGGTCGCTGCCAATGCAGGTGGTGCATGGTCTCCATTTGGTGACATTACTACGCTTATGGTGTGGGTAGCTGGTAAAGGGAGTTTTACAGAGTTTTTATACCTCTTCCCTGCTGCAATTACAGGATGGGGAATTACAGCATTTTTACTCTCTCGTTTTGTGCCAGAGGGAAAACCACCCTTTAATGCTGATGAGAAAAAAGCTGAAATCCAAGAAGGTGGAAAACAAATTATGGCTCTTTTTGGATTGACGATTGCTATGGCAGTTATCTCCCATCAAGTCTTACATTTACCTGCTATGTGGGGTATGATGTTTGGTTTAGCAATACTTAAAATGTATGTCTATAAAATCAATAGAGGTCCATCAGATACACAGCTCAATGCTTTTTCATGGATAGCTAAAATTGAGAATGATACGCTTCTTTTCTTCTTTGGTATCTTAGCGGCAGTTGGAGGACTTCACTTCTTAGGATTTTTAGAGTACTTTACAGCACTTTACTCTCAGTTTGGTGCAACAGCGGTAAACATCGGTGTAGGATTCCTATCGGCGATTGTAGACAATGTACCAGTAATGTCAGCTGTGCTGAAAGCTAGTCCAGATATGGGTGCAGATGCACAGTCACAGTGGATGCTTGTAACGATGACAGCAGGAGTAGGTGGGTCATTGATTTCATTTGGTTCGGCAGCTGGTGTCGGAGTTATGGGTAAAATGCATGGTATCTATACGTTTGCTTCACACATGAAATATGCTTGGACAGTACTTGTTGGATATATCGTTTCTGTTATTATATGGTATGTCCAGTTTGAAATTCTTCATATTGGTGCACATCATATGTAGCTTTAATTGTAGGGTCGGCTAAAGCCAACCCTACAGTATTTGTATAAATAAGTTTTAATTGTAAAATTTATTCATATAAATATAAGGAAATATCACATGAAACAAGTACCTATTTTAGTACTAGACTTCGGTTCACAATATACACAACTCATCGCAAGAAAACTGAGAGAATCAGGTGTATATACAGAAGTAGTACCTTACCGTGAAACCCTAGAAGACATAAAAGCTAGAAAACCACAAGGCATCATCCTCTCTGGTGGACCAGCATCTGTGTATGCAGAAGATGCATATAAGCCAGATGAGGGCATCTGGGATTTAGGTCTACCAATTTTGGGTATCTGTTATGGTATGCAACTCATCACTCAACACTTTGGTGGTTCTGTGGTAGCAGCTGATCACCATGAATATGGTAAAGCAAAACTCAAAGTAGAAAATGACTCTAGCATCTTTAAGGGTGTGACAGATGACAGTATCGTATGGATGAGTCATGGTGATAGAGCAGAGAGTATCCCTGCAGGTTTTGAGGTAGTGGGGACTTCTGAGAACTCTCCTTATGCGGCTATTGCAGACGAGACAAGAAAAGTATATGCTTTCCAATTTCACCCTGAAGTACACCACTCAGTAGAGGGTACTATGATGCTTAAAAACTTTGCGAAACATATCTGTGGATGTGACAGTACTTGGAACATGGGAAGCTTTGCGAAAGAGAAAATAGCTGGGATTAGAGCACAAGTAGGAGACAAAAAAGTACTTTGTGGTGTGAGTGGTGGGGTTGACTCCTCCGTCGTTGCAGCCATGCTGAATGAAGCACTAACAAAAGAACAACTTATTTGTGTCTTTGTAGACCAAGGACTGCTTCGTAAAAATGAAGTAGAAGATGTTCAAGCTATGTTTAAACTGCTAGACATTCCACTTATCACTGTAGATGCTAAAGTTGAATTTATGGCAGCACTAAAAGATGTGTCAGACCCAGAGACTAAACGTAAAGCCATTGGTGAAAAGTTTATCGAAATCTTTGATATAGAAGCGAAGAAGCACACAGATGTGGCATTCCTTGCGCAAGGCACACTCTACACAGATGTTATTGAATCTGTTTCTGTGAAGGGCCCATCTAAGACGATTAAATCTCATCACAATGTGGGTGGATTGCCAGACTGGATGACTTTTGAATTGGTTGAACCTTTACGTGAGATTTTTAAAGATGAGGTAAGAAAACTTGGACTTGAGCTAGGGCTGCCTAAAGACATGATAGGACGTCATCCTTTCCCTGGACCAGGACTTGCTATAAGAACAATGGGTGCAGTGACAGAAGAAGGTTTACACCTTATACGTGAGTCAGATGCCATCATGCAAGAAGAGCTTAAAGCTACTGGTTACTATGACAAAGTATGGCAAGCCTTTACTGTACTTCTTAATGTACAATCGGTAGGTGTTATGGGGGATAACCGTACCTATGACAACACAGTATGTATTCGTATGGTAGAGTCAGTAGATGGTATGACAGCTACCTTTGCACATGTGCCACATGATGTGTTAGAAGGTATGAGTCGTAGGATTATTAATGAGATTGATGGAATCAATCGTGTGGTGTATGATATATCATCAAAGCCACCAGCAACCATCGAGTGGGAGTAACCTTATCCCTTTTTTTACGTCATCTTTAAGGGAGTTTGTTCAGTCACATACTTAGCGTATGCTTCTTCTCAACAACCCTTAAATATAAAGCAAAATAAGAGTAAGTTAATTTTTTGAAAGAGGAGTTATATTGAGCAACAAAAAATCAAATAAACTCCTTTACATCCTATTAACTACTTCTTTTGCCATAGCTTGGATATGGGCAGCGATAGATCCACTATATCCAGATGATTGGATTTTAGAAAATATACTTGTGGTACTTTTTGTGCCATTTGTATTTTGGGCGAGTAGATACTTTATCTTTTCTAATACTTCTTATAGTATAGTCACCCTCTTTTTAATACTCCATGTTATTGGTAGTCACTATACCTATTCAGAAGTGCCTTTTGGTGTGACACTGGGTGAGAGGATAGGGCTTGAACGTAATATGTATGACAGGCTTTTACATTTGCTTTTTGGTATAGTGTTTGTCTCTCCCTTGTTTGATTACTTACAGAGAAAAGTAAAATTACAAGGTTTTTTAATTTACTTTGTCTCTTTTATGACCATTTCTGCATTTGCTGGATTTTATGAAGTGATGGAGTGGGTAGCAGCGTCTGTAGTTGACCCTGACGCTGGAGATGCCTTTTTAGGTACACAGGGAGATATATGGGATGCACAAAAAGACATGGCACTAGCAATGGTTGGTTCCTTATTTATGCTAACAATTATCTCATTCCAAAATAAACCTAAAGATATCTTAGGTTAAACTATGACAATTCATACTCAAAGGTAAAATATGTGTATTCCTGCGTATTATAAATATTTGTTTTTAGCTATTATTGTGGGCACTTTGGTGATACTTGCAGTATTTTACGATAGAGTATTTTATTTTATTCCTACTTTTGTTTTTGCAATACTATGGAGTCGTGTACGTTGCACAAACTGTAATGAGCCTATACTCAAAGATAAAAATGGTTGGTATATTTTTACCATGAGAAGTACCTGTCGCCACTGTGGGCATGATACATTACTGTGTGATAATAATTAACTTTGAAAAGTGATAGACTTAAAAGTTTTGCATCTGTTATTATAGGCATTTCTTTTCTGGCCTTTGTATATGGTACATATAAAGCGATGGAGATAGTGGACAGAACACAAGTGAGTACATCAGATGGTATTTATACCTCCTATATCTCTACGTCTAAAGAGATAGAGAAAAAAGCATATCTGCTTAGTCAAAAATGTAAAAGCAAGCTTTGTAAAGTACAAAGGCTTTTAGATTTTGCTTCTAACATTCCTTACAGCACCAATACCTTTCAACAAAAATCACCACAAAAAACGATACAAGAAAACTTCGGTGATTGTGATGATAAGAGTAATTTACTCATTTCTATGCTACATGCTTTGGGGATAGAAGCCTACTTTGTTTTAGTACCTAAGCACATCTTTGTCATAGTACCTTTGGATGATGAGAGATTGGCACATAGAAAAGGTCTTTGGGTGAATGGCAAAAAATACTACATACTTGAAAGTACTGCAAAAGATTCCTCCATAGGTTTCCCTTTACAGTATGAGTTAGATGAAATTGCTGCAATCATCGAACCCTTTTCAAATATAAAAATAGACATACAAAGTATAAACTATAAACTTTAGTCACTTTGACTAAACCTATTTACAAAACATTAATGATTCTAAGATATAATCGCGGTATTATTTATATGTACAAAGGATATAACAATGGCAAAACATCAATTTCAAACAGAAATCGGGCAACTACTAAAGCTCATGACACATTCTCTTTACTCAAATAAAGAGATATTTATTAGAGAACTTGTGTCTAACTCATCAGATGCATTAGATAAATTTAATTACTTATCACTTACAGATGAGAAGTTTAAGACAGAAGAGTGGTCTGGAAAAATATTTATAAAACTAGATAAAGAAGATAATTCACTGACTATCGGTGATAATGGTATAGGGATGAATGAGGCTGATCTTATGGATCACCTTGGAACTATCGCTAAGTCTGGTACAAAAGCATTTATGGAAAACCTTACAGGTGATGCGAAGAAAGATTCAAATCTCATTGGTCAGTTTGGTGTAGGGTTTTACTCGGTATTTATGGTAGCTGAAAAAGTAGATGTTATTTCTAAAAAAGCAGGTGAAGACCAAGCCTATATGTTCTCTACCGATGGCACAGGTGAGTATGAAGTAAAGCCAGTGACTAAAGAGTCTCATGGTACGGTGATTTACATCAAGCTTAAAGAAGACGAAAAAGAATTCTTAGATAAGTGGCGTACACAAGAGATAGTCAAAAAATACTCTGACCATATAGCGTACCCTATTATGCTCAATTACTCAGAAGAAGAGACTGAGGGTGAGGGTGATGACGCGGTAACAAAGATGGTAAACAAGTCTGAGCAAATTAATGCAGCAACGGCTCTGTGGACACTCTCTAAGTCTGAACTTAAAAAAGAGGACTATGTAGAGTTTTATAAAACTATAGGACATGACAGTGATGAACCACTTATATATTTACATAATAAAGTAGAGGGTGCACAAGAGTTTACGACACTCTTTTACATCCCTAAAAAAGCACCTATGGATATGTATAGAGCAGACTACACAGCAGGTGTAAAACTGTATGTAAAACGTGTGTTTATTACCGATGATGATAAAGAGTTGTTGCCACCGTATTTACGTTTTGTAAAAGGGATTATCGATTCTGAAGATTTACCGTTGAACGTAAGTCGTGAGTTATTACAAGAAAATAAAATCTTGGCAAACATCAAACAAAACTCTACAAAGAAGATACTCCAAGCGATTAAAAAGCTTAAAGGTGAAGATGCTGAAGTATTCATTACAGAGTACAATAGAGTGATAAAAGAGGGTATCTATATAGACCAAGTCAATAAAGATTTACTTCTTGATATCGTGAAGTATAAATCTTCAACCCAAGAGGGACTTGTAAGTTTTGAAGAGTATACAAGCCGTGGTGATTCTGAGAAAAAAGAGATTTACTACATTACTGGTGAAGATGAAAAAGTATTGAGAAACTCTCCATTACTTGAAGCTTATAAAAAAGCCAATATTGAAGTACTTATCATGGATGATAAAGAGGTAGACAGTATCGTTACTCCTATGATAGGGACATATAAAGAGTGGAGTCTTAAAGACATTACTTCTGTAGATGCTCCGGATAGCAAAACAGAAGAAGAGAAAGAAGAAGTGGCTAAAGAATTTAAGTCATTGACTGACAAGATTAAAGAAGTATTAGGAGAAGAAGTAAAAGAGGTCAAAACAACTTCTAGACTCACATCTAGTCCTTCATGTGTGGTCAAAGATGCTTCTGATCCTATGGCGGGAATGGCTGCGATGTTTGCACAAATGGGACAAGAAATGCCCGAAGCAGCTCTTATTCTAGAGATTAATCCAGAGCATGAGATGATTAAGAAGCTAGATAGTTTAGAAGATACTGCACTCTTTGATGACCTTTCTTGGATACTTCTTGATTCTGCAAAACTTTCTGAAGGTTTAGACCCTAAAGATAAAGGAGCCTTTGCTTCTCGTGTAGCTGCATTGGCAACTAAAGCACTTTAATATGAAGGGATGTACGTGATACGTACATCTTTAGTTATAGAAGTTTTTTAAAACTTTCAAGAGGCATGGATTTATATTTATAATTACCTTGATAAATATCACATTTAAAATGTGTTAGTTTTGATAAAACTTCTTTATTCTCTACACCCTCCGCAATAATTTTTAAATTAAATTTCTGTCCAATTGCAATAATAGTTTCTACAATAAGTGAATCATTTTTATTATGATCCATATTTAGAATAAAGGATTGGTCTATTTTTAGTATATCCACAGGTAATTCTTTTAGATAGGATAATGATGAATATCCTGTACCAAAGTCATCTATCGCAAAGGTAAAACCTAAGGATTTTAGTTCCCGTATTTTTTGTACAGCATCCTTGATATTTCGCATAATACCACTTTCTGTTATTTCAAGTTCAATCCATTCTGGTTTAATATGGTACTTTTCTATGAGAAGCATCAATTTTTCTATAAAATGTGGTTGGAGAAAAGAGATGGTACTTAGATTGAAGGCAATATGATTTAATGTAAATCCCTGTGAAGATTCACTTAATGTTTTGATGTCTTGCATAGCTTGATCAAAAATATATTCCTCAAGTTTTAAGATAATACCACTTTCCTCGGCAAGAGGAATAAATTGATTGGGAGGAATAAAGCCTTTTGTTGGATGATTCCATCGTACTAAAATTTCAGCACTAATGATTTTATTTGAAGCTATATCTATTTGTGGTTGATAATGAAGTACAAACTCATTATTCTTGAGTGCTTTATGCATATCATTGACAAGTGTTAGTTCTTCTTTGATAGATGTATCCATATGTGGTTCATAAAATTGACTTGTTCCTCTAGCATTCTGTTTCGCTTGATACATAGCTGTCTCTGCGCGTTTTAATAAATCGTGTGCAGATACCTGAATAGTATTGAATAAAACCACACCTATACTAAAACTAAGATGATAATCTTCTCCAGCAATAGATAAAGGTTCATTAAAATGTTTATTTAAATTTTCAATATACTGTTGAGTTGCTTGTCTAGTTTTTTCTTTTGTAGATTCTAATGCTGAAAGCATAATCACAAATTTATCACCATTAATACGAGCAAAAGTATCATGACTTTTGACAAATTGATTGATGCGGTATGCAACTTTTTTGAGAAGGATATCTCCAATATGATGTCCATAAGTTTCATTGACTTTTTTAAAATTATCAATACCCATAAATAGTAATGTAGAATACTCTTTCTCTGTTGGTACTGTGTCTATAAAACTTTTGAGTTTATCCATCAATAAGGTACGGTTTGGAATATTAGTAAGCATATCGTAATAAGCATTACGGACCATCTCTTCTTTCGCAGTTACTTCATTGGTAATATCATTGATAATACAGATACCCCCAGCAATATTACCATCAGAATCCATCATGGGTACGGTAGAGAGATTTACGTAGAGGTTTTCATCACTATGAAACATTTTAAAAGGACCTCGATAATTACCAGTCTCACCATCAAACACAACCTTATATGCTTCAATAATTTTTTGATTATTAAGATAATATAGATTTTTATCAATAAAATCATTTTTTTCACTGCATTGATTCATTTCTATAAAGTGTAAGTTAACATCTTGGAGTTCTAGTGCTTGGTTATAATAGAAAATACCTACAGGTGCACGTTCAAAAAGAGAAAAAAATCTCTCTTTTAGTTTTTCATGTGTGTGTTTTATTTTAATAAAATACTGTCTATTCTCTAACGAGCTATTGATAATGGAACCATAGTAATTGGCGGTTATAATCATAATTAGCATAAGGGCAAGTAACATATAGGCTATAGTTGTATAAATAGAACCTTCCATGAAAAATAGACGAAATAATATAGGTGAGTAGGTAGCTAAAACGTAAGTGAGTAATAAATCTTTTTCAGATGCTAAAACACCCATAGCTGAAAACCCTATAGCAAATAAAAAAAGTAGGATAATCATTTGGTGTAAGAGATCTGTTTCGGGGAAGAGTAAAAAAGCAGCACTCCCCCATACAATCCCTGTTAAGAGGGTATTAGAGTAATATTTATCCAGCCAGATATCTGCATTTAAAAGTTTATTTACTTCACTCTCATTTTTAAATAAATAATAGTGGTAAAAACGGTATAGAGTCATAATGAGACTGACCAGAAGCCATATACCTATTGAATAGATATCAATAACATCTATTTGTACGGCTGCAAGTAAAAAAGCACCTAGAATATTACCTAAAAGCATGATAGGTAATGAGAGATAATAAAAACTTAGTTTATCATATATCACTCGTTCTTTAAATTCAATTTCTTTATTATTGCTCATTTCTTCTTGAGCACTAGTACTATTCATAATCATATCCCTTTTGCTATAGTAACATACTACGTTTCCCTAGCATGACTATAACATAAAATAGATTAGCTTATTAAGGATAAAGACTAATAAATTTTATGTTAAAATTCATCTCTTATATTATGATGATTAAAGGAATAAATATTGACTGAATTAGTGATTTCTGTATTATTATTAGCAGCAGTTATGTTGATATATTTTCTTTTAAAGTGGCATTATATTTTTGCATTTAGATTAATGCAAAAAACATCAATGTATGAAACGAATAAAATTAAAATTGAAAATATCAGAAAGTATTTTTTTATTTTCTTAAAACTTTTATTATTCACAAGTTTAATAGGTATGAGTATATTTTGTAATTCATGTATCGTAGAGCATAGAAGTTTAGAACATTTGGTGATAGACCTATGGTCTAGCATACCAGAAGGATTTTGGGTACATATGTTTTTTGTATTGGTACGTATAGCGATACTTATTGTTTTAATGCGATATGTACTCAAAGCTATTTTTCGATTTTTAGATAAACAAGAAAAAAAAATCATTGCAAAAAAACGTTATAATACAAAAAATGTTACATTGGTATATTTGAGAATACACAATACTATTAAATATACTTTTATATTGGGTGTGATCTATCGTATTATTCATTTCTTCCCTTTTTTGGCAGAAGTGAGTCATCTTTTTTTAGTAGCATTGATACTCTTTTTGATTGTGGCATTAGCGATCACGATAAAAGAATTAATAGTTATGATTCAAACAAGGAAATAAATGAATATGTCCCCACAAAAGCGCGCTACTGTAGTTTCAAGTTCTGTTGCAACACTTTTATTATTGGTTAAATTCGTCCTCGGAGTTACGAGCGGTTCAGTAGCAGTGCTTGCCTCTGCCATTGACTCACTCTTAGATATGTTAGTCTCTCTTTTTAATTTTTTTGCTATTAAAAAAGCAGAAGAACATCCTGATGAAGAGTACCAGTATGGTAAAGGAAAGATACAAGCAATAGCCGCGGTAATCGAAGGTACAATTATTTCTATTTCAGGTGTCTATATTATTTATATGGGAGTGAAGAAACTTCTAGATGGTTCAGTCACTACTTTATTGAGTCCCTCTATTATAGCAATGGTTATTTCTATTGT
>Ga0256827_10001236_pt1 | contig 16283 bp, 13 predicted proteins | sample CV84metaG_FD_185977 | JGI IMG/M metagenome (GOLD analysis project Ga0256827, IMG submission 185977) | Hydrothermal vent microbial communities from East Pacific Rise, Pacific Ocean - CV84 | ecosystem: Environmental > Aquatic > Marine > Hydrothermal vents | place: Pacific Ocean: East Pacific Rise... | reverse complement strand
GCACCAGTGGTGGAACGGTAGACACGCGGGCTTGAGGGGCTCGTGCTTCGCGGCGTGGAGGTTCAAATCCTCTCTGGTGCACCACTTCTTTTTTAATTTCAATTCTCTCTTAACTCCATTCAAATTTTAAGTTACCATTTTTCAAGAATAATTGGCTATGATGCTAATTCAAAAATTTTATAACTAAGGATAGAAAATGAAAAAAATATTATTAACATTGGCACTATTGAGTGCAACACTTTTTGCAGACTTTAAGACCATTGATGTGGCTGAATTTGAGAAGCTTCAAAAAGAGGGAGTCCCTGTTATTGACATTAGAACAGCCCAAGAGTGGAAAGATACAGGCATCATTGAAGGGGCTCATAAAATCACATTTTTTTCAGAGCGAGGGCAACCACTATTGGCTGACTGGTTTTTTGAAGTAGGGCATTTGGTTAAAGATAAAAAGACGCCATTTATTATCTACTGTGCTCATGCAAGCCGTTCAAAATCACTGGGTAAAGGGCTTGAGAGTATGGGCTTTGAGAATGTTTATGAGCTTAAAGGTGGTATTGAGAACGGCTGGATTAAGGCTGGGAAGAAGACTGTTGAGAAAGTTGTTAAGAAATAGGTACGTCTTCTTACATAAATCTCTTCGTCCTAGAGGTCGCCTGAGCCTCCAAAGGGTCATCGGGCCAGTAGTGCCTCTTGTACTTCCCTCGTAACTCTTTTTTTACTTCATCATAGGTGTTGTTCCAAAAGCTTTCTAGGTCTTGTGTCATCTGCATGGGACGTGAAGCAGGGGAGAGTAGGTGAATCATGAGTTTTAGTTTTCCATTTAGAATGGTTGGGGTGCTTTTTGTTCCAAACATCTCTTGAAGTCGTACAGCTAAGATGGGTTGTTTAGGATTAGAGTAGTCTAAGAAGATATTTGAACCACTTGCCACCTTTAGTTTAGCAGGGGCTAGACGTTCTATCTCTTGCTGTTCACTGTAGTCAAAAAGTCCCAATAAAATAGCTTTTAAATCCAACCCCTTACACTCTCTAAGAGTACGCTTCCCCATCAAATAAGGCTTCAACCAAATATCCATATTCTCTCCTAAATAATCACTAAAAGAGTTCGAATTCCGTAGGGTTGGTTTCAGCCGACAAAAAATAGTAGAATCATAAAATGCCAAAAAATCCAATCTCTCTCTAAAACCTAAAGCTTCCTTTGACCAATTTAAAGCATCAAGCCCCATCTCTTCTAACTCTTCCAATAGAACTTCAACAATCTCTTCGTCACTCGCTTTATTTGTCTGCATCTCTTTAAGAACGATTGCCCCTAACTTCTCAACCCGTCGAACCTCAACCCTTTCTGCTTCATCGTTCCATGAGACGATGTTTTGTACCTCTATCTGTTCGCTTAGATGCTCTTCTATTTGAACCAAATCTATCTCTATCGCTTTGTAAATGGTGGCGTTGGTGGTTTTGCCATCTAGGTCGGCTACTACTAAGAACTTGGAATTAAAGAGTTCATCTTCTGCGTGTAGGTTTGCCCCTTTTCCGTTGCTGAGTAGGTAGACTCCTTTGTTGTTGTGGCGAAGTTTAGCTATTCGGTCAGGGTAGGCTAGGGCTAATAAGACTCCTAATCGTTGGGTATCTAATTTCATGTCGGCTGAAGCCAACCCTACGGGAATCAATTTTTTTGCTGTTTTTATCATATAACGTGCTTGTTGTATGTTGATATGCTGGTGAACTTTTTGATTGCTATTTACGGCATGTAGTAACTCTACACGCTCTTTTAAATCAGAAGAATGGTTGTTTATAAAATCTTTTTCATTGAGTATGGCACAGAGGAGAGAGGCTTCATAACTTAAGTTTAGTTCTTTTGCTTTCATTATCATATGGGATAATCTTGGGTGTAGAGGAAAACGGCTTAACGTATTTCCATGAGAAGTAATCGACCCATTTTTTTCTAAAGCACCTAATTTAATTAAAAGTCTCTTGGCATGAGAGACAGCAGAGGGTGGTGGGGTATCCATCCATGCGAACTCCTCTATGGATTCGTTACCCCAAAGTGCTAAGTCTAAAACAAGCTGTGTTAGGTCGGCTTGTAAGATTTCAGGGACATCATGTTTGAGAAGTATCTTTGATTTGTGCCAAAGATGGTAGGCTTTTCCTGCACTCAAACGTCCAGCTCTTCCTGCTCTTTGGGTAGCTGAGTCTTGTGATATGAATTGACGCTCTAGCTTGTTCATGCCTGAGAGTGGACTAAACACAGAGACATTTTGAATGCCTGAATCAACCACTATTTTAATACCCTCAATGGTCAGAGAAGTTTGAGCGATATTGGTACTGAGTACCACTTTTCGTCGTCCCTCTTTAGGTGCTTTTATGGCTCTGTCCTGAGCCTCTTTGGTTAAGTTTCCGTAGAGTGGGGCTACATCAACATTTTTTAGTTTTGACTCATTTAAGAGTCTCTCAACCATTCTGATTTCTCGTACACCTGAGAGAAAAACCAAAATGTTTCCCTCTTCAAGCTCTAAGAGTCTCAAGAGTCGTCGGTGAACATAAAAAGGAAGCTCTCTTTTGTTTGGTAATGGAGTAGTTGGGTCAAGGTAAAAACGCTCCACAGGAAAAGCACGACCTTCACTCTGAACAATGGGTGCATTATCTAAAAGTTCTGAAATGGCAGAAGTGTTAAGGGTTGCCGACATAATGAGCAGTTTTAAATCTTCACGTAAAACAGTCTGAGACTCCAATGCCAATGCCAAAGAGAGGTCAGCATGAATGGAGCGTTCATGAAACTCATCAAAGATAATGAGTGCCACCTCTTCTAAGCTTGGGTCATGTTGGAGTTTACGGGTCAAAATCCCTTCGGTTACAATGAGTATTTGCGTCTCTTTACTCTGTACCGACTCCATCTTAATTTGATACCCAACTCTCTGACCCACCTTTTCACCAAGCAGTTCAGCCATGCGAGAGGCAGAAGAGCGAACAGCCAAACGACGAGGTTCAAGCATAATTATTTTTTTGCCTTGAAGCCATGGTTCATCTAAAAGTGCTAAGGGTAGAGCTGTGGTTTTTCCTGCCCCAGGGGGTGCTTGGAGAATAAGTTTGGTGTTGGTTTGTAGAAGTTGTTTAACTTCAGGGATGACTTGGGTTATTGGGAGGGTTTGCATGGGTGGGATTATAGTGTAAAACTAATTTATAAAAGATATAATTAATTTTAAATTTAAAAATTTAGGGAAAATTTATGACACTTCAAACCATATTATTTATCATTATTATCGCACTTCTAGCCTACTTTTGGAAAAAAGAGCAACGAAAAAAACAGCTACGTTTTCTAGAAAACTACAAATTCTCACCCGTACTCATCAGAAGAGTGAAAGCCCAACATGACTACCTTAGTGATGTTGATATGAAGAAGGTGGTGGAGGCGACGCGTGATTATTTTTATATCTGTAACCAAGCCAAGGGTAAGATGGTGGCGATGCCGTCAGAGATTGTCGATGTGCTTTGGCATGAGTTTTTGTTGTTTACCCGTGAGTATCAGGAGTTTTGTAAAAAGGGGATAGGGCGATTTCTGCACCACACCCCAACGGAGGTGATGAAGAGTCCAACATCGGCACAAGAGGGAATCAAACGGGCGTGGCGACTGGCGTGTGCAAAAGAGGGGATTAATCCAAAATACCCAAGTAAATTGCCACTGCTCTTTGTTATTGATAAAAGTTTGAATATAAAGGGTGGGTTTAGCTATCAGCTTAACTGTAAAAGTGGAAGCCCTATGGCTTCAAATAGTAGTTCATGTGGTGGTTACTGTGCAACCGATATTGGTTGTGCGTCAGGGTGTGCAGGTGACAGTGGAAGTTCTAGTGGTGATGGTGGAGGATTTTTTGGTGGTGGTGACAGTGATGGAGGTGCTTCATCGTGTGGTGGTGGAGGCTGTGGAGGAGATTAATCAGCAGAAAGTTCAGTAATTTATTTTGACTTAAGAAGTTTTATGGTCTTATTAGTTTAACGGAACAAAGGCAAAAAATGATAGTTAAAAAAAATGACGCAAAAAATATTACTGAACTCCTCAAGGAGCTGTTTAAAACAGCTGGGTTTGAGACAGAAGAGCATGATGGGTGGTTGATTCCTGAAGGGAGTGACTATGCCATGAAGGGGTATTGGTATCCTGAGGCTACGGAGGTAGTGGGGCAGTTGACCATTGAGCTTTTTGTCAACTCTGAGATGATAATGGTAGAGAGTTTTGCAGGTATGGGGGAGAGAGAAGAGGAGCGACTTAAAAATGCGTTTGCTTCGTTTGTTCATCACTCATTTCATACATTTCTGTTTGCCATTTGGGGGGTGGAGTCCAAAGAGGTTAGCAGAGAGAATTGGGTGATAGGTGATGAAAATTATGAGGTCTATTTGGGGCATAAGGGCGTTATGAACTATGACAAAGAGAAGATGTTGGAGATTCCTAGTTCGTATGATAGTAAGATAAAAGAGCTAATTTCTTCGGAGCCTTTAAGCAGTGAGTTTCATTGGTTGACGTTCTTTTATGCCAATTTGAATGGGCTTGATACCCAAGCTGAGATTTTGAAGGATAATGTCAAGTGGAATGAGGGTGAAAAAGCGTTAACTTCATTGGCGTGGAGACGCTCGAACCACTACTATTCGGTACGTCAGTTTATAGTGTTGAAAAGAGCATAAAGCCTCCAAAAAAGATGGGTTGATGGATAAGATAGATGAATAAGGAGTGTCTTCCCATGAGTTTTAGCCCTCTGTTTAAGCGAGAATTTGTAGAGAAGAGAGCATGGGTAAAGATTTTTTTATGAAGCTGGTACGCTACTAATACCATGCCGAGTAATACAACAGCAAACCATGGGATAAAGGGGACTAAATCTTCGGTGTAGTGGGGAAGCTGTAGTAGAGGTTGTAAGTATTGGAAGAGAGGTTGCATGGTAAGGGTGTTGGTGGCTGAAGCGATAAGAATAAGCAGTGCTGTTGCTAATGAAGTTTTGGGGTAATTTAAAAAAAGTAACCCTACGAGTGAAGCAACTAAGATGAAATGTAAAATACCAAAGTAGACCCATGAGTGAGGAAACACCACAAAGGTACCAATTGAAACTATGATGGAGGCTCCACCAAGCAGGAGCATACGTTTTTGAATACTTTTCCAGCGTATCTGTTGGCTATGTACCAGTGCTAAACTGATGCCCACACTGAGTAGAAACATTGTCATAATGGTATATCTGGAGAGTAAAAAGGGCAAGGAGTGGTTCATATTGACATCGATATAGTTAAAGTGGTTTAAGTCATAAGTAAAGTGGTAACACATCATAAGAAGTAAAGCTAATCCTCTAAAAATATCTAAGCCTTCAACTCTTTTTCTACACATTACTACCCCTTTGAAATGGATTAAATTATAACATAAAAATACTTGATTGTTTTAAATTGATTTAGGTTATAATCAATATTAGTTTCATAAATTTATTATTGATTAAAGGGTAAAGGATGAGAGAGGGCATAAACTTTAAGAGAGTTATCGTGATATTACTGGCTTTGGTAGTGGCAGAGTCTCTTGTTATTGTGGGAATGAAGTTACTAAAACACTCTGACAAAAAGCCTGTTGAGCCTCATATTCCAAAGAGGATTGTGACTCTTCAAAAAGAGATACTGCCCCCTTCTATTGTCTCCATTCAACCTCAAACAAATCTTGAGGATGTCTTAATTGAGGTTGCTCCTATTTCAACAGAGGATGTAGTTTCTATTGATACTCCTTTGGTTAAACCCATCATCTACACCCAAACTATTAAACTCTCAACGCTCTCTATTCAAGAGAAGAAGAAGCGATTTATTGACATGATGCTTCCCTCTATTTTGGTGGCGAAATATCGGATTACCAATGACCGAATAAAAGTGGGGGCATTACTTCAAAAAGAGAAACTGCTCCCTGAGGAGTCGTTGTGGTTAAAAAAGAAGAAGTATATTTTTAAAGCATTCTCGTATGATGATTTACATGAAAAAATGGAAGTACATCCCACAAGTATTGTCTTGGCACAGGCGATTATTGAGAGTGGATGGGGAACCTCTCGCTTTTTTGAGAAGGCAAACAATGTCTTTGGGGTCTGGTCATTTAAAGAGAATGAGAAACGGATTGAAGCATCGCAAAAGCGAGGAAAGAAGCGTGTCTATTTAAAAAAGTACGCTTCGGTGGAGCAGTCGATTTTTGACTACTTTATTATGCTCTCGACCAAAAAGGCGTATGCTGAGTTTCGTGAAAAGCGACTGGAGTCTAATGACCCGATGGAGTTGGTAGAGTATTTGGGACGCTACTCGGAGTTGGGCAAAGCGTACATTGATAATTTGAAAAATACAATTGAGAAAAATGGACTGATGGTCTATGATACTTACGCTTTAGATATATAGGGTATAATTTCTAAAAAGAGTTAATCTATGTCATTTTCTACCCTTGGACTCTCCCCTGAAATCTTACACGCGTTAACCGACAAAGGCTACGACGCTACCACCCCCATTCAAAAAGCACTCATTCCTGTGATGTTACAGGGGCATGATATTATGGCTGGAGCTCAAACAGGGACAGGGAAGACAGCAGGGTTTACTTTGCCGATACTCCAAGAGCTTATGGTTGATTTCAAAGAGGAGAGACACCATCTTAAGGCGATTATTGTTGTCCCTACACGTGAGTTGGCACGGCAAGTGCATGAGAGTGTGGAGGCGTATGCTCGTTATCTGCCATTGAAGTCAGTGGTGCTGTATGGTGGGGCAAATTTGACTTCTCAAGCGAATCGTCTCAAAGCTGGGGTAGACATTGTGGTAGCGACCTCAGGGCGACTTTTGGAACATATTGGTCAAAAAAATATTGACTTAAAGACGGTACGCTACTTGGTACTGGATGAGGCAGATACCATTTTAGATATGGGGTTTGTCCATGAGGTGATGCAAGTCATAGAAAAGCTTCCGAGTAAGCGACAAAATATTTTGATTTCGGCCACCTTGACGGGGGCTGTCAAACGCTTGGCAGAGCGTATTTTACACAAGCCTAAGCTTATTGAGGTTGACAGTATGGGAACATCGGCTTCTATGGTACATCAAGTGGTTCATCCTGTGGTAAAAGAGCGAAAAACTGAGTTGCTCTCTTTTTTAATTGGCTCACGAAACTATCAACAAGTCTTAGTTTTTGTACGAAAAAAGCAAGAGGCTGATGAGGTTGCAAATGAGTTAAACTTAAGTGGTTTAAAAACATCGGTCATTCATGGTGACAAAAGCTCAGGAGTTAGAAAACGAGCCTTAGAAGCGTTCAAAGAGGGAAAGGTTCGAGTTTTGGTTGCTACTGATATTGCTGCTCGTGGGTTAGATATTCCAAATTTGGCTGTGGTGATGAATTATGATATTCCCCATGTAACAGGTGATTTTGTCCATAGAATTGGACGAACAGGTCGAGCAGGAAAGCAAGGGCTTGCCATTACATTAGTCTCCCCTAAAGAGGAGATAGCCCTAAAAGATGTAGAGCGTTTAATTGGTAAAGCGATTGAGCGAGAAGAGATAGAGGGGTATGTGCCAAAAGTTGAAAAAGCTCAGCGTGGAGCCAGAGTAACAGTGGATAAAAAGAAAAAAATAGATGGGGCTTTTGGGCGAAAAAAGAGCAGTACTAGCGTAACCAAAAAGAGACGAAAAACGACTAAACGGGATGGGTATAAAACATTTGATACCCCGAAGGGTGAGACAAAAAAAGAGACTAAACGGGGTAGAAAACGCCGTTAGTCTGTAGCACTTTTAATAATAGCATTAAGAAGTTTCTCTTCACTAATAGGTTTTAAAATAAAGGCTCCAGCCCCAAGTTCTAAAATCTCTTTGCGTCGTAAATCGTTTGAAGAGATGGCGATGATGGGTACTTTTTCTAACGAGTTATCTTTAAAGTAGTGTCTTAAAAACTCAGCACCATCCATATTTGGCATCTCTACATCTAACAAAATAAGTTGTATATCACTATTTTCTTTACAGAGTTTAAGGGCATGACCTCCCTCTACAGATTCTAATATATCAATGCTGTAGAGCTCCTTCCTCAGTAGAGAGATAAGCAGTCGACGATTAACATAGTCGTCATCAATAATTAGAATTTTAAAAGACATCTTCTAATTACCTTCGATACTTTTTAATTAACTGCTCAATCTTATGACGTTTAATAATACCTTCATGTACCTCTTTAATGAGATTCATGTTGTAGTATTCATTTTTCTTCTGATTAAGTGCTAGTAAAATAACATTCATTTTTGGATGTTTCTTCTTTAAAATATCTTGGTTAAACTGCTCTAACTCTTTGTCAATAAATAAGATGTCATACTGCTCTTGTGCAATCAAGGAGGATAACTCTTCAATATGAGTAACTATCTGAATCTTATAGTGCATATTGGCAATTACTTTAGAGAGAATCTGTGCCTCTAGTGGATTCTTTTTGGCAATTAAAATAGTTTTCTCTTCATAGGAAGCATGGCTATTTGCTGTTGGCTCATCCATTACAGGTATGTTGTTAGTAGCCGTTGGCTTCTCTTTAGCCATATTAAGTTCTAAAGGTTCATCTTCAAGTAGTATGATTCCCTCTGAGGTTGTCTCATTGGGTTTGATATAACTGTTATCTGTCTCTAAAATAGTGTTCTCTTGGTCATTCTCATTCTCTTCTAGGACGTTATTCTCTTCTTGAAGATAACTCTCTAGCTCTGTTTTAGGCTTTAAAAACTTTTTCAAAATATAGAGAAGTTCATTGGTCTCAATTGGCTTTGGAATGTACTCATCGAGTCCTTCACTTAAGAATCTCTCTCTGTCTCCATTGAGAGCATTGGCTGTAAGTGCTACAATAGGCGTATGTTGTAACTTCTCTTCTACCTCATAGTTAATAATCTCATGGGTCGCTTCGATACCATCCATAACAGGCATCTGTATGTCCATGAAAATTAAATCGTAATCGGTATCTTTACGTTTTTCAAAGGCTTCCAATCCATTGTTGGCAAGCTCAACGCTCACTCCGTAACGAAGGAGTACTTGTTTGATAAGCTTTTGGTTAATAAAGTTGTCCTCTGCGACCAAGATGTTGGCATCAAATTGGATATTTTGAAAAGAGGTAGCAGTCGAGACATCTACTTTCTTTTCAACTTCAATGGTACTGGTTGCATTAAGCCCCTGAACAATTTTAGTAGGGGTAATAGGTTTATAGAGAATTTTAGCAACTTTAATACCCAACTCTTCAAAACGTGCTCGGTTTGAAAAACTTGAAAGAAGAATGACTTTATGTGAGTTAATCTTATAGATATTATCTAAAAGTTTGTCGTCACTGTTGTCAACATCTATCCAGATACTGTTGAGGTTTTTATTCTCATTACATTTTTTCAAATCAGAAGGTGTGGTGAATGTCTGATAATTAATCTTGTAATGTTCTAAATACTCAGAGAGATAAATATCTTGTTGTACAGGTAAATCATAATCAAATTTACAAATATTAATATCATCAAAAGTAAAAGAGGTGTCAAGTTCTGTACGTTCAAGAACCTCTTCAAAGATAATGTTAAAGTAGAAACGGGTTCCCTTCTCTTTTTGACTTTCAAGTTTTAGTTCAGCATCCATTAGCTCTAAGAATTTGGTTGAGATAGTAAGTCCTAGACCTGTTCCCCCATATTTTCGTGTAATTGAAACATCAGCTTGTGTAAAGGCTGTAAAGACATTGAGCTGTTGCTCTTTGGTCATACCTACCCCATTATCTTCGATTGAGAAAGAGATTTCAGTCTGATTTTCAATGGTTGATACTTTTCTAATTTCAACTTTAATTTTTCCACCAAAGTCGGTAAATTTAATGGCATTAGAGAGAAGGTTAATAAGTACCTCTTTAATTTTTACAGCATCACCCAGTAGTTTTTTATTAATGGCTGGGTCAAGGTAAAAGTCAAGCTCAATATTTTTCTCTGAAGCTCGTATTCCGTAAGTCTCTACAGCATTTTCAAATTCAACAATTGGGTCAAAAACAATAATGTCAAGTTCTGTTTTATTACTCTCAATTTTAGATAAATCAAGAATGTTATTAATAATACTTAAAAGGTTCTCTGAACTCTTTTCGACAATATTAATAAACTCTTTCTGCTCTGAATTTAGGTCGGTACTTTTAAGAAGCTCTGTAAATCCAACAATTCCATTGAGTGGTGTACGAATCTCATGTGACATATTGGCAAGGAAGAGAGATTTTGAAGCATTGGCTTCAAGAGCCTCTGTTTTATCAGCTCTTGCATTTTCAATAAGGGTCTCAATACGCATATAGGCATTTTTCATCCCCTCTTTGGTTTTTAAATCAATATTTTGATTAAACTCTTCTCCCTCTTCATTATAGAGTTCATTGCTGTTGTGAAGGGAGTTTGTAAGTATCTCTTCTAAGTTTCGTCGATTATATTGTAGCTCTTTACCTGCTAGAAGTCCTAAAATAGTTAGTGCTGAGATTAATACAAGCATAAATATTGATAGATAGAGCAATAGAGACATATCTATTGTAAATGAAATTTTTCCTAGAGCAGTTAAAAGCGTATAGACAGCTATGAAAAAAAGAAGAATAAGTGGTAATATAGTTATTAATTTTAATTTATTGTTAAGTTGCACCTATATTCCTTTTATGCTCTTTTGAGTTGTTGCATATAATCTTCCAATGAAAGAAAATGACCCCAGTACTGGATAAATAAATTTTCTAATTTATCATGTTCTGTACAAAATTGAATCTCTTCTAAAATGTTAGAGAGCTCGTTAATTCGTAAGTTGCTGGCTGCACCTTTTAGCTTATGTCCTAACTCATGGATATTGTCCATATCTTTTTGGTAATATGAGGTTAGTAAATGGTCTTTGTCATGACGTGCTTGCTCAATGAAGTCATCAACAAACTCTTCAATTAGTACCACAGGAAGGTTTAACTCATCAGCTGCTGTTTGAGGATTATACGAGATTGGTAAGGGTTTAATATTCTCTAGAGAAATCTCTTTTACCTCAGATTTTGACTTTAATTGAGTCTCTACAGCTGTAACTTTTGGTATGGTTGTTGAGTTGTCACTAAAGTCATCATCTAAATCATCGAGTAAAAACTCCTCTTCAAGAAAACTTTTTTCATCAATGGTGTCAGGTGCTACTACTACTTCTTCTTTGGCTTCTGTTGTTTGGAGAAGGTCAGTAAATCTTGCGTTGAGTAGCTCTTCTTTTGTATCGTCATTGGTATCAGTTTCAAAAATATCATCAGGCTCATCATCTACATAGTCAGCAGGTCGTTCTAGTGTTAAGAGGGCTAGCTTTGTGTAGTACTCATCAATTAATGGCATACGTTTACGATGTGAAAGCTTCTGAATCTTTAGCAATAAAATATTGATATGAGGGATTTTCAGTGTCAATGCAAGATTTGATAAGTTTTTAATAACTTTGTCATTGCCATCTAAAAGACGTTTCTCATCAATAATTGATTGGTCAATAAAGCTGTCTAAGTAGAGTTTATAGTCACTTACTGAAAGCCCAATTTCATCTGATATTTTATTGACATCTAAGTAGATAGGGCTGTAACTTGGTTTGAAGCCTTTTGAGACTTTATTTGTTTTGGTCTCTTTAATAATTATATCTTGTAGCTCCACCAAATAGAACTCTTCTTTTACACCATACATCTCATGGTGTGAAAAGTCAGCATCTATTTTTTGATGCTGTTGTGTTATCACCATTCTTTTATTTTCAAATGTTAAGTTTTTCATTATATTGGCGTTGGTAAGCTCTTTAAATGAGCTGAATCCTAAAAGTTTAATAAACTCTTCATCAGCTAGTATAAGTTCTTTGTTATCATTATATCCATAATACATTGTTGCCTCGCTATTAAATTATATTATATTGAGCATATCGCTCATTCTCTTCTTCGATATTGAGTTTAGAAGTTGGCTTATGAACAATAATAAAACCGATAGCCTCTGAACCCTCATCATATTTTGCTGTACAGTGAACATCTGACCAAAAGTACATACCATCACGACGCATATTCTTTAAGACAGAAAACCACTGTTTTAAGCGTTTTTTTGTTGACCATAACTCTTCATATAAATCATCTGGGACATCAGGATGTTTAAAAATTGAATGATTTTTCCCAATAAGTTCTTCTCTTCTATATCCAGTGACTTCACAGAAGTGTTGATTGGCATAGGTAATAACACCATTTAAATCAATTTCATATATTAGATTTTTTGTAAATGTATACTCAACATCTAATGCTATAGGACGATGCACATGATTCCTTTGTGTTTATTCTAGTAGTTAACTAATATACAACTTTAATATAAATGAACTAAGAGGAAAATTAAAATAATTTTATTTAAATGAATTAAATAAAGAACCAAAATCATTACTTACAGTATCTAATAACAGATGTTTTGTTATATAGATAATTATTATTATTTAACACTATTTGTTTTTAAAATTTTAGCAATTTTTTCAGAAGACGCGACTGAAATCTCGGCATAGGAGGCTTTTTCTATGGCTTCAAAGGTTCCAAAGTAGTTGAGTAGCTTTTTTACGGTAGCTGGACCAATTCCTTTTTTTTGTAACAAAGAGTTCTGCGTGTCCTCTTTTCGTTTTTTATTTTGATGATAGGTAATGGCAAAACGGTGTGCTTCGTCCCTTTGTCGCTGTACCCATTGTAGTCGTTTATCTGTAGGTTTTAACTCATATATGGATGCTTCAGAGTAGATAATATCTTTAGCAGCCCCTTTGGCTCGGTGAGCTTTTGCATCAAGTTTCTCTTTGGCAATGGCGATAACCTCTAAGTCTATTTTAGCCTTTTTTAAAAGAGAGTATGCCAGTTTTCGTAAGGTCTCCCCTCCATCAAGAATCCATAAATCGGGAGGAGAATTTTTAGAAAAACTTTCAATACGACGTGTTAACATCTCTCTCATCTGTCCATACTCATCTTTGGCTTCAAGTGCATAGCGTCGATACTCCTTTTTTGACCATTTCCCCTCACTCCAAACCACCATTGCTCCAACAGTAGCAACTCCCATCATATGAGAGTTGTCAAAAGATTCCACTCGGTAAGGGGTTTTACTAAGCTCAAAGAGTTCAGCAACTTTTGGCTCTATCTCTTCTTGGTTGTAATTATGTTTAAGGTTTTCATGAGCATTGCTAAGAGCCAGTTCAATAAGCCTTTTTTTAGACCCTTTTTGAGGGTGAATAATCTCAATTTTTTTAGAAAAACGTTCGGAAAGAAGTGAAGCAATCTCCTCTTGGTCTTCAAATGCGTGTGCCACAACAATGTGTTTAGAGATTTGAGGGACATCAACAGAGTAGAACTCTAAAAGTGCTTGTTTATAGGCTTCATTTTCATCATAAATCTCTTTGGCTCTAAAAGAAGAGAACGAAGAGGAGATAACCTTTCCTCTTCGCATAAAGAGTTTGACTATAACCCCTTTACTCTCGCCATTAACAATAGCAAAAATATCTAAATCTTCATGGTTGGCTAAGTCAATGTTAGAACTAATCGTCAATGACTCAATGGTTTTAATGTTATCACGCAATGTAGCAGCCTCTTCATAACGTTCATTCATGGCAAGCTCAACCATCTTCTCATTAAGTTGTTCTATGAGTATGCTACGTCTGCCAATAGCATGTTTTACTTTGTCAACTATCCGTTGATACTCCTCTTGTGTCACTCTACTTTCACATGGAGCTAAGCACTTCTCTATTTGGTAAAAAAGACACGCTTTACCTTCACGAAGACACGACTTTTTCTGAACCAAAGGAAAAAGCTCATAGAGCGTCTCTAGTAGCACCTTTCCCCCATTGGGAAAAGGTCCATAATAGGAGATATTTTTCCCTTTTATTATCTTACGCGTAATTTCAAAACGGGGAAAATCTTCTGACTCATCAATATAAATATAAGGATAAGTCTTATCATCACGTAATAAAATATTATATTTTGGATTGAGCTGTTTTATGAGTGAATTTTCTAATATTAACGCATCAGCCTCGGTGGCTACTACAATGTAATCTAGCTTTACAGCTTGCTCCAACATACGCAAAATACGCAATCCTTGCTTAGGATTAGGGTGTAGTTCAGGTGTAAAACGCCAATAGGATTTGACACGATTTTTAAGGTTTTTAGCTTTACCTACATAAAGCAGTCTATCATTTTCATCAAAATATTGATAGACACCAGCTTGGGTAGGTAGGTTTTGGATGACTTTTATCATGGGTAATATAACGACTATTCCTTACTATAAGATTGCATCTCTTTTTTAATTTTGGCATATAACTCTTTAAGCCATGGATGTTTGTTGGTTTTTTTAATATTGACACTTATCTTTCTAAAATCGACAGGGGCTAAAATAACTTTGATATTGGTAATGCCCACTCTATCTGCTAAGAAGTAGAGTTCTTCAATTTTATCATCACCAATAGGAATACAGCCAATAGTTCGGTTACTTCCATGAATCATAATATCTCCCCCTAAATGGGTGCGTTTTTCTTTTTTTGCCATCTTTTTGTCAAAGGCATTGGGGTAGTTTATACGCATGGCGAGGTGAAATTTGCTATTGGGATTGAGAAAGGAGATGCCGTAGATACCTTCAGGAATCTGTCGGTCTCCCTCTTTAAATTTAGGACCCAAAATACCTGAAAATGCTGTGAAGGGGTAGTCTACGAGATGCACATTTTTCCCATTTTGTTTTGTCCAAACTTCTAAAATCTCTTCATGTTTGAGTCCAATGAGGGTTAGGTTTTTAGGGTAGTAGATGAAGTTAGCATCAGCTAAGTGACGGTGGAGTCTCTGCTTAGAGGTGAGTACCTCAGGTTTTGGACAAACAGGACAGTCGGGACACTCTTTTTCAACTACTTTAACTGTTGGTCGAAGTGGTCCTACATGGGTGAGGGGGCAGGGTGGGCAGGTGACATTGGTTTCACTACAGGGGATAATAACTTGTTTAGTAGTTTCATGATAAGAGTATTTTTTGTAATAGGGAAACCAGATATTTTTACCATAGAGGTAAAAGAGAGAGATAGCCCCAAAAAGTAGAATAGTGAAAAGTAAAAAATGTGTGATTAAATATTTCATGCTGTTATTTTAGCATAAAATAGTGAGGGGTAACCTTTATAAGGTTACCCGTTAGACTAACAAGAATAAGTAGAGATATACTCAAATGCTGTTGGTCGTCCCTCAACAGGAATAACGTGTCTGTCAAACATATAGTCAACATACTCTTGAACGTATTCAGGAGACATAATAGGTGCTAGGAAATCGAAATCTTTTTCAAGACCTTCTAGGGCATCTCTAAATGTGTTTGGAAGTTCAGGAATTTTTCTCTCAGCAATCTCTTCACGAGTAAGCTCAAACAGATCTTCATTAAATGGACCTACAAGGCTATCGTAACCACCTTTTTCGATTCCATCAAGACCAGCAATCATAAGAACGGCAAACGCAAGGTAAGGACATGCTACTGAATCTGGGAAACGAGTCTCAATTCTTGTAGCACCTTCACCTGCACCATAAGGAATTCTACAAGCTGCACTTCGGTTTTGGCTAGAGTAAGTCAAAATTCTTGGAGCTTCAAAACCTGGTAAAAGTCTTTTGAAAGAGTTTGTACTTGGGTTTGTAAAGGCAGCAACAGCTTCTTTATGCTCAAAAATACCAGAAAGGTAATCAAGTGCTGTTTTAGAAAGGTTCGCGTATTCACCCTCTTTGTAGAACAAGTTTTTACCATCTTTCCATAATGATTGGTGAACGTGCATTCCGTTTCCGTTATCATTGTAGATTGGTTTTGGCATAAATGTAGCAGTTTTACCATTAAGGTGAGCTACCATTTTTACAACATATTTGTACTTTTGAACGTTATCAGCAGCTGTGATAATGTCTGAGTAGACGATTCCAATCTCATGTTGACCTTGTGCCACTTCGTGGTGACCTAGAATTACCTCTAAACCAACATCTTCAAGAACTTGCATCATCTCTGCTCTTAAGTCTACAGCTGGGTCAGTTGGTTGTACTGGGAAGTACCCACCTTTAACTCTTGGTCGGTGACCCATGTTCCCCATCTCACCATAATCAGCGTTGTCAGCCCAGTGACCTTCGTCTGTCTCTACTTTGAATGATTGGTGGTTGTCGTTGTCAACAATTTTAACATCATCAAAGATGAAGAATTCGTTTTCAGGACCAAAGTAAGCAGCATCAGCTACCCCTTTTTCATCAAGTGCAGCCAACGCTTTTTTAGCGATTGAACGAGGACATTTAGCGTAAAGCTCATTTTTGTAGATGTCGTAAACATCACAAA
>Ga0256827_10001235_pt1 | contig 16286 bp, 11 predicted proteins | sample CV84metaG_FD_185977 | JGI IMG/M metagenome (GOLD analysis project Ga0256827, IMG submission 185977) | Hydrothermal vent microbial communities from East Pacific Rise, Pacific Ocean - CV84 | ecosystem: Environmental > Aquatic > Marine > Hydrothermal vents | place: Pacific Ocean: East Pacific Rise... | reverse complement strand
CTTTTATTATCGCAGTTCCGATTGCCTATTACAGTATCAATATGTGGTTAGAGAATTTTGCCTATAAGACGCTGTTAAGCTGGTGGGTTTTTATTATAGCAGGCTTATTGGTATTGTTTGTTACGCTTATTACTGTTAGTTGGCAGACTTTTAAAGTTGCTAGGAGAAATCCGGTGGAAGCCTTGCGGTATGAGTAGGCTTGGGTAAGAAAGGTTGGAAAGGTTGGAGGGTTGGAAGGGTTGGAAAGGTTGGAAGGTTGGAAGGTTGGAAGGTTGGAAGCTATTTAGAGATTAAAAACAAATATTATGTGGATAAAAAACGTCAGAGTATTTATTAAGCATTTAGCTAATAATAAGTTATATACTATTATTACAGTATTGGGTTTTACAATATCCCTGACATTTGTTATTTTGTTGAGTGTTTATGTGGCTAATGAAATGTCGGTTAATGCTTCTCAAAAAAACAAAGACAGGATTTTTCGATATACCAATGAAATACATAGTAATTTAGCTCCTCCAATTGGTGCTTGGCTACAAAGTGAAATACCTGAGATTGAAAGCTTTACAAGGATCTATGATAATAGCAGCATTTTGGAATTGCCAAATCAGGAGAAATTAGCATTTGACTATTTGATGGCCGATTCTACATTCTTCGATATTTTCTCATTTCAACTATTAGAAGGCAGCAAAGAAACAGCTCTTAAAACCAGAAATTCCGTTGTATTGACAAAATTATTTGCCAGCAAACTTTTTGGGGAAGAGTCACCCATTGGTAAGGAAATAAAAATTTCGGATGTGAATTGTCAGATTACCGGAGTTGTAGAAGACATATCCATAAACTCGCATTTTGAAAAAGTAGATGCCATTATTAACTTCCGTAGTTTGGCTGATTTTTGGGACTCTAAAACTTTGCTCAGCTCCAATAATAATTGCTCATTCGATTTATATTTTCTTGCGAAATCAAATACGAATTTAGCTGCAAAAGCTCCTCTAATTTTAGAATTATTTAAAAAAGATTTTTGGCTATATAAAGATGATCGCACAAAAACAGTGGTATTAGAACCCTTGAAAGATGTGTATTTTAGTTCTATCGGAGGGCGGGGAATTACGCAAAACAGTAAAACGCTTGTTTCCGTTTTAAGTTCTATTGTTCTATTGATTTTGATTCTAGCTATTATTAATTACATCAACCTAACCATAGCACAGTCGGGAATGCGAGTAAAAGAAATTGCCATTAAGAAATTAGTGGGGAGCTCACGTATGGAACTGATTATTCAACACGTAAGTGAGTCGATAATATTTATATTCCTGGCTTTTGTATTGGCATTATTTTTTAGTTTTTTAGCGGAGCCCGTTTTTAATAAACTGCTGAATACCAATATTCGTTTATTAGATACTTTATCGCTTTTTATTTTTCTTCCTTCTATTTTAATCATTCTCCTTATTGGTTTTGTTTCGGGAATTATTCCGGCTCTTATTATTACAAAACTAAAGGCAGTAGAAGTGATTAAGGGTGGTTTCCGGAGAAAAAGTAAAAGACTGTATTCCAGAATCCTCATTGGTTTTCAATACACAGTCGTCATTATTCTCCTCATTTCAACTATGATTATCAGCAAGCAAACCGATTTTTTGTTAAATCATCAGCTGGGTTTTAATACCCATAATATTATTTGGATGAATAATAATATTAAGCCTACGGAAAAGAATGCTCTAAAGAATGAATTATTAAAAATCCCCGGAGTAAAAGCCGTTTCTTATGTGGCCGGAAGTCCTCTTGATGGAGGAAATAATCAATCCTTTGTTTATAAGGAAAAGCCTGTTAGTTTTCAGGAGTTTATTGTAGATTCGGCTTTCTTTAAAATGATGAAGATGAAAATCTCGCCTACTAATACTGCCTATTCTGCTGATGGAATTTACTTAAACAGAATGGCTGTAAAAACTTTGGGTTTAGACTCATTACCCAAGTCCTTTGAATTATATGGGAATTCTACTCCAGTTCTTGGAATCGTAAACGATTTTCATTTCAAATCTCTTCGAAATAAAATAGGAATGGTAGAAATAAAAATGATGCAAGAGAAAACCTATCCGTGGAATATCTTTGTGGAATTGGATAGCCAAAATACTATTACTACTATTGATAAAATAAAAGAAACCTATTTGGATTTTACCAATGGTATGCCTTTCGATTATGGTTTTGTCGATGAAACCATCAGTCGGTGGTACGATAAAGAGAAAAGAACATCGCAAATTATCAGCTATTTTGCTATCCTAACAATCATTATTTCCGTGATGGGAATATTTGCTATGTCCATATTTTATAATCAGCAACGAACCAAAGAAATAGGAATAAGAAAAGTAAATGGTGCCAATGTTTGGGAAATCATTAAAATGCTTAATAAAGATTTTATCAAATGGGTCATCATTGCTTTTATTATTGCGAGCCCTATTGCCTATTATGCGATGAATAAATGGTTGCAAAACTATGCTTATCGGACAGAGATCAGTTGGTGGATATTTGCAATCGCAGGTATTTTAGCATTAATAATTGCCTTAATAACTGTTAGTTGGCAAACTTTTAGGGCGGCTAGGCGTAATCCGGTGGAAGCCTTACGGTATGAGTAGGATTGGAAGTAAAAACCCCGGAAACAGAAGTTGTTTCCGAGGCTTATAAGTTTGTTTATGCTTACAATATTAGAATTCTAAAGTGATACCTGTCATAAAGTTAATACCGGCCATGGGGAAGTAGCCATCATAATTAGCACCTCTCACACCTCCGGAGGTGTAATTATATACCCAGCCGTATGTTTCGTATTTCTCGCTAAAGATATTTTGTATATCTAAATGTAAACGGATGACTTTGAAGAAGTTTGTGGCAAAGGAATAACTCATTTTTATATCATTTACAAAATAAGGGTCTATACTGTTATACTCATAACTTGTATTGTCGATATACTGACGGCTCACATATTTTGATACTAAGCCAATATTAAAATTATTAAAAGGTGTAACTGTAATAATATTATTGATAATAGTATTTGGAGAAAGAATCAGGTTGGTGGTACCAAGCTTAACTTCATCTTGTTCCCAGGTATCCCAATTGTCAATAAACATGGTGAAATCTTTAATCTTATTTTTACTGAAAGCCGCATTAAAGTCCCAACGGATGATTTTAACTATTTGAGCACCAGCGGTTAATTCTATACCCATGCGGTAACTTTTTTCTACATTGGTCATAATAGGATCACCCACATTGTTTATTTTTCCTGTGGCTACTAACTGATCGATATAATTCATATAAAAGAAATTAAAGCCGGCAGCAAAGCTCGACGTATTGACTCTGACTCCTGTTTCCCAATCTTGTAATTGTTCGGGTTTGGGTTGATAGCCTTCATCAGCATCTTTATAGTTTCCTCGGCTCGGCTCGCGGTTTGCAATGGCAAAGCTGCCATATACCTGCATTAAATTACCGGCATGCAGCACATAACCTAATTTGGGGTTGATAAAGTTGAAGCTATGTTCCTGGGAAATATCTCTTAAATCGTCGTGGGTACCTTTTATGGTATAGTCGATATGACGGTATTGGATATCACCAAATACCGATATCGAAGGTGTGAACATATAATTAGCTTTGGCATAAATATTAAAGTCGGTTTTTAAGCCATTATTATCATACCACTGATGGCGGATGGCCCCATTACTGGCATATTGTGCCCAGATAACCCGGCCAAAGTGATCGCCGTCGTATTGGTTCCAGCCACTACCAAGGGTGGCTTCCAGTTTTTTACTTTCGTAGCTCAGATTTAAAATACCTCCGTAATAATGATTGTCTAACCACTTACGCTGTATTAAATCGGTGGAAGTGATGGTGTCATTACCTACGATAACATCATCTAAAAGATAATCTTCAAAATCTCTGTCTTCTTTATACTGCTCGTAATATCCTTTACCTCGTGTATAAAAAACGGAGGCATTTAAGTTGAGGTTTTTAGTGAAAGAGTGTGTATAATGCAATTGATAATAATCTTGTTGATAGTCATCTACTTCATTCTCATAGGTGTATGGGTTGTAAGTGCGGTTGGTATCTAAAGATGCCTTAGGCATACCTCCCCAGGCCTGGTAGGTAACTTCTTTACCACTTAATATCATAAACTTAATGATATCTTTATCGCCATAATAGCCACCGGCAAAGTATAAGGATTTTAAATCGGCTGTGGCTCTGTCGATAAAACCATCGGAGTTTACTTTGGATAGTCTGCCATCAAAGGCCATATTGTTCTTTAATAAACCGGTTCCAAAGCTCACAGAGTTCTTGATGGTGTTAAATGAACCAAAGCGACCATCGTATTTGGCATAAGCTTCATCATTTAATAAATCGGTTTGCATATTAATGCTGGCACCAAAAGCGCCGGCGCCATTGGTAGAAGTCCCAACACCACGTTGTATTTGAATATTATCCAGAGAAGAAGCCAAATCGGGTAAATCAACAAAATACACTGAGTGGCTTTCCGGGTCGTTCATAGGAACACCATTAAGGGTGATATTAGTACGGGTCATATCCGATCCACGAATCCGGAATCCGGTATAGCCAACACCGGTACCGGCATCCGAAGTAGTGACCAACGAAGGGCTGGTGCTAATGATAAAAGGCAAGTCCTGCCCATTATTACTTTTTTCAATTTCAGCTTTGCTGATGTCCTGAAAGGCTGTGGGTGAATTCTTATTCACTCTGCTGGCACGGATAACCACTTCTTCGCCTGTAATCCCTTCGCTAAGATTTACAGCCAGGTGTTCATCTGCAGTCAGACTCAGTTTTTCTTTATAAGATTGAAATCCCACAAAGCTTACTTTAATGCTATAATCACCATCGGGTATATGGTTAAATACAAAGGCCCCCCGGTTATCGCTAACACTATTATAGGTATTAAGTCCCGAGAGTTGAATATTAGCTCCTACAATTGGAGCTCCAGTTTCGTTGTCTGCTATTTGTCCGCTCAGTTGATTCTGCGAAAACAAAAGGAAAGGAGCGAAAACGCCCAAAAAAATTAGTAATTTTTTAATCATGTTTATTGATCTTTAAAGTTAAAAAATCAATAAGAGTGAATTTGTATCTGAAATACTATCCCTGCTTCGGCATTATCCGTACAGGTTATATGAGTATAATCTCAGCCCTTATCTTAAGGCACCCCTATTGTAAATATGTCGCAAATCTACTATTTTTTTTACGACGATAGACAATTTAGTGTCATATTATTTCATTTTTTTTTGCAGCCTGATAAAAAGGAGTTTTAGTGATGGCCCTTATGATACTAACGACTTCACAATCTCCGAAATAGGCTTTATTTTATGAATATGTTCTATGGAGGGGCCTGCCACCCAAAATGTTTTATAAGTGCTTTTAAAGGCGGCTTTTTCAATAGCTTTCATACCTCTGACTGCTAAAAACATTTTGATAAACTTCTTGAGTTTTTTGTTTTTATACATCAGTTTGCTCAAGAAACCGGCTTTAGTACCTACTTTTTGAACATAAGGTGTGTTGATAACCGTTAGGGGAGAGCCGGAGAGATTTGAAGTCATCACAATATCCTTACCACTATACTCAATTAAAGCTTGTTTGTATTCTTCGCTCACGGGTGCTTCGTTCGATGCAATAAAGATAGTACCTACCGAAACGCCGGCAACACCCAGTTTTTCCATCTTTTCGATATCTGCTTTGCGGCTCACACCACCTGCTCCAATAATGGGGATATCGAAGCTTTCTTTAAGTGCAGGGATGAGTTCTTCGGGTGTTTGCTTACCTGCATGTCCTCCGGCAATATTAGTTACTGCAATAAGAGCATCAGCACCCAAATCAACTACTTTCTTTGCATAGCTTAAGTCTACCACATCGCAGAATACTTTAATGCCTACGGGTTTACATTGTTTAATTACTTCTTTAGGACTTCCTAATGAGGTGATAATAAAATCAATTTTCTTCTCTACACAAATCCTTAATTGTTCTTTAAACATGATGTTCGATTTGTTTACAATCAGGTTCACACCAAAGGGTTTGTCGCTGGCGGTTCTAATTTCATCTATTGCAGCGGCAAAATCTTCGGTCTTGCGGTAGTTTAAAGCAGGGAAGGCAGCTGTAATACCACTGTTTAGTGCTGCTATTATCATATTTGTATCAGAGATCAGAAACATAGGCGCCATAATAATGGGATATTCTACATTAATCAGGCTTGTTAAATTTGTTTTCATATTTTTCGATTTTAGGTCTCAAAGATATGAAAAAATACAATGCATGCATTGTAAAATATTTCTAATAAAAAAAACGTGCTTTCAAATGAATGGAAGCACGTTTTTTAATGATTATGATAATGTTACTTTACAATATTCATGAAATCTTCGTTGCCTTGATATTTAATAAATTCTCTATCGCTGGCAGCTCTGGCTTTTAATTTAGGATTAATTTCCAAAGCTTTCTTAAGATGTGTATAAACTACATCGTCATTACCTTGTCTGGCAGCTACAACAGCTTGTAAATAATTAGTTTTACAATTTTCGTTAGCACAGTTAAGGTTATCGTTAGCTTTATCATACTGTTCTAACATCATATGAGCAAGTGCCACATTGAAGTCACATTTAGTAGATCCAAATAAGCTAAGTGCTTTTTCGTATTCACCATTCTGAATGGCAATAACACCTAAGTTATAGCTATTGTTTTCGCCTAAGCTCTTAGCAGAGTTAAAGTTCTCTTCGGCTTTCTTCCAGTTACCTTGTTTGGCATAAACAACACCATAGTTATTTATTACGCTAGGGTTATTAGGAGATAGTTCATTAGCTTTATCTAAATGGTCAAGAGCAGCACCAAAATTACCTTGGTTGATATCAACGATGGCAGCATTATTTTGAGCTTCCCACTTATTATGATCTTTCTCAATAGCAGCTTTATAAATAGCAGCTTTAGCATTATCATCTTCAGTTAGGGTAGCAGCATATAATAATTCTTCTTCAGTTAATTTCTGAGGATCAGTAGTGGCTAACTGAGAAATCTCTTCAGCACTTCTTTTTGGCTCATAACAATTAGCTGTAATCTCAGCTCTACGAATAGGAGATAAGATATCATCTTCTAATTCAGGATAAATAAGAATCATATTTCTGATTTCTTCTTCTTTCTTTTCAGGAGCAGCAGACTTGATAACATTAATCATGGTATTCTTGTCTTCGATATTAGAGTTTTGTAAAGCAGTCATGAAACCATCCCAATCAGGACCGTTACCAACAGCAATATAATTAATCTCAGATACATCACCCATATTTGAGTCATCTTTCTTAGCTAGTTTCTTAATTTCTTTCTCAATGTAACTGCTACCAGTTTTGGCTCTGTTCTCAGAAAGATTAGCATTAAATGTTTCTTCACCTTCGGGAGAAGCATAAGCATTGACAGTAATATCTTTAATGTCCCAACCTTGTGCTAAGAAATCATCGATAGCCTGGCGGTGTTCTTTAGAAACCTCAGATTTATTTGCACCAAAGTTTTTGCTATAGTTAGCTCTGTTTTTTGGGAAATAAAGAATAGCGTTAGAAGACACAACAGTCTCTAATTCGTAACCATGGTCACTTAATGTAGTAGTTTCGTTACCACCAGCCCATGAGCCAGAGTTTCTGATACCATCAGCTAACTTGGTTTCACACATTTCTAAGTTTTTGGTATTGGCTTTAATATCCTCTTCGGTTAAACCTGTATCAACGGGTTTTTTAGGATCGAAACCTAGTGGTGTGACATATAATTCTGATTGTGCCATTTCTGGAGTGTAATCAAAAGTAGCAGTATAAGAATAAGTACCACCTTCGTTATAAGGAACTAGAGTACCAGAACCTTCAACTTTTTCACCTTTGAAGAATTTAGCTGGTAAGGCCATAGTCTCTTCACCATATCTTAGCTCAGGAGCAAATCTTAAAGCAGATTTCTTACCGAAATACTTCTCAGGGAAAGTGATGTTAATAGTAAACTCAACTTTAGAACCTTGTGCTTCTAATACTTCAGGAGTCACTTCATACTTTACTTTTTCACAGTCTTTCTTCATTTTCTTTAAACCAGAACCTGAACGGAACTTATAAGTAAGACCTAAAGAGGTGTAACCGTAAAAGTCGTTTTTAACAGCCATAGCACCACCTTCTTGCATATCCATTTTATTATCTTCGTTGGTGAAGCTTAACTGGCTTTCGAGGTTGATAGCTACTTTTGGAGAGATATTGAAGTACATTCCCATACCAGCAGGGAAAGTGATAGTAGTTTCGGCACCACTCATACCTCCACCTTCGTTATCGCTATAAGATCCGTTACGGTACTCATTACCATTTTGGTCTTTAGAAATAGCTTTGGTATCTTTATCGAGTCTCATAGAAGAGAAGTTAGCATAACCAACACCACCAAAACCATAAATACCAAACCAACCATCTTTATTATCACGGAATATGTTAGTGAAATCTACGGTTAACTGACCAGAAACATCCCAAAGACTGATTAAAAGTTCATCAGTAAGGGTATTTAAATCTTTATCTCTTTCATCACCAGTACCACTTGTAGATTGAAATTTACCATTCATAAAATTGGCTCTTAAGCCAAAAACAGGAGAGAACTGATATCCAGCTCTTCCACCATAAGCAAGTCTTTCGTCGCCTACAAGGATATTTTTTTGATAAATATCACCATAAAAATTAGTGACACCCGCATTTGCATTGATGTACCAGTATTTATCAAAACTGGATTTTTTCTTTTCTTGTTTCCCGTCACCTTGTGCGAAACTAACTGTTGCAGCCATTATCAGCACAATAAAAGGAAAAATTAACTTGTTAAGTTTTCTCATAATCATGAATTTTAATATTGTAATTTTATTTATTGTTCAATTTTAATTTTACTTGCAAATTTATATCTTTTTTTATTATATCAAAAAATAATCTGCGCATATCAAATAACGAATGTACTCATATTTATACAGATTTCATAATATTATGTTACAATTCTATTAAAGATAATTCTTTTGGAATAGATGCCATATCACTAAACCGGCTGATATAGAGACGTTTAAGCTGTGTTTTGTGCCGTATTGCGGGATTTCAACACAGTCGTCAGATATATCAATAATACTTTGTTCAACACCATTTACTTCGTTTCCCATTACTAAGGCTATTTTTTGATTTTTTTCGGCATTAAAATTTTGCAGCATTGTACTGTTTTCTACCTGTTCAACAGAGATAATGCTGTAATCGCGTTTCTTTAGTTCCTGAATAGCATCCATGGTGTTTTTAAAATATTTCCAGGGCACCGATTCGGTAGCACCTAAAGCTGTTTTCCTGATTTCGCGATGGGGTGGTTGTGAAGTAATCCCGCAAAGATAAATGCTTTCAATTTTAAAGGCATCGGAAGTGCGAAAGATAGAGCCAATATTACTCATACTCCTAATATTATCTAATACGATAACGATAGGGAGTTTTTCCACTTGTTTGTATTCTTCAACAGATAATCTGTTGAGATCCTTTAAACTCAGCTTTTGATGCATTATAGCTAATTTAGTTTAGTAATTATTAAATGTAAAAATATAACTTTCGTATAAGGCTCTTAAAGCTTGAAAATAAACTTATTAAAAACAAAATGTTTATAAAGTAGCTCTTTGCATTGGAATAAAAAATGACAAATTGTTTGGAAAACCTAAAAAATGATTATCTTTGCAGCCGCTTAGCTAGATAGTGTTGATTGCTTGACAGCCTGGCGAAAAGAACAAAATGGACCTGTAGCATAATTGGATAGTGCACCTGACTACGGATCAGGAGGTTAGGGGTTCGAATCCCTTCAGGTTCACACAAAAAAACGTCTGTATTTCTACAGACGTTTTTTTTGTGACTAGTTAAAAATATTTCTATTTGTTTATTTTATCGTTGGTCATTCTTAGTATTTCAGCTTCCAGTGCATTAGCTTCATCTTCAATTTTCTGACCTTTTTCAATCATGTTTTTCACAAACTCTTTATCTCCGAGGTCGGCACAGTTGATTTTAACATTTAAAAAGGCACCCATTACAGCAGCTCTGGCACATAAAGCACCTACACCGGCATCCGATACCGAATTTGGATTTCCAAAGTCTGCCATGGCTTTGATGACCTGCATGCTCTCGAGAGATTTCTCCATGACGGTAAAAGGTACCTCAATGGCATATTTGCTGGCATCTTCGATGGCCTGAAGCCTGATAGCTTTTTCCTGTTCACTTCCTTTGGGTAAACGGATGGCGTCCATTATTTTATTAAAAGCATTGGTGTCTTCATCTACTAAATGTAGTAAATAGTCTTTTAGTTTCTGTCCTTTAACAGCTACATCGGAGAATTTCTCATACTGATCCTCCCATTTAGCACCAGGTTTATGCGATGATAAATTGGCCACCATAGTACCTAAACTAACACCCAAAGCACCCACATAGGCCGAGATAGAACCACCACCGGGAGCCGGTGATTCGCTTGCTGTTTCGTTAGCAAAGCCTGTAAGATTTAAGTCGATGAGTTTTTTCTCATTCTCATCTTCTAATAAATACTCGATGATATTCTTTTTAGGATCAAAAGGTTTTAAATCGTCTAATCCCATCGATTTAACAGCAATCTTAATTAATTCATCGTTGCTGACACCTAAAGAGCGGTTTTGTTTTTTTAGGAAATATCTACCTGCATCCAGCATGGCTTCCAAAGGTATCACACCAACTAATTCCGATCCTGTAACTCTGATGCCTCTATCCAGTGCTTTTTTAAAAACTTCGTCATAGGCTTTGTGTACAGAACAAATATTGATGTTGGTGAGGTTCATGGAGATTTGGGCAATGCCATATTCCTCGATAAACCAACCAATTGCTTTTACAGATTTTAGGCTGCCGGGTTCCATCACTTTCTTGCCATTTTCATCTAACACAGGTTTTCCGGTGATAGGATGGCCCTCGCGTTTTACCCTGCCACGTTCTCTTACATCAAAGGCAATGGCATTGGCACGGCGTGTAGATGTGGTGTTTAGGTTTACATTAAATGCCACCAGGAAGTCACGGGCGCTGATAGCTGTGGCACCTGCTTCGGGAACAAAGGTAGCGGGACCAAAATCAGGTTTCCACTCATCTTCCTGCAATTTCTTTTTGAGGGCTTCGTATTCGCCTGAGCGTACATAAGCCAGGTTTTTTCTTTCGGGTTTTAGTGCAGCGTTTTCGTAGCAGTAAATAGGGTAGTTGAGTTCTTTTCCTGCGCGTTCGGCTAACTGATGTGCATAAACCACAGTTTCGTCCATGCTGATATTTGATACGGGAACAAGCGGGCAAACATCGGTAGCGCCAAAGCGGGGATGTGCACCACTGTGTTTACTCATATCTATTAGCTCTTTGGCCTTTTTCATTCCTTTAATGGCGGCATCCATCACAGGTTGAGGTTCACCCACAAAGGTTACTACGGTGCGGTTGGTAGCTGCTCCGGGATCTACATCGAGTAGTTTGATACCTTCGACGCTTTCTATTTCGTCGGTTATTTGTTTAATGATATCCATATTGCGTCCTTCGCTAAAGTTAGGGACGCATTCAATTAATTGTTTCATATGTGTTATTATTTTTCCAGCTGGTTAACAACAGGGTTAGCATAAATATTCAGAAAGATACGTTTAAAAGTATCGAATCCTTCGTCATCTGTTCTGTTATTAAAAATGCTGTTGATGTGATTTAAAAATCTCTCTTCTTCAATGGCGCTGTAGCGATCCTTATATTTCGTGGTATTATTAACCATATCATAGGCAATAAAATTACCGGGGAAAAGCTTGAAGTTTTGATGAATTTGGTAATCTATCTGATCGGCCAATTCCTTAAAGTGATCTTGTAGTCTGTCAGTTTCAAAGGGTAAATCGCTTTTTGTAATGGGTTTGCCAATAGCCAAATGTACTCTTCCTTTTTGCTGTGTGATACCGGTGATGATACTTTTCATATCCTCACTGCCATCTTTCTTATATTCTCCTGTAAGCTCAATTTCTGCCAGTTCTTTAGCTTTGAGGCTGTCGCAACTGTCGAATTCATATGACAAACTTATAGGAACAATATTAAGGCCTAATAAATAATCGATTTTATTTTCCGAGCAATCCATGGCAATCATCTTTAAAACGCCAGGATTGGTTTTGTCGTTTCCATCTTTAGTTCTTCCTTCGCGATGGCTGATCCATACCGATTTCTTTTTTTCTTCTAATACCAACCTGATATACTCTGATAACTCGCGCGACTTAACAATCATTTCGCGAGTAGGCAAGTTTCTGGAAACAATAAAATTTTGATTGAGTTTTACGATATCGGTAACCAGTTCGTTAGCCAAAAGATTGCTTCCAATAGCTGTTTCGCCGGTTTTATAGCCATTCTGAAAGAGGACATAATATAAGATAGTACTATCGATAACAATATCCCGGTGGTTAGAGATAAACAGGTAATTTTCATCTTTCTTGATATTTTCCAGACCACTAACTGTAAAGTTATCCATGCTGCGGTCGATGGCTGCTTTAAGGGCAGGATATATCAATAGGTTATGAAAATCGCTTAGATTATGAATTTTATTAGCTTTAGTAGCGATAGTGTCAAGTGTCCAGGTAGGGTAGATATGGTTGATGAGTTTAAGAAATACCTTGCTTTTTTTATGTTTACTAAGGACTTCCTCTACCTCTGAATCGTTATATGGTCTTATGCTTTTAAATTTATCCACGCAATTATTTTTTTCGCAAATTACAAATAATATCTAAATCAATTCGGGTCTTATATAATTTATATTATCTCAAAATTAATGAAAAAGTTTGATAAACAGATGCTAAATTCAAAATTTCATCAAGTAAATTTTACTTTAGGTGTTTTCTGATGAAAAGCAATGTTAATCCGTTTGTATATAAATGTATTTAAGAGATTTATATATGATGGGTTCGTTATACAGTATTAGTTTTCTTTTTCGTATATCTGACCGTTTAAGATGCAGATATCTACCTTATTATCTCCAAATGAATAGGGGAGAAATTCCAGGCTTGGCATCTCTTTAGTGATAAACAAATTGGCTTTTTTTCCACGGCAAATACTACCATAATCCCGACTGATGCCCATAGCGTAAGCCGTATTGATGGTGGTAGCATTGATAACTTCGGCGGGTGTCATTCTGTACAAAATACTACCCATAGAGGCAATGAGTTGCATATTCCCTGATGGGGCAGAACCCGGGTTGAAATCCGAAGCCAAAGCCACAGGAAGTCCGGCATCCATCATTTCCCGTGCCGGTGCATAAGCCATATTTAAAAAGAAAGCCGCTCCCGGTAATATGGTAGGCATAGTATTAGAATCCAATAAGCAGTTTATTTCGTCTTTGCCGGTAAACTCCAGATGATCTACTGAAAGTGCATCGTATTTTACACCAACCTGAATGCCGCCGGAATAGTCGAGTTCATTGGCATGTATTTTGGGCCGTAAGCCATATTCCTGAGCTGCTTTTAGCAAACGATCGGTATTTTCTACCGTGAAAAATCCTTTATCGCAAAATACATCCACATAATCAGCCAGATTCTCCTGAGCAACAGCCGGAAGCATCTCACGAATAATCATATCTACATAATCATCTTGCCTTCCTTTATATTCTCCGGGAATAGCGTGAGCCCCAAGAAAAGTGGATTTTATTTTTAAAGGAGAAACTTCTTTGAGTTTTTTTATCACCCGTAGCATTTTGAGTTCGCTATCGAGATTTAAACCGTAACCCGATTTTATTTCCACGGCACCGGTACCATATCTAATAATAATGTCCAATCTTTTTAAAGCATCTTCAAATAGCTTTTCTTCTGATACTTCGGCCATTTTTTTAGCAGAATTTAAAATCCCACCACCTCTTTTGGCAATCTCTTCGTAGCTCAATCCGTTGATCTTATCCACATATTCAATTTCACGACTACCGGGATATACCAGGTGTGTATGACTATCTACAAAACTGGGGAATACCATCTTTCCGGTGGTATCGATGTTTTTATCCGCAGTGATACCTTCAGGCATACTCGTCATCTCGCCAAAGTCGATAATCTTATCGTCTTTAGTGAGCAACCAGGCGTTTTTTATAGTCTGAATGCTGGCCATATCTTTGCCTGCTACCCATTCTTTTGGTTGGTTTTCAACCTGAATAAGCTCTTTGATATTTGTGATAAGGATTGACATATTTATTTTTTATGCGAAATTATAAAAAAAACAGATGCCTTAATCTTTAAATAATTTCTTTACCAAAAGGTGTTAGAGCCAGGCCTGCGAGTTTAAAATGTTGTTTGGCAAAAGGTATTCCAATAATGGTAATGGCAAATAGGATACCAAAAAACAGGTGGCTTAAGGCAATCCAAATACCACCAATGAGTATCCACACAATATTCATGATAGTACTTAAGCAACCATCAGCTGTTTCTGTATTCCTTATTTCGCTTCCAAAAGGCCAAAGAGCCAATACGCCAAGTTTAAGGGTTTGAATGCCAAAAGGAATACCAATAATGGTAATCATAAGTAGTATTGAAGAAACAAAATATTGAAGGGCAATAAAGATGCCACCGAATATAAGCCAAATAAGATTTCCTAGAATTTTCATAAAAGTTGTTTGTTATTTATCCAAATATCTCATTAATAAAATGAAAGAATAGGCTGGGTTTAAGAGCAAAAGTAAGTAAAAAACCAAAGATGCCACCCCAAAAATGTGCGTCGTGACCTACATTGTCTTTAGCTTTTTTATTCATATAAGCTGAATAGACCAAATAAAGAATCCCAAACACTACAGCCGGAACACCAAAGGGGATAGGAAATAAATAAATTTTGTTCATGGGAGAAAATACGATGGAAGAAAACAGTACCGCAGATACAGCGCCGCTAGCCCCAACGGCATTATACATGGAGTTATCTTTATGCTTCCCAAAAGCAGATGCTACAGAGATAGCCAAACCTCCAATGTAGAGGATTAAATAAAAGAAGACAGATTTTCCGGGGAATAAAAAGTCGAAATATTGGATCACTACCGAGCCAAATGAATACAATACAAACATATTAATGCCTAGGTGTAACCAATCGGCGTGAATGAGACCATAGGAGACAAGCCGCCAGTATTCTTTCCTTTCGTTGGCTAAAAAAGGATTGAATTTTAGTTTGTAGAATAAATCGGCATTATTCCACGCCATAATGGATGTAATAACGGTAACAGCAATAATGATGAAATTGATAATCATATAAATATTTGTTTAAGATAATAGGTGCTTAAAGCTTCATCTGATAACAGAGGAAATGCTAATTATTTTTGCATGCCGGTTTCAATCTTTCCTGTTTCGGCATTTAATTCACTACCACCCATACTATGAGGAATCATATACATGGCAAACAGAACGATAACGGCTAAAATAGGCCAAATCTTATTATGAGGTTTTTTACGCAAGACAAATAGGGTTATCAACCAAAATATCCAGGCGACAATGGTTTTATTATCTGTCCAGTCGCCACCAAAGGGCCAACCGGTCCAAAGCTCACCAAAAGCATATAATTGAACGATAGGGCCTAATATCAAGCCGCCAATACCCAGAACAATTAAAGTGATAATAGCAAATCTTAAGGTATTTTCTCTATTGGCAATAGCTTCTATACCGGCTCTTAATCCAAAAAATAAGGAGAAAATCATAAATAAAATATGTGGCACTAATATATAGCGTGGCACATAACCTTTAAACCTCACTACAACAGGGGCTTCCTTTTGGATAGCCACTTTCTCATTATCTTTATATAGTTCAATATAATACTCTATTTTGCCTGCTGCGGCCTGCTCGGGAAGGGTACTTCTTAAAACACTTATTTCTTCACCTTCGCCAAAGAATGCTTTTTTATGAGTGCTTTCACGTGTCATGTCTTCTACGGTCCATTCATGGTTCGATTTATACAGTCGGTAATAAATGTTTGCTTTAACACTTTTATCCTGAACCGGCAGGTCGATATGGCATGGTGATCCAATTTCGTTAGAACGTAACAGTTTGAATTTATATGTCTGTCCAGCTAATTCTGTTTCCACTTTCTGAGGGTAGGTGGGGCCTGTAGCACGTTGGTAAATCATAGTGCTGATGGCAATAATAATAGTTAATACCCAAAGTAGCGACGAAGTATGTTTAGAATTCATAATTGATAATTTATTAGCAAAAATATATTTTTTCGTTGATGGAAATGAGTTTTAAGGAAAGAATAACAATATTTAAGTGTTATTTATACCATCCACTCTCC
>Ga0256827_10001234_pt1 | contig 16289 bp, 11 predicted proteins | sample CV84metaG_FD_185977 | JGI IMG/M metagenome (GOLD analysis project Ga0256827, IMG submission 185977) | Hydrothermal vent microbial communities from East Pacific Rise, Pacific Ocean - CV84 | ecosystem: Environmental > Aquatic > Marine > Hydrothermal vents | place: Pacific Ocean: East Pacific Rise... | reverse complement strand
GTAATGGTTGTATCTAGTACAAATTTGCGAAACATATTTATATGTTTCAGAACCTCTGCAATAACCATATTTTACAACAGGATCTAAATAAAATTTAGGTTTTGATTTATTTAGTAGGTAATAATCGACATTGTCAGTCCATATATTTGGGTTCTTACCATTTTTTTTAGCTAATCGTCTTGCGTCAAAAACATGTCCTAAACCAACATTGTATGCTGCCAAAATAAACTTGCTACGTTCGGTGCTATCAGGAACATCATTTAATTGCTTTTCGAGCCATTTTATATAACGAACACCTGCTTGTATATTTGCGTTAGGTGATGCTAAACTGTCAATACCATATCTGTCGGCAGTATTTGGCATTAATTGCATAAGTCCAAAAGCACCTGCCCAAGAACGTGTATTGTTGTTAAATCGTGATTCTTGATAAATTAATGATGCTAACAGTCTCCAATCCCACTTAATTTCATGACTATATACTTTTATAATATCATCATATTTAGAAATTTCGCCATCAATACCGGAAAAATAACCTTTCATATTTTGGTTTGTACTTCGCTTATTTTTATAATATTTAGTATAAAGAGAGGCGTATCTTTTTGAATTAGAAAATTTTCTGAGCCATTTGTTTATTTTGTTAAGAAGAGTGTCTTCACCTTTTCTAAGAGCCCAAGCGAGGTTTTGTTCTAAACTTATTTGTGTTGATATATCGATATTGTCATAATAAGTACTATTTACCATTGCAATATGGTCATCACTAACGGTGTAATCTATTTCTCCTTTCGAAACTTTTGCAATTAGTTCTTCAACTGATAAGTCGTTAGGCTCTATAACGTTTATGTAATTGCCTATTTCTTCTGATAAATTTTCCAATCTTGATTTAAAAGAGCTACCTTTTTCTACATATAATGTTTTGTTTGCTAATTGAAAAGGTTTTCTAATCAACATTGTATCGAGATGTTTTTTCTTCATTTTTTTCCACCCATCAGGCTTGCGCTGAACTAATACTTGCTTGGTTGTTGAGATAGGTCTTGTGAAATTTACTGTATCCTTACGTTCTTTAGTTGTAGTTAAACCAATAGCAATTATATCGTATCTGCCATCGTATAAACCTCTAAAACAATCTTCTAGGTCGTTGTTTACTTTTATTTCTAGAGCAAGATTTAATGATGTTGCCAGTTCTTGTAATAATTCTTTTTGAAAACCCATAGGGTTTCCTTTATATATAAAATAATCGGTTGAATTGTAGTTTGTTACTGCTATTAATTTGCCGCGTTTTTTAATGTTGTTATAACTTATTGTATAATTATTTTGTTTGTTAATAGTTGTGTTATCATTATGACTATTGCAGCCAATAACGAAAAAACTAATTAATAAAACAAGTATGTTGAAATATTTTTTTTGCATAAAAAGACGTAAGTTGTTGTACGTTCAAAAGATTAAAATTGTTCCTATTTAATTTTAATTGTTGATAAATTTAATAATTAAATTGCATAAATCCATATTTTTAGCAGTTTTATTGATTAAATTTGATATTTTTGTGAGTTAAATAAATTTACTGAGATAAAATGGGGCTATTTTCATTCTTAACGCAAGAAATTGCGATTGATTTAGGTACTGCAAATACAATTATTATTCATAATGATAAGATTGTAGTTGACGAACCTTCTATTGTTGCTATCGACAGAAAAACAGAGAAACTTATTGCGATAGGAACTCAAGCAAAACAAATGCACGGTAAAACACACGAAAACATTAAAACTATTCGTCCGTTACGTGATGGAGTTATTGCAGACTTTAACGCTTCGGAGTTAATGATTAGAGGAATGATTAAGATGATTAGCCCTAAAAGCAGATTATTTTCTCCATCATTAAAAATGGTTGTATGTATTCCTTCAGGAAGTACTGAGGTTGAGATTCGTGCTGTACGTGACTCATCGGAACACGCAGGAGCAAGGGAAGTATATCTTATTTTTGAACCTATGGCAGCCGCAATAGGTATAGGTATTGATGTTGAAGCTCCGGAAGGAAATATGGTTGTTGATATTGGAGGTGGTACAACTGAAATTGCTGTTATTGCACTTGGTGGTATTGTTTGTAATAAATCGCTTCGTATTGCCGGTGATGATTTTACCGATGATATTCAGGAATATATGCGTCATCAGCATAATGTAAAAATTGGTGAGCGTACTGCTGAAGAAATTAAATTGCACGTAGGTGCAGCATTGCCTGATATTGAAGATGCTCCTGCTGATTATACTGTAAAAGGGCCTCATCAGATGACAGCATTACCTATTGAAATACCTGTATCGCATCAAGAAATTGCTCATTGTTTAGATAAATCGATAACAAAAATTGAGGCTGCTATATTGCAAGTTTTAGAAGAAACACCTCCTGAATTATATGCTGATATTTACGAAAAAGGAATATATTTAGCCGGTGGTGGTGCTTTATTGCGAGGACTGGATAAGCGTTTATCAGAGAAACACAATATACCTGTTCACGTTGCCGAAGACCCATTGCACGCAGTTGCAAGAGGTACCGGTATAGCACTTAAAAATGTGGACAAATTCCAATTCTTAATGAAATAAAATAATAGTTACAAGTTTAAGGTTTTAGAGCCTTAAACTTGTTTCTTTTAATCGCAACTTATAAATGTATAGATTAATAAGATTAATAATAAAGTATCATTTTTTCTTATTATTTGTATTTCTCGAAGTTATATCCATTTTACTTGCCGTAAATTTTAATAAACATCATAATACTGTATATTTAAGTTCAGCAAATAGTATTGTTGGCAGCTTTAACTCAAAATTTAGTAACATAAGTGCTTACCTTGATTTAAGAGAAAAAAACGAGCAATTATTAAAGCAAAATACCGAATTATTAAATAAATCTATATCTAGTTATATTTCAAACATTCAAGTTTTTGACGTTAAGCACGATAGTATTTACTCTCAGCAATATAGATATATATCAGGAAAAGTAGTTAAAAATTATATTTATAATAAACATAATTATTTAACAATAAATAAAGGACTAAAAAATGGCGTAACACCTGAATCCGGAGTTGTATGTCCTAACGGAATTGTTGGAATAGTAAGCAAATCGTCCGATAATTTTAGCAATGTTATATCGTTGTTAAATATTGATTTAAATATTAGTGCTAAAATTAAGAAGAACAATTATTTTGGTTCGCTAAATTGGGACGGAGAAGATATTCATTACGCAAAATTAAAAGAAATACCTTTTCACGTTAATTTAGAGGTTGGTGATACAATAATAACCAGTGGTTATTCATTAATTTTCCCCGAAAATATTTTAATAGGTACAATAAGTGGTTTTGATAAGGTAAAAGGTGGCGATTTTTATGATATTACAGTTAAATTATCAACTGATTTTAATAATGTAAATAATATTTATATAATTAATAATCTTAAAAAAACAGAGATTTTAAACTTAACTACAGATAATGATAAATAAAATTGGTTCAAATATAATTCGTTTTATTTTTCTTGCTGTTTTTCAAATAGCGATACTAAATAATATTGATTTAGGAGGATATTTATCGCCATTTTTATACATTTTATTTATCATTTTATTGCCTTTTGAAACACCTAAATGGTTAATTCTTGTATCTGCATTTTTTTTGGGAATTACTATCGATATTTTTTCTGACACAATTGGTTTACACGCTTTTGCATCGGTTTTTATAGCATTTGCACGACCAAGCATTTTGCATTCGTTTGCTCCGCACGATGGTTATAGTACCGGTTCAACACCATTAACAAACAACTATGGTTTAAGCTGGTTTTTTAGGTATAGTGCTTTAATGACAATTATACACAGCTTAATATTTTTTTATATTGAAGCGTTTTCGTTTGAGTTTTTCTTTAGCACATTATGGAAAGCTATTTTAAGCTCAGCATTTACTATGGTATTGATAATTCTTAGTCGTTTACTCACTGTTAAAAGACAATAAACAAAAAAGTGGAAAATTTTGAAGATAGAAAATATGTAATTGGTGCTGTAATAGTTCTCTTGTTTTCTATTTATATTATTAAGCTTTTTTCAATACAAGTATTAAGCGATAAATATAAAAACTCTGCAAATAACAACTCTCAGCGTCACGTAACAGAATATCCTGCAAGAGGTTTAATATATGATAGAAACGGTAAGTTGCTGGTATATAATGAGGCAGCATACGATTTAATGGTTATTCCTAAGCAATTGGAAAAATTTGACACGCTAGAGTTGAGTAAAATACTAGAGCTTGATATTGAGCAAATAAGAAAAGATATAAGCAAAGCTAAGCATTACTCATATTATAAACCATCAACTTTAGTAAAGCAAATATCTAATATTACTTATGCTAAGCTACAGGAAATATTGTATAAATATCCCGGTTTTTTTATTCAAGCTCGTACAATACGAATGTATCCTGAGCATACAGCTGCTCATATTTTAGGATATATTGGTGAGGTAAACGATAAAGTAACAAAAAAAGATAAATATTATTCATCGGGCGATTACATAGGTATTTCAGGAATTGAAAAATCTTACGAAAAAGAGCTAAGAGGCAAGAAAGGTAAGAAAATTTATTTAGTTGATGTACATAATAGGATTCAAGGGAGTTTTAAAGATGGTAAATACGACACACTTGCAGTCTCGGGAACTAATTTAACATCAACTATTGATGCTGATATACAGGCTTACGGCGAATTATTAATGAAAAATAAGGTAGGTAGTATTGTTGCAATAGAGCCAAGTACAGGTGAAATTTTAGCATTTATATCTAGTCCTACTTACGACCCCAATATGCTTGTAGGAAGAAAACGAGGTAAGAATTATCGTAAATTGGCACTTGATAGTTTAAATCCACTTTTTAATAGGGCAATTGCAGCTATGTATCCTCCAGGTTCAACATTTAAATTAGTGCAAGCATTAATTGCTTTACAAGCCGGTCTAATTACTCCTAATACAGGTTTTGTATGTAATAAAAATCTGGTTGGTTGTCATAACCATCCTAATGCTAATACGGTTCAGGAAGCCGTTAAAATGTCGTGTAATCCGTACTTTTATCAGGTTTATCGTAGGATAATAGAACAACATGTTGATAAAAGTATATACAAAGATGCACGTTTTGGATTAAAGTTTTGGGATAAGTATGCTCATAGTTTTGGTTTAGGCGAGAAGTTAAAAATAGATATAGCGGGGATTAAAAAAGGTAATATACCAGATATAAAATTTTATGATAAATGGTATGGGAAAAATAGATGGTCTTTTACTTATATTGCATCAAATAGTATTGGTCAAGGAGAGGTAGCTGTTGTTCCTATGCAAATGGCAAATCTTGCTGCAATAATAGCAAATAAAGGTCATTATTATACACCGCATGTAGTAAAAAGTATAGGTAATTCAAGAAAACCAAGAGATGAATATACATTTTTTCATAAAACATTAATTGATAAAAAATGGTTTGATGTAGTTATACCAGGAATGTACGATGTAGTTAATTCTCCTGGAGGTACAGCTAGAAGAGCAAGAATTGATAGCGTAAAAGTATGTGGTAAAACAGGAACAGTGCAAAATCCTCATGGTAAAGATCATTCTGGGTTTATTGCTTTTGCTCCAATGGATAATCCGAAGATAGCAATTGCGGTATATGTTGAAAATTCTGGTTTTGGAGGAACATGGGCAGCTCCAATTGCGTCGTTAATAATTGAAAAATATTTAACTGATACCATAAAAAATAAATACAAAGAACAACGAATTTTAGATGCCGATTTTATTCATAAAAGGAAGATAATCAAAAGAATTAAAATTCCTGTAGTAAAAAAAGATACTGTTGTAATTAACGATTCTTTAAGATAATAACAAATGAAACGAACAACCAAATTAATAGAAAATATTGATTATATAACCATTGGCTTATACTTTTTACTAGTTTTAATGGGTTGGTTAAATATTTATTCGGCTGTTTATAACGACCAACATACAAGTATTTTTGATATTACTCAACGTTATGGAAAACAATTAATGTGGATTGGTGCATCTGTTGTACTGATAACAATAATTTTACTTATTGACAGTTCGTTTTTTCCAATGTTTTCGTACCCCATATACATTTTTACAGTATTGTTACTTATAGCAGTTTTGTTGTTCGGAAAGGAAGTTAATGGAGCTAGGTCATGGTTTCAGATAGGTGGTTTTAGACTGCAACCTGCAGAATTTACAAAGTTTGCAACAAATCTTGCTTTTGCTCAGTTTTTAAGTTCTTATAACTTTAAACTTTTGAAAATAAAGAATTTAATAATTGTAGGTTTTATTTTGTTTTTTCCAGCCTTACTTATTCTTTTACAAAACGATACTGGTTCTGCGTTAGTGTATTTTTCTTTTGTATTAGTGTTGTATCGCGAAGGATTACCGGGAAGTATTTTGCTAGTAGGGTTACTCTTAGCAGTGGTTTTTATTGTTACACTTGTTGCTAATGTTTTTGCAGTAAGTATTATGTTGCTTGTTATTACTTTTATTGCATATTTTTTTATAAGAAAACGAATTAATGAAGTGATAAAGGCGAGTATATTAATTTTAGGTATGTCATCTGTTTTTTTTGGTATATCTTATTTGTTTAATATTAAATTAGATAGTGAGTATTATTTGTTTATCGGTATTGGAGTGTCATCAGTAGTATTTTTCAGGTTTGCTTTTAAAAATAAGCTAAATTATATATTTATTTTATCAGCGATAGTTTTAGGTGGTATAATATTCTCATTATCTGTAAATTATATTTTTGATAATGTTTTAGAATCGCATCAACGCGATAGAATAAACGATTTACTTGGTATTGAATTTGACCCTTTAGGTGCCGGATATAACGTAAATCAGTCGAAAATAGCAATTGGTTCAGGTGGTTTTGTTGGTAAAGGTTTTTTGCAAGGAACACAAACAAAATATGATTTTGTACCTGAGCAAAGTACCGATTTTATTTTTTGTACAGTAGGTGAGGAGTGGGGTTTTTTAGGTACATCGGCAGTACTTGTTATTTTTGGGCTTTTTCTTTTAAGATTAATTATTATTGCCGAACGGCAACGTTCTGTTTTTAGTAGGGTTTATGCTTATGGAGTTGTCTCTATTTTCTTTTTTCATATAGCTGTGAATGTTGGAATGACAATTGGTATTGCTCCTGTAATTGGTATTCCATTACCATTTTTTAGTTACGGAGGTTCGTCACTTTGGGCTTTTACAATTTTACTTTTTATTTTACTTAGATTAGATGCTAATAGAATGGAATTGTTAAAATAATCTTGGATTATCCCGATAGTCAATCTAAAATTTGACTCGTATATGAGTTAATCATCTGAACCTATGAGTAATATTAAGTCGAACACACGTTAATTACCATTTTCTGCTAACCATTGTTTAATTTTTTCGAGCTGAATTTTCTTGTTTACCTCTCTCATTTCTCGAGCTGTTTTTGTAAAATATTGATGAGTTTCGAGGAATTTAACTTGTAGTTTGTTCCAATCTTTTGTTCCGTTTATTTGTTTAAATTTAAACAACTCTTCGTATAATTTAATTGATACAGGTAAAAAATCAGGTCGGCCTAAATAATCAAGGTCTGCATCACAAATAATTTCTTCTAATTTATTTTCAGGTTTAGGGGGAAATTTTGTAGCATAAATAAGTTCTGTAATAGTTTTTATTTGCTCATTAGTATAACCATATTCAGGTAATAATTCTTTTGCTAGTTTGACACCGGATTCTTCATGGTCGTTATATCCTAAAACAAAGCCAAGGTCGTGTAAAAGAGCTGCTGTTTTTAAAACAATCATTTCTTCATCGGTAATATTTTCGCCTCTACCAATAACCTCTACTTGATTTACTACATCAATAGTGTGTTTTAAATCGTGATATTTAATATCTTCGTTTAAGGCATTTTCGAGTTTGTAATATACAACATCTTCAAGTTCTCTAAATCTAATTTGTTGGTATCTTAACATAAATTTTTTGTTTGGTATTTTACCTTCGCCATTAATCGAAAATTCTTTTTTAATACCATTAACAAAATACATATCAATTTCGCCTTTGTATTTTACAGGTAATTTACCTCGATGTTCGCAATCAAAAAATTCGGCTATTGAACTGTATGTAGCCTCAGAAATATTTATTTCGCCTGGAATACCTGAAGATTCCATTCTGCTAGCAATATTTACAGTGTCGCCCCAAATGTCGTACGATAATTTTTTATTACCAATAACACCTGCAATTACAGGACCTGTATGGATACCAATTCTTACTTCCCAGTCGTTAAGAGCTTCTTTTTTTAAATCGGTCATAAATTCTCGCATTTTTATTGCAACCATTACAACATCAATGGCATTGGTTAGGTTTTTTCTAGGAATTCCGCCTGCACACATATATGCATCACCAATAGTTTTAATTTTTTCAACACGTTGAATATCTACAAGTTCATCAAATTTTAAGAATAAACGGTCTAACTCATCTAATAGGGTTTCAGATTGCATATGTTCTGCAATTTTTGTAAAGCCTTGTATGTCAGAAAAGAGAACTGTTACCATTTCGTATTTTTTACGTTTTGCACGTCCTGCAGTTTGTATTTCTTTGGCAGTGTCTTCTGGTAGTAGTTTTTTTATTAGCATTTCTGCTTTTTCTTTTTGTCTTACAACTTCTTCGGTTTTTTCAGCAATTTCGTGTTCAAGTAATTGTTTTTCTTTTTCGTATAAAAATGAGCGGTATCTTATTATCATTATAATAAATGATGCGAGTAATATTAAGTATAGTAAATAAGCGTACCATGTTCGGTAAACAGGAGGCTTTATTTTGAATTTAAAAATTAAAGGTTTGGAAATATTATTTAATATATCTTTAGTTATTATTTTAAAAGTATAATTTCCTTCAGGTAGATTGGTGTATTCTTTGTAATTTTCTGTATCCCACTCAGACCAATTTTCATCATAACCTTCAAGCATATATTTGTATTGTATTTCGTCGTTACTTTTATAATCAGGCGATGTGAAAATAAATTTTATTGTATTTTGAGAATATTTAAAAACAGGTATTTTGCTATTGTTGTAATTTATTTGTTCAGGATGAATAAAATCAAATACTGTTGAGTCGTCAATTGTTATGTTTTTAAAGAAAACTTTTGGTGTGTAATTTTCTTTATTTAACGATTTCATATCAAACCTGATTAAATTATTATTTGTGCCGAACCAAACAATAGAGTCTTTATCAGTATAAATTGATTCAATTGTAATATCAGAAATAACGTTGAATGGAGAACTGATGATTTTGTAATTATTTTTGTTGTATAGTGCAACTCCTGTAGTTTTCTTAAATACTTTGTATTTTCCTGAACTAAACCATAAGTTACCTTTGTTGTCTTCTTTTATGGGGAAAACCCAAGCGTTGGTGTTTAAACTGTCAAAGCCTATAAGTGTATCTCTATAAAATTTATTAAAGTTTGTGTTGAATCGGTAAACACCTTTAAATGTTGAAAATATAACGCCTTTTTGTGAGTTATAAACGTCAATCCAATTAAAATTATTGGGTAATCCTAATCCTTTAGTTATTGATGTTATTTGTGCATTTACAGAAATACTGTCTTTAAAAAGAATTCGATATAAACCATCGTTATCGCTGCCAGCCCATATTATTCCTTTTTTATTTTCGGCTAAAGTTCTAATTTTGCACGAAAAGCCTTTTATATAACCTTCTTCTACAATGGTATTGTTTCTCCATTTGGTTAGTAACACTCCTTTGCCACTACTTATTAAAATGTGGTTGGTGTCTGATTTTAAAGTTATTATTTTTTCAAAATCGCCATCAAATAATTTGTGTGCATAGTTGTTTTCTTTTATTTCAAACAGACCTTCTTTGCTTGTTATATAAAGTTGGTTGTTAATTTTGTATAATTTGTATGCGTTAATACTAAGGTTTTGTATTAGTTCAAATCTTTTGTTGGAGTAGCATTTTTTATTAATATTAAATATTTTTTTGCTTAGCATCTTAAAAACACCTTGACTTGTAGATACGTATATTGAATTGTTAAATCTGATAATATCACGAATTATGCCTCCTAATCCAGAGTATTTACCATAAAATGTAAAAGCGTTTGGCATATCAATTCTGCTTATTCCGTTTTCTGTTGCTAACCATACGTGTTTATTTTTGTTATCTACAAAAATATTGTTAATGTTATCATCAAGTAAACCCGATTCTTTTTTAATATTACATATTAGTTTTCCTTGTTTATTTAATAATACTATACCGCATCTTTCGGTTCCGTATAGAAATTCGTTGTTAGAAAGTTTACTTGAAGTTACAATATTTGTATTTGAAAAAAAGTAATCGGCTTCTGTTTTAAATGGTGAAATATTTCCTTTGTTTAAAATTATAAAACTTTTGTTCTTTAATTTAATTAATAGTTTATTTTTTGAGTATGGTAATATTGATTCTATTTTATTATTTTTAAAAATAGAATTTTCGTTAAAAATTTTAAAAGATGAGGCTTTGTATTTATATATTCCGTAACCAATTTTATCGATATAAAGAGCAGTGTCAACTTTAAATAGTTTGTATCCGGCATTGTTGTAATCTACTAAAAATAAGTCGTTATGCCATAAGTAAAGTTTTTTTTCGGTTTGGATAATAATATAGTTACCTACAGATTTTATGTTTATTATATGTTTCATATTATTAAACTTATCTGGGAACTCGTTAGATATTGAATGAAAGTAAATATCTTTATTTTTTTCTTTTTTTATATATCCAAAGTTGTTGTAGGCTGCTGCATAAATATCGCCAGATTTTGTTTTTGTGAGTGAAGGGCCTCCTTGCATATCTATTAAAGCCCATTCTGTTCCGTCAAAAACCAAGATGCCATTTAAATTTCCAAAATACATAAATCCATTATCATCTGTTTCAACAGAATAGTTTTGACTTTCGTAGCCATAAACTTTTGGTGGGTAATTCGTAATTTTAGGAATGCCTGTTTCTATTTGTTGTGAGAAAACAAGTAGGTTACTTAATAATATGAATATTGAAATAATGTAAAATCTCATAATATAATTATGCAATTTACATTTTATTAATTTAAAAAATAAATTGATTTTAGTTTTGTGAATAAAAAAAGGATATCTTAAAATAAATAGATATCCTTTTAGGCGATTTATTTTGTGTAAATTTATGTTTTTTATCTTCCTGAAAGTGATTTAGGAATGCGTCCCATGTTTATTGTTTCGGAACGAAGTTTACGACCAACAATACGTTCAACCATTTCGCCTGTTTTAAGTACGCGGTCAATATCTAATCCTGTATCAATTCCCATTTCGTCCATCATTACGACCATGTCTTCCATGGTTATTAATCCAACAGCACTAGGGTCTTTGTAATAGTATGAACCTGTACCTGAAACAGGAACACCATCAACAAAGTTAGCAGGTTGTCCGCCAATACCACCAAGGGTTGCTTCGTAATGTGTCATTCCTGCTTGCAATGCTGCAAGAACATTTGCTAACCCCCATCCACGAGTTGTATGGAAATGAACAATATGTTTGCTTGGGTCGGGAATTGCATCCATTAACATAGAAAAGTATTTATATACTCTATCGGGAGATGCTGAGCCATCATGGTCGGCATGTTCAACATCTGAAGCTCCAATATCTAACCAACGTTGAGAAAATTCAACAGCTTTGCTCATTTCTGTAGGACCTGTAATTGGACATCCCCAAATAGTACTAACTGTTCCGTTTACTTTAATACCAACATCATTTGCTTTTTTAATCCACTCTTCGCTCATTTTCCAATAATCGGCTAATGATAGTCCTGAATTTTTTTTGTGATGAGCTTCGCTAGTAGAAACCATAAGTAAAATTCTGTCTGGTCCCCAACCCTCTTTTTTGGCTTCAATAGCACGCTCAATAGCACGTTCACGAATTGTTACAGCTGTAATTTCAACATCTTTAATTGCTTCTTGTACTTGCTTTGAGCTTCTTATACCTTTCATTAATGCATCAGAATCTTTAAATTGAGGCATACCTTTTGGGTTTCCAAAATTTGTTAACTCAATTTTCTTGAAACCTGATAATATTAATTGTTCTGCGAGCCAAATCTTTGCTTCTACCGGTATGTATTTTTCTTCGTGTTGAAAGCCATCACGTACAGTTATATCGCCAATTGATACTTTTTTAGGGTAATTCATTTTATATTTTTTGATGTGTTTTGTTACAAATATATAAGTTTTAAGATATTTTTCGCAATTAATATGATAATTTTGTAATTTATTTGATTAATATAATGGTAGTTTTAATAGTTTCAATAATTGTTTTTATAATTAATATTCCTTTTGGATATTGGAGAGCTTCTGAAAAGAAATTTTCGTTAAATTGGTTTTTGTCTATTCATATACCTATACCTTTTGTGGTTTTGTTGAGAATATATTCAAATATTGGTTTTGCATTATATACTTATCCGGTTATAGTTTTTAGTTTTTTTGGAGGACAGTTTTTTGGTAAATTTCTTTATAAGAGAAGAAAGAGGAATGAAAAAGGTTTTTAGGTTTTATATGCCTACTGTTGTTATACCGAACTTTTAATGATTGGAAAAAGAAATTAATTCATTATATAATATAATTTATTATATCCACAGATTATACCGATTATCACAGATTATTATTGCCACGAATACACGAATATTTATTGTACCATTATACAGTTACACCATTAAATAATTGTATTTTTGTACTAAGTGAAAAAAAAGAAAATAAATACTGAACAATTTTTTAAGGAAAATCAGGAGCTTGGGTTTATTGTTAAAGTGCTGAGTAAGGCCTCCACCGCAGATTTAATAGACGAACACAAATTTGATAACAAAGAATTTATTCGCCTTATAAAACACCACCGTTTAGATAGTATTTTTTTAAAAGCAGTACAGGAACAAAATATTAAATTGCCAAATGAGTTAAAAGAAAGATTAGAGCAAATAAATAAGCGGAATAAAATGCGAATGATGAAGCTAACTGCCGAACTTATTCGCATACATAAACTTTTTACAGAAAATGGTATTGATTACATTAGTTTAAAAGGACCTGCTCTTTCGCAACAAATTTATGGAGATTACACTATTCGTAGCTCACGTGATTTGGATATTTTGGTTAAAGTTGATGATTTAGATAAGGTTAATTCAATATTAAATGATAACGGGTATTATACAGACGTCAATAATTTCGATAACCACAATAAAGCCCATCATGATATATCATTTGTAAATAAAAAACTTGAAATACAAATTGAGATACACACAAGACTTTTCTCTTTTGACAAACTTTATAATTATTCAAATACAGAGCTTTTTAAAAATAAAGAAACTATAATTTTAAACAATTACAACATCAGTATTTTAGAAAAAAAAACTAATTATGAATATTTATATATTCATGCACAAAAACACTCATGGGAACTTTTTTATTGGATAACAGACTTAATAAAATTGGGGTTTAACAAAAAGGAATTAATAACTAGTTTTTTTATTAATCAACAAAACAATAAAAGGAAAAATCATTTTTCGTTTTTATTATATACATTGTCTCTTAACAAGTCTACAAAACACAAGTACAATGTTTTTGCTATTTATTTTAGGAGGTTTATTAATTGGATAAAGAAAAGCAAATAATTTACTTTGCTAATAATTTTATACAATATTGCTCATACTGTTTCGATATTAAATCCCAAGTAAAATTTTGTTTAATCCTCATATAATTTAATTCCTCAAATTGCTTTAAATCTTTATAAGTATTTATTGAATTATCTATTTTTTTCTGCAAATCATTTACATTATTTACCTCAAAATACACTCCATTCTCAGCCAAAGCTTCTTTGTGTGCAGGAATATTACTTGCAATACATATTTTTTTAAAACTCATTGCTTCTAATAAAGTAATAGGTAGGCCTTCTAGTTCTGAAGGAGTACAGTATAGCAGACAACTACTTAACAAACTATTCTTATCATCACCATAAACTGAACCCGTGAATACAATATTTTTATTATTCTTTGCCAAGTTTTTTAAGTAATCAATATATTTATCTGAATGATTGTCATTTCCTGCTATTACTAACTTTATATTTTTGTTTAATATATTATTATATGCTTTTATTAATATATCTGGTCTTTTTTCGTCAACTAATCTAGCTAAGAATAAAATATATTTGTTTTCTTCTAACCCATATTTTTCTATAATAGGATTATTGATTATTTTATCAGGTAAATTTGTTCCAGAAAAAATAGTTTCTGATTTTTTATTAAATCTATTATAAATATAGTCTGTTTGTTCTTGCGATACACAAATAATATTTTTATTAACTTTTATAACAAAAGCTTCTAATAGTTTAATAATTAGCTTCGATTTTGATGACCATTTACTACGTTGCCACTCAATACCATGCATTTGAAAAATCACTCTTTTACCAAGTAAAATAGGAATAAAAGAAAATAAACCTGCCGCCATTGCATTATAATGAATTATATCTACATTTTTTTGTTTAAAAATAACGTTCAAACTAGCTTTAAAACCTAATAATATCTTATTTAAAAACTTATTTTTTAACGATTTAAATGTTATTAGCATAACCCCTTTATAATCCTCAACACAATATTTATTACCTTCGGTATATAAAATAACTTCTTGTCCTTTTTTAACTAAAATAGGGCATAAATTAGCCATGTAGTTTTCTATACCACCAATTTCAGTAATATTTCGTGATGCTATAAAGGCGATTTTCATTTAATATTTTAGTTTTTATAAAGTTAATATTCTTATTTCGATTTAATAGAATAGATTTTATTTACTTATGCTTGCTTTATTTTTTACACTTTATTATCAAACAATAAAATCAATAAAATTATCTTGATTAATTATTTTAAATTCAGTGTTTTTATATGTATTACTAAATGTTTTTGGTAAAAATGCTTTTACTTTTTTATTCCATTTTATTTCGTAGGCGAATAGCTTTCCATCATATTCTTCAATATAATCTATCTCTTGTTGACTATGCGTACGCCAAAAATAATTGTTAACCCAAATATTATTGTAATGCGTGTGTTTCATCCTTTCTGTTATTATAAAATTTTCCCACAAAGCACCTACATCTTGTCGTAAATTTATTTGGTTAAAATTGGCTATTAATGAATTTCTTATTCCATTATCATAAAAATATATTTTCTGCGATTTTTTCAACTCAGTTCTTAAATTCCTACTAAACGAACGCAATCTGTAAATAACAAAACTTTTTTCTAAAAGCTGAACATATTTTTCTATTGTTTGATTATCAAGCCCTATTATTTTACCTAACTCGTTATATGAAACCTCGTTACCTAATTGAAGAGCCAATGCTTGCAAAAGCTTTACTAGTTTATCCGGTTTTTTTATGTTTTGCCACATTAAAATATCTTTATACAAATAACTATTAGTAAGCTGTTTTAATATTTCTTTTTCACTACCAGGATTATTTACAACATCAGGATAATACCCATAAATTAAACGATGATTAAGTAAACGTTTTTCTTCTAGCAATCCATTTACATTTACCATCTCAGTAAACGAAAAAGGATAAAGCATATATTCCCATTTACGTCCTGTTAAAGGTTCATTTAATTTATTTGTTAAATCGAACGAGGATGAACCTGTTGCTATAAGTTGTTTATCTTTTAATTGGTCGGTTATTAATTTAAATTTTAAACCTACATCTTCTATTCGTTGTGCCTCATCAATAATTATTATTTTGTGATTCTTAAATAATATTTTAAATTGAGTTGATGATACATTGTTAAACATTTCTCTAACATCTTGTTCATCAGCATCGAGCCATAATACATCTTTTGAGGTAAAAACTGATTTTAACAAGGTTGTTTTTCCTGTTTGCCTAGCTCCAATTATTATTATTGCTTTTCCTTTAAATAATTTTGCTTTAATATTCTCTTCTAATAATCTAGGTATCATTTATAATATTTTAGAGTATAATCGCAAATTTAATACTAATTTTGCGATTACACTCTATTATTTTACTATTTTTACACCTTGCAGGCTAAAGAATTTCTATAACTGTCTTATATATACCAATATTGGACATAAATTAGCCATGTAGTTTTCTATACCACCAATTTCTGTAATTATTTCTTGATGCTATAAAGGTTATTTTCATTAAGCTAACACTAACTATTTAACTCCTTATCAACGAACTCCAAAATACGTTCAGTAGCTTTTCCATCCC
>Ga0256827_10001233_pt1 | contig 16295 bp, 14 predicted proteins | sample CV84metaG_FD_185977 | JGI IMG/M metagenome (GOLD analysis project Ga0256827, IMG submission 185977) | Hydrothermal vent microbial communities from East Pacific Rise, Pacific Ocean - CV84 | ecosystem: Environmental > Aquatic > Marine > Hydrothermal vents | place: Pacific Ocean: East Pacific Rise... | reverse complement strand
TTGCTCTGAGGCACATCATATTTTTATCTTCTTCAATTTGAGGTATGTATATACATCTGCATTTCAGAATATAAAAATCTAATACACCTCAGAGCTTTTCAGCAGACCCTAATTAGCTCATAAACAATTTTGTACTAAGACCTATTTGAAATAGTTTGTTGTTACTATTCCAAAATATTTTTTGTATTAAGTTTTATATTTTGATTATTATTATTTATTTTTACTAAATGAGATATGAAAAAATAAATAACAATCTTTTTATAAAGAACAGAACAAAGTTAAAGAAACTAATGGTAATAAATAGTTTTACTTTAGTTGAATCTAATTATGTGATGCCACGCAATGGCGATGTAGATTATAAATATCGCCAAAATTCAGATTTTTTTTATTTAACAGGAATAGAGCAAGAAAAATCTGTTTTACTGCTTTGTCCAACTCATCACGAAAAGGATAAACGTGAGATATTATTCTTAACTCAGCCAGATAAAAAAACAGAGACTTGGTACGGAAAAAAACTAACAAAGCAGCAAGCTCAAGAAATATCGGGTATTAAAAAGGTATATTGGTTGTCGGAACTAAGCTATTTTATTAAAGACTACATCGAAAGAAACAAAAAAGTATATTTGCAAACAACAATGAATAGAGATTTTATTCCTATGCCTGGGGAAAAAATGAAGCGAAAAGTAAAGCTGAAAAAAAGAATAGAATTTGTTTGTATAAAACCACTAATGCAAGAACTTCGTTTGGTAAAAGAACCCGAAGAAATTGAGCTAATAAAAAAGGCAATTTCAATTACAGAATTGGCATATAAAAAAGTTTTAAAAACAATAAAACCAAATATTAAAGAATACGAATTAGAGGCTGTAATAATAAGTGAATTTATTAAGAACGGTGCATCAGGGCACGCTTATGAACCTATAATTGCTTCTGGCGAAAATGCTTGTATTTTGCATTATACAGAAAACGATAAAGTTTGTAAAGATGGTGATGTTGTGCTTTTCGATTTTGGTGCAGAATATGCAAACTATGCTGCCGATTTATCTCGAACAATTCCTGTAAATGGTAAATTTACAAAACGTCAGCAAGAAATTTACAATGCTGTACTCGATGTTCAACAAAAGGCAATTAAGCTTTATGTACCCGGCAATACAATAAACAAGATAAATCAAGAGGTTGAAAAAATGATAGAAGAAAAACTAATCTTTTTAGGATTGTTTTCTGCTGAAGATGTTAAAAATCAAGATAAAGAGAATCCTTTATTTAGAAAATATTATATGCATGGTGCTACACATTTCTTGGGTCTTGATGTACACGATGTTGGTGCAAAAGATATAGTTTTTAAGAATAATATGATACTAACTTGCGAACCTGGTATTTATATCGAAGAAGAAGGTATTGGTATTAGAATTGAAAATGATATTGTTGTAGCAAATCCACCTATTGATTTAATGAAAGGGTTTTAATTTTATTATAAAAAGTTTATTTCTGAAAAATCTTCATTAACATTTATTTCTGTTTCAATACCAAAAATTAGGGCATTGTTTTCTTTAATATGTCCTGCTTTAAAATCAAAAATTATCGGATAATTAAATTCTTTTACAGTATCTGCAATAATTTCGTAAGCAGTTTTTCCGAATTTGGTTTCATTATCTTTCATATCACTAAAAGCACCAATAATTAATCCTTTTAAATTATCGAGCTTGCCACCAAGTTTAAGGTTTATCATCATTCGGTCTAAATGGTAAAGATATTCGTTTAAATCTTCTATAAAAAGGATTTTATTGTTTGTATTAATATCGTATTCAGTGCCACGCAGAGAATATAAAACGGAAAGGTTTCCTCCAATAATTTCGGCTTTTGCACTTCCTGTTTTATTTAGTTTGTGAGATTTTAGTTTGTAATTAAGTTTTTTGCCAAAAAGTGCAGTTTGCAATGTTTTTAATGTATTGGTATGGCAATTGTCGAAATTAACAGGCATTGTTGCGTGTAAACTGCAAATTTCAGATTTAATTGCAACAGCAGAGTGTATTGCAGTAATATCGCTAAATCCAATAATCCATTTTGGTTTTTTTGAAAGTGTAGTGTAATTTATTTTATTTAGTAATCTAACAGAACCATAACCGCCACGTAAGCTAATAATAGCTTTGATATCGTCATCTTCTATCATAGAGTTTAAATCGGTTAATCTGTTTTTATCGCTTGCCGCAAATTGATTTTCATAATTAAATAAATGCTTACCTATTTTTGTTTTTAAACCCCAATTATTAAATGTGTTTATTGCTGTTTGCAGATGTTTTTTATCGCACCTGCCTGCAAGCGATACAATACCTATTATATCTCCTTTTTTTAGATGTGATGGTATTCTTTTCATATTTCTTATTTATAAAAACCACGGTGTTAATGTTTTGTTTCTTAATCCCCAGTTTTGATATAACACCGTGGTTGCGAATAAATATGTGTGTTTTTATTTAGAAACTACAACTTTAATAGTTTTTTCTATATTATTAGATTTGTATGAAATAAAATAAATACCATTATTAAGATTTTTAGCTATTTCAGAAATCTTAATGGAATGAATTCCTGTGTTATAGTAGTTAGAATATGTACCTAATATTTTTCCAATAACATTTTTTACAGAAATAGTAATATCTGATTGTTTTTCGATAGTAAATTCAATTGTAGCATCTGTGTTAAATGGGTTAGGATATATGTTTATTTCAGAAATTGAATTTTCTACATCAGAAATTGAAGCAGGAGTGGAAGTGTAATGAAATTTCCATCCAATATCTGTATTACCATTAACAGAAGACCCAAATCTAACAGTCATTTTTCCATCAGCAATATCATAATTTGTAGGATTATCACCAGCATGTAATTCGGCAATTAAAGCAGAAGAATTAGCTGCACCTCCTTTGTATATTTTAACATAATCAGAAGCATCTTCTAATTCAAAATAAGTAAACTCTACATGTATTGCAGTTGCTCCAGTAGGTTCTATCCACCATAAACAAGAGGTAGAATTATTATATTCACATGTTTTACTACCATCTTCAATATCTCCTTCTGTATCGTATGTAGTTGAGGTGTATAAACAGTTTTTTGTATGATAAGAAGCGTACCAACCTTCTGCAGTTCCGTTACCGTCGGTAACAAAATTTAAGAATAAGCCTTTATCTGTAGTAGCGTAAACATCTTGATATAATAAGCTATTTTTATCATAAGCAGTTAATAAAGGTGCTGATGTTGAGTTACCATCGTATACGAATAATGTATCTCCATCAGATAACCATAATTCATTCATAGTTAATATTACGTATTTAGAACAATTAGAAATAAGATGATAATTACAATCTTGGTTATTTTCATAATTTTCATTTCCACTTCCATCATTAAAAGTTCCTTCAATTCCCGTAATCATTTTTGTTGCAGAAGAACATCCTTCTGGGTAAGCATTGCTAGGAGGGTGAATACCTATTACAGCACCATCAGTGTTAAAGGTGGGATTGCCCGGAGGAGTAAGGTCGTTGACGGCATAATAGCCATCGCCACCACCAGACCAGCCCCAATTCATATGCAGTTCGTCTCCTTGGTAACCGTCACAAACCCAAGAATGTCCAGCACCATCATTATCAACACCATCGTATTCGCAAGGTCTACTATGGTCTATTTCGTTTTTGATAGTATTAAGCCAAGACGAAGCAGTATAATAGTCTCGGCTAATATCATCTCCATCAGAATGATATGAAAAATACTGTTCTAGTTTATTGTCTATCATAAAACCATATGCTCCAGAACCATCAATTCCGTAACCCATATTTATAGATACACCACAATGATATAAAAGTTGGGCTAAGTCGTCGTTGCTACTAAAAGCTTCGTTTGGTATATTTGTCCAAATATAGTTTGTTGCACCAAAATTTGCAGATTGATTACCAAAACCATTGGCATAATAACTATTTGAACCAGTACCATGTTCTGGGTAGTTCCAAAATTTCATAATTTGACCCATTGAAACAGCAACACAACCTACAAGGGCTGTTCCTTCGGTGTTTGATGGACACATATCGTTGTATGGTGATGCTTGCCCCCATTTAGTTTGAACTAAGGGTTCTATCATTTGAATATCTTCGGTGTTTTTTGTAGAAGCGAATTCGTATTTTTGCCATTCTCTAATGATTTCAGTAGTTGGTTGAATTTTATTTTTAATGGCATATGCTATTTCTTCTTCAAATCTTTTCATATAAAAAGCATATTCTGGCGAAATATTATCAGGATTAAAGAACCCTTCAAAAGAGTATGCGATTCTTGGTTTAGCAACATCGTCGGCTGATACTATAACAAAACCATCATTTTTATTTACATTAAAGATATAATAAACATTAATACCATTATGTTTTTTTATTTCAATAAGATTTAGGCTAATACTTTCATATTTAACCTCTTTTGCAATATTTACTCTTTCAAAATAAATGTTTTTTGCAATTTGTTTTGCTTTGTTAATATCTATTGAACTTGCTTGTAATACTGAATATACAACTAATAGAAGTAATAAGGTACTTATTTTTTTCATAATTTTTTTTTGATTTTATACGCTATTAATATGATAACGCAATTATTATTTAAAGGTTGCAATATAGTAAAAAAAAACAGATTTTTTATATAAATTTAGGATGTGCAATAAATTTTGTAGTTGTGAATCTTAGTGGTTTGATTGTATGTTATTTAAAGTAAACGAAAATGTAGTACCTTGCTCAAATTCGCTTTCAACAAAAATATTTTGATTGTGAGCTTCAATTATATGTTTGCATATTGCTAATCCTAAGCCTGTTCCGCCACTATCTTTAGATCTGCTTTTATCTACTCTATAGAAGCGTTCAAATAATCTTGATATGTGTTCGGCTTTTATTCCAATGCCATTATCTTTTATGTTAACAATGCTTTTGTTATTTTTTATTGTAATAAAAATTTTTGTTTCACCATTTTCTTTGCCATAATTTATAGAATTAACTATAAGGTTTGTGATAACTTGCATTAATAATTTTTTGTCTGCTTCCACAAATACAGGGTTTGTATTTTCAATATTTATTTTTATTTCTTTTTTTATGGTTCGGTTTTCTTGTAGTTCAATAACGTCTTTTATTAATTCAACAATATCAAAAATTTCAATATTTAATTTTAATTCTCCCGATTCTAAGTTAGATATAGAATTTAAATCTTCAACAATTGATATCATTCTATCAATACTTTTATCTGCTTTTGTTAAAAAACGTCTGTTTATGTTGTTGTCTTCTAAACCTCCGTCTAATAGTGTAGAAATATATCCTTGTATATTAAAGATAGGTGTTTTTAGTTCGTGAAAAATATTTCCAAGAAATTCTTTTCTGTATTTTTCCATCAATTTTAATTGGGCAATTTCTTGAGTTTTGCTATTTGCCCATATTTCAACATCTTTTTCTATTTCAGAAATAATATTTTTATCTTCAATATTACTATCATTAAAATATATTTCTGTTTTTTTTACTTGTTTTATTGTTTTTAAAATTGGTTTAATTTTTTCTTTTATAGTTTTTTTTAATAGGTAAGCTACTGTTATGTAAACAATAATAAAAAAAAGTAATGATGTTATGATAATTAATTTCCATGCCTCATTAAAATCTTTATTAATAACTAATAGTTGAAATATTACTGATAGAATGGAAGTAAAAATTCCAATAACAATAGCTGTATTTTTATGAGAATTAAATTTTAGCACTTATTTATCTTTTTAGAGACACACTAACTTGTCCTATTTGCCCACCCATAGGTGGATTAATTTTAGAAACTTTAATTTCGCTCGAAATAATTTTTTCATCAAATTGAGAATATATTGCATCTAAAATTCTTTTAGCAATATTCTCAAGTAAATGAGATTTTTGTTTCATTTCTTTTCTTATAATACTATATACTGTTTGATAATTTAATGCATCATCAATACAATCGCTTAATTCTGCTTTTTCTGTATTAGTTTCAATTTTTATATTTAAAAGAAAACGATTGCCTACAATTCGTTCTTCTTCGTAATGCCCATGATAGGCATAAAATTCCATATTTTCAATTTCGATTAATCCCATAATGTAAATATAAAAAGAAAGCTTGTCGATATTGACAAGCTTTAAAATTGTTTTTTAATCTAAAAGTTCTGAAAGTTTAGCCGATAATTGAGCTCCTCTAAGATTTTTTGCTATAATTTTTCCTTCGGGGTCTATTAAAAAATTAGTGGGAATAGAGCTTATATTATATAATCGTGCATATTCCGATTGCCATTCTTTTAAATCGCTAACATGTGTCCATGCTTCTAAACCATCATCTTTAATTGCTTTTTCCCAGTTTTCTTTTGTTTTATCTAAGGAAACTTGATAAACAGTAAATCCTTTGTCTTTATATTTATTGTAACTACTTAAAACATTAGGGTTTTCTCCTCGACAAGGTCTGCACCAAGCTGCCCAAAAATCTAATAAAACATATTGTCCTCTTAAATCAGAAAGTTTATATGTTTTACCGTCTAAACCTGGAGCTGCTATATCCGGAGCTTCTGTGCCGATAGCTGTTGTTATATTTGCTTGTTTTTCAGCATCAATTTTAGATTTTATTTGTAGGTTATTTGTAATAAGCATTTTTGTATAATCTGCATTAGGATTGTTCTTTTTCAATCCTTCGGCTACTTTTTCATAATAAACAAATAAATCATGATCTTTTTCTATATCTAAAACAGAAAAATTAAGAACTTTGTTTTGCAAGGCTAAAAACGCAGCAAAAGAGCCAGGGTTATCATTAATAAAGTTTATAACAAATTTCTTTTCCGATTTAAGTACATCGGCTAATTTTTCATTTGCAACAACAATTAAAGAATCTCTCTTTAATTTGTCTTGTTCAGCATTAATTATAGAACTATATTCAAGCATTTTATTGTTTGCATTAACATTATGCATGTTAACTTGTTTTAACAAATTACTAGGCTCAGAACCTGTTACGGTATATGTATTGATAAAATTAGAGTAATCGCCTTTTACTAAAATATTATTAGATTTATTAATAGCTAAATAAGAAAACACTGAATTATCCTCAGTGTGTAAAAGAAATAGTTCTTCGTTAGATACATTTCCAGAAAATTCTGCTTTTCCTTTGTCATCAATAATAACAGTATCGGCTTCAAGAGTTTGCTTAGGGCTTAAATGTGTTAATATAATTTTTTTACCTGCAGAATTTAATAATTCTAATTTTACGGTATAAGCTTCTGCTGAATTATCGGTATTTGAATTGTTACTTGTGTTGTTACAAGAGGTAATACCAAAAAATGATATAGCAAAAATAGCTATAATAGTGTAGGTTCTAAGTATTTTATTCATATATATAATTTTTTAGATGCAAATTTAATCTATTTTTTAATTTATAAAAACATGGAAGACTTTCATTTAGTTTTTTTAACAATTATTATTAATCTTTTTTCTCCATCTGCCAAGTGCCAACTGTTTTCTTTCTATTTAAAGTTTTATTTCAAAACACAACAAATTTTATTCGAAGTTCAAGCTTATTTTTAGTCCAATACTGGTTTAGTAGTATAGATTTAAAATAAAAAAAATAATGTATATTTGCAGCTTAATTTTTTAATATTAAAAGAAAAAAAGATGTTAAACATTGCGTTATTTGGTCCTCCGGGTGCCGGAAAGGGTACACAATCTAAAAAGTTGATAAATAGATATAATTTGGCTTATATTTCTACTGGAGATATTCTTAGAAACGAAATCGCAAATAATACAAAACTTGGGCAACAAGCTAAAAATGTTATTGAGCGTGGAGAATTAGTTTCTGATGAAATAATTGTTCAAATTATTGAAGGTTTTATAAAAGCAAATACACAAGTAAAGGGTGTTTTGTTTGATGGTTTTCCTAGAACTTATGTGCAAGCATATATTTTAGAAGGAATGCTACAAAGGCTTAATACAAAACTTGCTTGTATGATTAGTCTTGAAGTACCTAAAGATGAGTTAAGAATTAGAATGCTTGAAAGAGCAAAAACTTCTGGTAGAGCCGATGATACTGCTGAAGTTATTGAAAATAGATTAAGAGAATATGATAACAAAACAGCACCAGTTGCCAAATACTATAAAGAAAGAGGTATTTATAATCCTGTAAAAGGTGTTGGTAGTATTGATGAAGTTTTTAAAGGTATTGATAATGTAATTCAAGAAACCCTTAAAAACAGATTATTTAATGTTGTTATTTTAGGTATGCCGGGCTCAGGTAAAGGAACTCAAAGTAAAAGATTAGCTGATGAATTTGGTTTGATATATATTTCTACAGGCAAATTATTACGCGAAGAGATAGGGAATAAAACAAAAATTGGTGAGCAAGCTAAAGGGTATATGAAAAAAGGAGATATTGTTCCAGATGAGATTGCTATACAGCTAATTGAAAGGGAAATAAATAATAATCCTAAAGCTAAAGGTTTTATTTTTAAAGGTTTTCCCAGAACAATTGTTCAGGCATATATATTAGATGGATTATTACGAAAAAAGAGTTCTTCGGTTTCTTTGGTTATTGATTTAGAAATTTCGATGTTAGATGCTTTTAAGCGTTTATACGAAAGAGGTAAAACAGAACAATCTAGAACTTATGATTACGAGCCAGAGGCAATTATTCATAGAATTGAAGAATATGAAAATATTACTGCAAATGTTCCAGATTATTACGAAAAGAAAAGAGATGTTATTACTGTTGATGGGGTAGGAGACAAAGAAGATGTTTATAACAGACTAAGAGAAACTATAGAAAATTATATTACAAGGTTAAGATAAATATTAAGTTAAAAAAAAAGGGGCAAAAGCCCCTTTTTTTAAAATTCTTCGCTATGTATTTCACCTGGTTCTTTTCGTTTTTGTTCTTTAAACCCATCTTTTTCTAATGTTGCAACCATTCCTTTTACCATATTTGGATTTCCACACAAAAAGAAATGTGTATTATCTGGTTCAGGTTTAAATCCCCATTTTTTCATTGCAATATCATCGTCCCAAATATCACCAATAAAACGAGTATCGCCATTCCACCCTGCTGGTTCTTTTTCTGGTTCGGTAATAGTAGGGTAGTATAAGAAATTATCAAACATAGATTCTAAAAGTTCTAATTCAGATGAATAACCTAAATCCCAAGAGTTGGCAGCACCATGAATTACCATCATTTTACCTTTACGTTTTAGAGCATTAGAACGCAACATACTCATATAAGGGGCAACACCTGTTCCGGTAGCTATTAAAACAATATTTTGGTCATTAGAAATTTCATCTAGTGTAAACATTCCAACAGCTTTTTTACCCATCCAAATTCTATCTCCGTTTTGCAGGTTAAAAATCCGTGGAGTTAAAGAACCAGAATGAACAAGTGTAATGTAAAATTCAACATAATCTTGAGTTGATGAAGAGGCAATAGAATATGCTCTTTTAATCAATTTTTCGGGATCTTCTTGTTCTACATGTTCATCGGTTGCTTCAGCACATCGTTCTGCATTAGCATGAAGTGCTAGAGCAACAAATTGACCTGCTTTATATTCTGGAAATTCCCATCCGTCAGGTTTAACTCTAATAATTTTCATTATTGGAGAAACTTGTATTATTTGTGTTATTATACTATTTAATTCTTGCATATTTTTTATTATTATTTAATATTATTCTATTCCACCAAAATATTTCATAAACTGAACTCTTTCAAAAGCTACAGAATTTTCTGCCGATTCAAAGTTTACTATACCTTTAAAATCTTCAATTGTTTTATAATTGTGCTTGTTTCCCCAGCTATCAAGTGTATTAACTATATTTTCTAGTTGTTTTGTTCCGTTTTTATATAATGTAGATACAATATGTACAACTGTAGCTCCGGCAAGTATTTGTTTTATAACATCTTCGCCTGTGTGATTACCTGTTGATGCTGCAATATCTGTTGTTATTTTTCCTGATAAAAGAGCAACCCAACGTAAAGATTGAGAAATATCCTCAGGTGTGCTAAATACACCTGATGAAGTAATTTTTAAATTATCAATATCTATATCAGGATTATAGTACCTGTTAAATAAGGTAAAACCATTAATATGTTTAGTCCAACTTAATTTCTGAATTAAATTTGTTAAACCAGCAGAATAATGGCTCATTTTTAATGATAAAGGTATTTTTATTGTTTTGCTTATTGTTTCAACAATATCAAAATACATTTGTTCATTTTCTTTACTTGTTTTGTTAATATCAGAAGGTAATAAAGAAACATTTAGCTCAAGAGCATCGGCTCCGGCACTTTCAATTTTTTTTGCAAAAGCAATCCATTCGCCTTTATCTACACAGTTTATGCTTGCAATTACAGGTATGCTGATTTCTTTTTTTGCATCTCTAATTAATTGTAAATATTTTTCAATACTATTATCTCTAGCATATGCTTTTATGTAATCCATAGCTTCGGGATAATCATAATTATTATTAGAGTTTGCATTACTTTCTTCAAATAATATTTGTTCTTCAAATAACGATTTTAGCACAACTGCTCCAGCACCAAATTGCTCTAATTCTTTAATCTTTTCAACTGAGTTTGTTAGCCCAGAACTTCCAACTACAATAGGGTTTTTTAATTTTAAACCCAAATAATTAACCGATAAATCCATACTTTTTATATCTTTTATTTTTCAAAAATATTACTTTTTTAGATTTTATACTATGTTTTAATTGTTTTTTATTATTTTATTTTTTTTATATACTTTATTTAAGTGTTTCTGAAATAGCTAGCTATTTCTTAAAAAAAACTAATTTTTAGAAATAAGCTTTATTCACTATATTTGTTTTTTGTACAAAAAAATAGAAATCATATTTATTTTTAATATAAATTTATAATTTGGCAAATAAAAAAATGTATTCATAATATATGGGCAACAACGATAAAATATTAAAACGGATATCTGTTTTGTTAAAAGAAAATCAATCTTTAAAAACAGAATTGTTTAAGCAAAAAGAACTTAATAATAAATTTCGTGAGAAAATAAATCATTTAAAAAATAATATTGAAGACGGTATTGATGATAAAAATAAAATTGTTCATTTTAATATGGCAACAGTTTTATACATAGAGTTTTTTGGTTTTAGCACAATCACAAATAAAGAAGATACTACAATATTAATAGATGAACTGGATCAAATATTCTTTAAATTTGGCGAAATATCTAAAAAATATAAAATTGAAAGAACAAAAGCTATTGGCGATGTTTATGTGTGTGCCGGCGGAGTACCTGCTAAAAACTCTACAAACTCTATAGATGTTGTTCTTGCAGCACTGGAGATGAAAAGATATATTGACAATTTGCAAGAAAAATATAAAGAAGAAGGGAAAAGTTTTTGGAGTTATAAAATGGGAGTACATAGCGGACAAGTTAAAGCTCAAATAAAAGGAAAACGCAAAAAAACATACACTCTACTTGGCGACACTGTTAGTATAACAAGTAGAGTGAAATCTATTGCATATAAAGGTCAGCTTGTTATTTCTGCAATGACTTATGAGTTGATAAAAGAATATTTTACTTGTAAATATAAAGGTATTCTACCCGTAAAATACAAAAAAGATTACGAGGTATATGCTGTAACTAAAATAAAAAAAGCATACTCTGTTGATAGACAAGGATTGATACCAAATGAAATTTTTGAAATTAAGTATAAATTGCGTCAAATGACAGATTTACAAGAACTTATACTTGATAAGCTTGATTCTGAATTACCAAAGTATTTGCATTATCATAACACAAAACATACAATTGATGTTTTGTCGCAAGTAGAGTTAATTGGCATTATCGAAGGAGTTTCTGATAAAGATTTGCTTCTACTGAAAACAGCAGCATTATTTCACGATATTGGTCAAATTAAACAATCTGCCGAGCACGAAGAAATTGGCTGTAAATATACAAAACAATACTTACCAAAATATGCTTATACCGATGAGGAAATTGAAATAATAAACGGAATAATTATGGCTACAAAATTGCCGCCGCAACCAAAAACTCTTTTGCAAGAAATTATTTGCGATGCCGATTTAGATTATTTGGGACGTAGCGATTTTATCCCTGTTTCCGACACGCTTTTTAAAGAACTTAGCGAGCAAAATATAATTACAGATATTAACGAGTGGAATAAATTGCAGGTTAAATTTTTAGAATCGCATCATTATTTTACTAATTCTGCCAAAACACTTAGAGAAGTAAATAAACAAGAGCAAATTAAACGCTTAAAAAAAATAAATTAATAATTGGGATTAAAAAATAACAAAGAAACTTAAATTTAAACTTTCGTCGTCGTTGCTGCTCGAAAAACCCGGCTCTAAACCAAAATATAAATCTGTATTTGTATTTACAACAAAAGCAAAATGAAAGCCAAAGTTGGTAGTACTTGTCTTATCAACAAAATCTACTTCTTGATAAAATATCTCAGCAATATTAAACGATGGAACAATAGAAAAATTATCAGTAAATTTAAGTTTTCCAGATAAATCAACTCCAATAAAAGCTCCGTTTAGAGTTTGTTTCAGGTTTATATTAGTAAAGGAATAATGAATTATACCAACACCCGGCGAAACCATCATAAATTTATCTTTAAATAAATTGTAGTTTATTCCTGCACCAATTGAAGAAAATATATCGTTAAAAGCAAAAGCAAATGATAAATCTATATTTCTTTCGATTGTATATCCAACACTTATAGAGTGTACCTTAATATTATCAACATCAATTAAAGTGTAGCCAACTGCACCGGCATCTCTATCGGTTTTCATATATTTTCCTTGACCGAAAATACTAAACGATATGCTTGTTAATAATACAATAAATAATATTTTTTTCATTATAAATTAATTTTGTTTGGCTAAGATATAAAAAAAGCATCAAACAAAAAGTTTGATGCTTAAATTTATTTTATAGAATTAGTTCTTATAAAACGTCAGCTAATAAACCATTAGTTTTTTTAACAGCTTCTGCAGAAGATGCCATTTTTTCTTTTTCAGCACCAGAAAGTTCTACTTCTAAAATTTCTTCAATTCCGTTTTTGCCAATAACAGCAGGAACTCCAATACAAAGATCGCTTAATCCGTATTGTCCGTCAAGTAAACAAGAACAAGGGAAAATCTTCTTAGTATCTAAAGCAATAGCTTTAACCATTTCTGATACAGCAGCACCAGGAGCATACCAAGCACTTGTTCCTAATAATTTTGTTAATGTAGCACCACCAACTTTAGTTGCTTCAACAACTTCTTGTTGTTTTGCATTATCCATAAAGTGAGCAACAGGAATAGAATTACGAGTAGCTTTTTCAATTAATGGAACCATACCAGTATCACTGTGTCCACCAATTACCATTGCACTTACTTCAGAAGTTGGGCAATCCATAGCTTCTGCTAAACGATATTTGAAACGTGCACTATCTAATGCTCCACCCATACCAATAACACGGTTTTTAGGTAATCCTGATGATTTAGCAGCTAAATATGCCATAGTATCCATAGGATTACTTACAACAATTAAAGTTACGTTTGGAGAATGTTTAACAAGATTTTCAGAAACTTCTTTAACAATACCTGCGTTAATACCGATAAGTTCTTCTCTAGTCATACCTGGTTTACGTGGAATTCCACTTGTTATAACAGCAATATCACTATTTGCAGTTTTAGAATAATCACCTGTTGTTCCTGTAATAGCAGAATCAAATCCGTTTAAAGATGAACACTGCATTAAATCCATAGCTTTACCTTCGGCAAAACCTTCTTTAATGTCAATTAATACAACTTCGTCTGCAAAATCTTTAATTGCAATATACTCTGCACAACTTGCTCCTACGGCACCTGCACCTACAATTGTTACTTTCATAATTAATTATTTTTTGGTTAGTAAATTCATTTTTTTATTGAGCCTCTAAATTAAGCTTTTTTTTTCTATCTAAATATATTCTAAAACATATATTTAGATTTTTAAATAAATTTAATGATTTATATTTTTATTTGTTGAATTGAATGATATTCAAGTTGTTGGGAATGTGCAAAAATACTTTGTTTATGCTATGATGTTAAATAACATATAATGGTATTATCTTTTTTATTATTTATTATCTTTGTAGATGATAAAAAAACAAAAAAATTAGTGATGACAAAAATAAAAGAAATTGTATCGTATTTAGATAATTTTGCACCAAGAGTTTTAAGCGAAGATTATGATAATGTTGGTTTATTAATTGGTGATTACAATACAAATGTTTCAGGTGTGTTAATAACACTTGATGTTACAGAAGAAATAATTGACGAAGCAATTAAACTAAAAAAAAATGTTATTGTAGCACATCACCCAATTATTTTTAGAGGAATAAAAAAAATAACCAATTCTAACGAAATAGAACGTATTATATATAAGGCGATAAAAAACGATATTGCAATTTATGCCGGACATACAAATTTTGATAATATTAAATCTGGTGTGAATGGAAAAATATGCGAGAAACTTTCTTTGCAAAATTGTAAAATTATAAGCCCTAGAAAAAATCAATTGTTAAAACTAATAACTTATGTTCCTGTATCGCATGCAGAAAAATTGCGACAATCAATTTTTGATGCTGGTGCAGGACAAATAGGAAATTACAGTAACACAAGTTTTAACTCCGAAGGAAAAGGAACTTTTTGTGCAAACCAAGAAGCTAAACCTTTTGTAGGCAAAAAAGGAAACTTGCATACAGAAAACGAAATTAAAATAGAAACAATTTTTCCTATATATAATAAAGGTAAGGTTATAACTGCGGTTATAAATAACCACCCATACGAAGAACCTGCTTACGATATTATGATGTTAGAAAACACTAACAAAGAAGTTGGTTCTGGTATGATAGGGAATTTAAAAAATGCTCTTAACGAAACAGAATTTTTAGCATTAATAAAACAAACATTTAATACAGGAGTAATAAAACATACTAAATTAAAAAACAATAAGATTAAAAAAGTTGCAGTGTGTGGTGGCTCGTGTAGTTTTTTAATAAACTCTGCCAAAAGTGCAAATGCCGATGCTTTTATAACAGCTGATATAAAATATCACGATTTTTTTGATATTGAAAACTCAATGCTGTTGCTAGATATAGGGCATTATGAAAGTGAACAATACACAAAGGAAATTTTTTATGAGATACTTACAAAAAAATTTAGTAATTTTGCAATCAATTTATCAGAGGTGGATACAAATCCAATAAAATATTATTAAAATGAGTAAAAAGATGGCAGAGAAAAAAAGCATTAGTGTTGAAGAGAAATTACAAGCGTTATTTAACCTTCAAACTGTTGATACAGAAGTGGATAAGATAAAAATCCTTAGAGGAGAATTGCCATTAGAAGTTCAAGATTTAGAAGATGAAATTGCCGGTTTGCAAACTAGAATTGACAATTACAAATCTGATGTAGAAAATCTTGAAACTGCAATAAGTAACAAACATGGCGAAATTAAAGACGCTGAGGCTTTAATATCTAAATATAATGAACAACAAAAAAATGTTAGAAATAACAGAGAATACGATTCATTATCAAAAGAAATTGAATTTCAAACATTAGAAATTGAATTATCTAACAAAAGAATAAATGAATTTACAGCAGAAATTGAAGCGAAAAAAGTTGTTATTGAAGATGCTAACGCTAAATTAGAAGGAAGAAAAATTGATTTAGAAATTAAGCAAAATCAACTTGAAGAAATTATTAGTGAAACTCAAAAAGAAGAAGAAGCATTAAGTCTTAAATCTGAAGAAATTTTAAACAAAATTGAAGATAGATTAAGTGTAGCATATAAAAGAATTAGAGGTAATGCAAGAAATGGTCTTGCTGTTGCAACTGTTGAAAGAGATGCTTGTGGTGGTTGTTTTAACAAAATTCCGCCTCAACGTCAGCTTGATATCGCATCACGTAAGAAAATTATTGTATGCGAATATTGTGGTAGAATTCTTGTAGATAAGGATATTAATATTCCGATAGAAGAAGTAGAGGCTATTAGAAGAGCAGAACTAGAAGCAAAAAGAGAGAAAAAAACTAAGCGAAAAACAAGAAAAGTTAAGAAAGACTAAGCCGTGCTTGTCCTTAAACTTTAAGTAGGGTCTGCTGAAAACGCATAACAAGTTATTACAAAGCTACTTAATCCAAAATACGCTATTGTAAATGCAAACTTTTTAAAACATATGTACTTATAAGTTTGCATTTACAAATGTTAAAATCATAGTTTTATGCTTACT
>Ga0256827_10001232_pt1 | contig 16304 bp, 14 predicted proteins | sample CV84metaG_FD_185977 | JGI IMG/M metagenome (GOLD analysis project Ga0256827, IMG submission 185977) | Hydrothermal vent microbial communities from East Pacific Rise, Pacific Ocean - CV84 | ecosystem: Environmental > Aquatic > Marine > Hydrothermal vents | place: Pacific Ocean: East Pacific Rise... | reverse complement strand
CACTCTATGAGAAGTTAAAGTTAGAGGGGATTAAGGAAGCACCCATCAATATGGCTCTTTTTTATAAGAAGAGTGACAAGAAGATTTTGGGGCAAACTTCACAGAAAAAGATGGGTGAATACAGTGTTGTTTGTGCCATTCAGAACATGTGGCTGATGGCTCGAAGTCTAAATGTTGGGATAGGATGGGTGAGTATTTTAAAAGCCAAAAAAATCAGAAAAATTTTGAATGTTTCTAAGAAGTATAAGCTTGTGGGCTATCTCTGTGTGGGTTATGTTAAAGAGTTTCCCTCAAAGCCTGAACTTCAAACTTTGAAATGGAATGAGCAGAAAGAATACCGAGATGTTGTTTCTTGGAGAATGAAGGAAAAAAATGAAAATAGCAGTAGTAACCATAAACCAACCGAGTCTTGATAGTGCTTGTAGATTAGCCCCTTATTTGGATGAACATGAGGTTGATATTTATGGAAAAAAAGATTTAAAACATAATTTAGATGGCTTGATACTCTATAACAAACTGGATGATATTTTACCTCCTGCTTGGGATAAATATGATGCGATTATCTGTATTTTGGCGATGGGGGCAGTGGTAAGAAAAATAGCCCCACTGCTCAAAGACAAAGCGACCGACCCTGCTGTGATAGTTATTAACTTGGCTCTTGACAAGATAGTTCCTCTGCTTAGTGGTCACTTGGGTGGGGCAAATGAATTGGCAGATGATTTGGCTTTTAAACTTCCCAATGCTTTAAATTTTATAAGCACAGCAACCGACCAGACCAAGACACTTGCTTTTGAGATGTTGGCAAAAAAACGTGGTTGGAAAATAGAGAATCTAAAAGCTTTGGCTAAAATTTCTAATCGACTCCTCAATAAACAAACTGTAAAAGTAGCGACCCATAAAAACCTGTTTGACTCCATACCAAATAGAGACAATTTGAGATTGGTAGATTTTGAAAATATAGATTTAGAGACCGTGGTGATAGACCCAACAGTAAACTCTGAATCTTTGACTTTTCGCCCAAAAGTCTATTTGGGAATTGGGTGTAATCGTGACACCCCATTGAGTGAAATTGAAGAGGCTGTCAAGAGCTTTTTGGGCAATAAAGGTTTAACCATAGAAGATATCAAAAACATCGCCTCCTTTGAAGCCAAGTCAGATGAAGTTGGGCTTTTAGCATTTGCTAAAAAGTATAATTTTGAGATAGAGTTTTATAAAAAAGATGCTATAAACGCACTTGAAAATACGTTCTCAAAATCTGCTTCTACTAAGTTCTTTGGGCTTAAAGGGGTTGCAGAACCGAGTGCTGTTTTGGTCTCGGAGTATAAAGAACTTCTTTTTAAGAAAGAGGTTTATTTTCAGTCGGTTACTGTGGCTGGGGCGATTTAGAATATCGTAGGGTATGGCTTTAGCCTACCGTCAAATTTAACTTGTTAGTTAAGAAGATTTAATTTTTAATAAATAGGCTTTAAACGGTAGGCTAAAGCCGTACCCTAGAGCCAATATTTATTAATTCAAATAATATTTAAAGGAAAAAAATGGCAAAAAAATTATACATACTAAGTTCAGGTGCAGGTGGCACACAATACATGACAACCGAGGCTCTAAAAGCTCTTGATGATTGTGAAGCAGTGGTAGGCTACAGAAACTACGTCAAAGAGTTAAAAGAACTTATAGGTGATAAACCTGTCTATATGTCAGGGATGACAAAAGAGATAGCACGATGTCAAGAGGCGATAAACTATGCCAAGGAGGGGAAGACTACGTGTATTATCTCTAATGGAGATGTTAACGTCTTTGGGATGGCAACGTTGGTTACGGAGTTAATGGATGAGCAACAGTTGTGGGATGAGATAGAGGTTATCTCTGTGGCAGGGGTGACTTCATTTTTGGCGACGGCTTCACGTATTGGCGCTCCTATTAGTCAAGATTTTGCAGTGATTTCACTCTCTGATAAGCTAACCGATATTAATGTGATAGACAAGAGAGTCCGTAACTGTTTTGATGCTGATATGGTTTTGGGGATTTATAATCCAAAATCTAAAAAGCGTCTTTTACCTTATCAGAATTTTTTAAAAGCGATGGGTGAGGGGGAAGAGCGTATTGCTATTATTGCCTCTCATGTGGGACGAGATAAAGAGAAGATAACAGTAACTACCACTACCGACTTGATAGCACAAGATATAGAACATCCTGAGATTACGATGTCTACGCTAATTATAGTAGGGAACTCTCAAACACGTCATACGAGTAATGGACAAGTTTTGACCCCACGAGGGTATTTGAACAAGTATGAGATGAGTGGAGAGTTAAAAGCCTAAATGTTACAACTTTGCATCTCAGCCATAGCTTCAAATCAAGGTAAGACCATCTTAACTACGGCTCTACTCTACCACTTTAGAGATTCCGTTCGTCCTTTTAAAATAGGACCTGATTTCATTGACCCACAGTTTCACAAACAGGTGTGTGGAACAGACTCGGTAAACCTTGATAGTTTTATTATGACAGAAGAGCAGGTGGTATGGATGTATGGTCACTATGCAGGCAAAAATGTTTCTATTTTAGAAGGGGTCATGGGCTTTTATGATGGAGACAATAAGGGCTGTTCTGCCTACTCTGTCAGTAAACTTCTAAATATTCCAACCATTTTACTACTTGATGGAGGGGGAAGCTATATTACAGTTTCGGCTGTTTTAAAAGGGCTTTTAGATTATAGAGAGGATAATACTATAAAAGCTGTGGTTCTCAATAACCTCTCTTCTCAGATGCACTTTGCTTTGATTAAAAATCAGATAGAGCGTGACCATCCCCATATTGTAGTGTTGGGTTGGATTCAAAAGAAGTTGGCTTCACTAAGTGACACCCATTTGGGTTTGGATTTAAACGATTTAGAAAAAATAGAAAAAATAAGTCAAGAGGTATTAGGAAATATTGATTTAAAAGAACTCCGTAGGGTGCGTTTCCCAACGCACCGTCAAAATAAATCCAATATCAACACACGGACAACCACAGGAAATTGTCCCTACCCATTCCCCAAAATAAAAAAAATAAACCAAAAACTAGCCATAATAAACGACAAAAACTTCTCATTCCTATACCATGACAATCTAAACTTCCTAAAAGAGGTTTTTGATGAGGTCGTCATGGTCGATTCTACAAAAAATGAGACCATTCCAACCGATTGTGATATGGTTTATATCTGTGGTGGCTATGTAGAGACAGATGAAGCCTACGCTCGACACAAAAACTCTGAACAATTTAAAAATTCACTTATAGAACATGCTAAAACGAAAGCCATTTATGCTGAGTGTGCAGGGCTTTTATATTTGAGCAATGGCGTTGATAACAAAAAAATGAGTGGAATTTTAAACATCGACTTTACGCTTGATAAACGTTTTAACCGTTTGGGTTATTATTATAATGAGCGAGGAAGTAAAGGTCATGCGTTTCACTATACCAAGCCAACCGATGAATCTTTAAATTCTGCTTTTGATACGCTGTCAAAGCTACCCAAGGGGAAAGGGGTCTTTGGTTCTTGGTCAAAAGATAAGGTATTTGGAACGTATTTACATGGGATGTTTCGGGGGCAGGATGATTTTTTTAATGAGTACCAACCTGAAAAGGTTGGTATTTAGCTTTAGATATTTGGAATAGAGGGGGGAGCTTTTTCCACCTCTATACTTGGAGTAGAAGGTCTGTCCCCTGTTTGAACAGGTTGTTTTGACGGAATAGGTGTTGCAGTTGGGTTTGTTTGACTACGGTCATTTCCACACCCTATAAAAAAGAGGGTGAGGGTAAGTCCTAAGAGAATATTACGCATTAGTTGTCCTTTGCTGTTAATGTTGTGCTAATCACTGAATCGTCAGAGAAAAAGCTGATGTAGGTTTTGTTGTTAAAGTCAAAAACAAGACCTCTATGATTGCCCCAATTTTTAGAGTCTGCTAGGAGTGCTTTATAGGTGATAAGTGCATCACCTTTGACTTGATAAACTCCTAAGTAATTTTTTATTCCAGAATCACTGGCGATAGAGGCTGTTCCTGTTCCTCCCATTTCATTTTCTTCTATGGTTGTATCGTCTTGATAGTTATAGACTTGGTAAGGGAATGCAAAAAGGTTATCATTAGCTCTAAATGCTAACGCTTTATGGTTTCGTTCCAGTTCAGAATAGCTATTTTTTTCAAGTAAAATAGTATCTACTGAGATTGGATGTTCAAAGTCACTAATATCAAACAGTTCAATTTTTACCCCTTTACGACGACCATCGGCATCAGCATCTTGACCGATTCCTAAGAGTTTATTTTCACCTATTGGGTGTAAGTAGGCTGAGTAACCATTCACTTCAAGTTCACCCATTTTCTTTGGAGACTTTGGGTTACTTAGGTCTATGGTGTAGAGTGGGTCAGAAGTTTTAAAGGTTACAAGGTAAGCTTTTGTCCCCATAAATCTAACAGATTTTATGGTTTCTCCCTCTTTCCCTAGACCACTTAATACACCCTCTATATCCAAAAGACCATTATTTTCTTTTAGTGTGTATAGGCTATTTTTTGTCCCATTTGCTCCCCATGAGAAACCCTCGGTTGTTGCGATTCGTAAAATATCATTATGTTCACTAAGGGAGAACTGATTTAAGGTTGTTCCGTACACTGACCCTACTGCTTTATACGAGACATCTTCATCAAAATTAAATTTGTAAATCATGGAGCGACTTTTATAGTTGTTAAAGTCATAATAGAATGGGTATCCGTAAGAGACCATATAGAGTGATTTAGATGAAGCATATTCAACCGAACTATTTCCTATAAATGAAGTACTTTTTAAATAATTTGCATTGCTAAGAGAAAATTTAGAAATGGTGGTGATGTTGGTTGACTGTTTCTGTTTGGCTGAAGCATAAAGACGTTCTGGAGTGATTAATGTATCGTTTGATATATTGCTCCCCTCTATCTCTGGAAGTAGGTCGGTGATTTTAACAATAGGTTTGTCATAATTATAACGGTAGTAACGACCATCTTCCTCTTCTATAATATTATAACAGTCAGCATATTTAGAATAATCTTCTAAATTATTTTTGCTTCTGTCTATAAAGAACTCTTCACAGACAGGAGGAAGTGTTAAATATTCTTTTGGATAAGTTATAGAATATTTAGGTGAAAAACTATTAATTACATAGAGGCTATCTCCTATAACTCTGGAGTCTTTAAATCGACCATCTATGGCATAATTAGAGACTTTTTTAATGTTTTTAATGTCAGAAACATCAAAAATATCAATAAGACTTTGTGCCGATGAAGATTGATTGGCTCTCACATCACCATCTTTATCTTTTATATACTCATAGACAGGGTAACGCATAGAAAGAACAATAAGTTTGTTATTGGTTAAATAAAAAGAGTTGATGTCCCGTTTATCTGAAAAAGAGATTTTGTTCAGCGTGGTTTTCTCATTTTTGGCTAAATTTTCAAAAGAGGTGATGTTTATATGTTCTCTTTGATTCTCTTTTTTCCCAATATAGAAAACATATTTACCATTATGTTTAATAATATCTGATTCATCTACATCTTTCTCTTGAAGGTTTGTTCCACTGGCATTTTTTGCACCAAGGTTGTTACTGCTGGTGTCTGCTGAAGTAGTAGGAGCTTCATCTATTCGTAATGCTTCAGGTCTTGGTACGCCTCTTAGTGGTTCTATTCCACAGAAAGGTCGTCTATAAATGGTTGCCATCTCTTTAATGTAGCTTTCCATCTCCTCTTTTGTGGCAAAATTATGAAGTTTTGATGCCTCTTTTGTTACAGATATATTGGTATCTTTATCTGCTTTTACCCAAATCCCATCAGAGTTTTTAATGTGTCCAAGTTTTGGAAACTCTTGATTGCTTTCTGTTTTATCTGAAAGTTCCCACTGTTCATCACTGTATTTCCATGCGACCATATCTTTAAAAATATCAGAAGAGAGTACCGTGTCTATAGGTAAAGAGATAAGATTCCAACCTTTTTTAAGTTCTATAATATCGGAACTTTTTTCTTGGTTTGGTGCTTTAGTTAAGGTAGGATTTTTAAAGGTCATCGCCCATTCTTTTTTGGAATTGATCCAAAATCCATGCCAGTTTTTAAGTTTTTTTAGTTGAGTGATGTTTTTAGCACTCATTTTAGCTTGAATCGCTTTGTCAGGAGAATACCCTAACCATTTTTGTGTTTTGGCATCAAAGTGCCAAACCTCTTTTACATTTTCAGTGGTAAATTTTGACATATCATTTAACGGTGTGCTTGAACCGATAAGTTGCCACCCTTTTTTGACAAGTAAAACAGATTCTGCCATACTTACTGAGAAAAGAAGAGAGACGATTAATATAATTTTTTTCATTCTTAATCCTTTGTTATGTTTTTATTTGATTGTCTCATTTCTGTTATAAAATAAGTTTATCTAGTCTGAGTATATTCTAAAAAAATGTATAAATAATGTAGTTTGAATCACTTTTTAAAAAACTTTATAATAAATTTAGAACCATTTTTATTGGACTCTAAGAGTAGTTTCCCTTTCATCTCTTGTTCCACAATGGTTTTGGCAATATATAGACCGATACCATCACTATTTTCTTTGGTTGTGAAGTAGGGTTCAAAGATATTTTCTTTGTTCTCAATATGAATTCCTCCACCATTATCTATCACTAAGATGGTAAAATCATCAATAACAATTTCAATACTTCCCTTGGCTATTTGACGTTCAATGAGAACATCTTTTGCATTGTTGACAAGATTTAAAACAACTTGTTCAAACTCATTTTTGTTGGTAAAAAAGGAAAAATTTTCTTTGACGATTAGGTTTATTTCAATATTTAAAGGGGTTAATGTGGGGACAATAATTTTTAAGATATTTTGACAAGAGGTTTCAATATCAAATAACTCTTTTGCTTTAGAAGGGTTATAAAAATTACGGAAGTTTTCAATGGTTTCAGACATATATTGTAGTTGGTCATTGGCTTCTTTGATGGTCTGAATCGCCTCTTCATCATTTTTACAGTTTTGTTTGATGTGCATAAAAGAGTAAGATAAAAAGTTTAAAGGTTGTCTCCATTGGTGTGCAATAATGGAAATCATCTCACCCATACTTGCCAAACGGGATTGTTGAAGTAGAAGGGACTGCTGAACTTTTTGTTCATCATCTATAAGTTTAAATCTATACGAGAGTGCAAATGAAAGTAGTATAGACTCTAAGGCAAAAGCTACATGTAAAAAAGGAAAATCTACTTTATTTGGGTCAATAATATAGGTTAATTCAAGGATTAAAATAATGATTACAATATGCCAACCCACCATAACAAAATAGAAAGGGACATCTCTTTTTGAGGTGTCTCTATAGAGTTCAGAAAGGATAAACCAAACCCAAATAACGGTTGGAACAAATTTTGTAATGAGTGTGTGACCCAAAAAAAGTGAGAGTACTAAGTCAAAGATAGACAAGTAGATTACGATTTTTATACTATGATTTAATTTAATGTTTTGGAAAAATTCTTGAATAAAAAGTAATGAAAAAATCAACATTAAAGTTTCAGAAATATCCAATAGGTAGTAGCTTTTAAAATCATACATCTCTATAAAAGGGTTAATGAGTAAGCTTTCTAGATTGAAGAGTACAAGTAAAACAAAAAACTGAGCCAAGGCATAGTAGAGGTATTGACGGTTATGGATATAAAAATAAAAAGCAAGGTTATAGACCAAGGCTGAAAATATAACGCCTAAAGAAAAAGTAGCTACCATAAATGAAGCATTGCTGTAGTGATGAGGGTTTAAAATAAAACTACTGTTTTGTATAAAGTTGTCATCATAGAAAAACAACATGGCAACTAAAGCATAAACAATAAGGGCTAAAAATTTTAGTTTAACTATTTTATCCATAGGTGTATCCTATACCCATATTTAGAAATATTGGCAATGGTCTCTTTTCCTATGAGTTTACGTACATCCCGAACAAGTGATCGTAATGCATCGGAACTCATACTTTTATCAAACCATATATGATTTTCTATCTCTTCATAAGAGACAATGCGTCCTTGATTTTTTATAAGCATAAAGAGCAGTTTATATTGTGATTCTGTTAGGTTAACCACTTCGCCACTTTTGATTAAGGTGTGATTTAATAGATCAAAGGAATCGGTTTTGTTCAGTTTGACAATTGAAGGGTTTTGTTCTTCAATATGTTTAAAACAAAATCTTAGTGATTCAAAAAGAGCTTCTTCCTCTATGGGTTTGACCAAGTATTTAATTAAATTTAAAGAGACAGCTTCAAGTAAGTACTCAGTATTTGTATAGGCTGTAGTAATTACAATAGGCGTGGTTTTATCAATTTGACGAATCTTTTTACATAAAGTTAATCCGTCCATGTTTGGCATCTCAATATCGGTAATAATCAGGTCAGGTTTATCTGTTTCATATAATTCTAAGGCTTCTATCCCATCTTTTGCTTCATGAATTTCTAAAAAATAAGGACGTAAAACAGCAACAGCAATTTTACGAATCATAGATTCATCTTCAACAAATAGCAAGGTGTAATTTGTTTTCTTTAGCATCTCTACACTTTTTCTACATTTATTTATTATAAATTTCTTTATTCATAGTAGTACATAAAATATTTAGCTAAACTTAGTAAAGGTTTTAGAATGATACAAAATACAATTTTTGCATTTATCTTATTGATTCTAATAGGGTGTGGTGCTCAAAATAATCCAAGTGATAATAAAGAGGGAACGTTAGATATTTCACCCGAAAATAGTAGAGATATGGGCTTGTTGCCAGAGAACATTGCTCTTGATTTTACTATAAAGAACATTGCTTTCTCTACAGGTCTGATGGTCAATACCGATTCAGATACAAACCTTTTCAAGGAAGATTTAGCAGAGATTAATAAGATTAAAGATTTAGCAGAATATAATCGTGAACTCTTAAGCCAAGTTATGCCTGAAATTTTAGAAAGTTGTGTCGATGTTATAACGTGTCATTTTCCAGAGGGTAAGTTAGTAGTAAAAGAGAACAATAAAAGTGTTACATTGGGTGAGATAGATTTTACCCAAGAGATAAATGGTTCAAATTATCAATATAAATTAACCTTGTCTTCCCCTCTTCAACCTCATAAAAAAAGCGATTTGAACGATAGTATAAGTTATCAATGGAGAGAGACTCAACTGGATGTGCTGACCACTTACCTCTATGATGAGGTAAAAGTTTCATTACGCTTTGTTCATGATGGTTATCTTAAAAATATGATAGTCAATAGCCAAAAATCAGAAGAGAGTAGTTCCTTTATTATCAATGAGAACAACAGGACTCAGCATCTATATTCCAACCATATCAAGAAAGATTTAGAGAAATTTTCTGCAAATATTTTACTTGAAAATGGTGAGTTGGTAGAAGAGAATGAGAATATTTTTCCATTGGAAAATTTAGGGGAAAATTTAAAAGATGGTGTTTATATATTAGTTCCTAAAAAATTAGATACAAAAGCTTTAACATTGATGCAACTACTAGAGTTAAACGAAGGGACATTTTTACGCCATAAAGAGGTGTTTCAAGGTTTTCTTTATGGTGAAAAATATCTTAATGCTTTAGACGAGTTAACTATTATCTATATTGAACTTTAACTTTTTCCCCATAAAATTTAGGTTCAACACCCAAATGTACATCTATAAAAGCTTTGGCTCTTGCCAAAAGCTCCCGATGTTGCATCCTTTTTGCCCAGATGGTATTTTTAAAGTCTTTGGCAACAAACCCTGTCACTTTTTGCCCTTTTGCATGAGCTAAATAGATGGCTCTTTCCAAATGAAAGCGTTGTGATACGATAATATAATCCTCTAAAGAAAATATCGCTTCAGCTCTTACGATAGAGTCAAGCGTTCTAAACCCAGCATAGTCGATGGTGATGTAGCGAGAGGGGATACCTCGTGCCACCAAGTCATCGTGCATGGTGGTTGGTTCATCATAATTTTTTGAACCATTGTCCCCTGAAACCACAATGGCTTTTACTTTTCCTGCTTTAAAAAGTTTGACAGCTGAGTCTATACGGTATTTATAATAGTAGTTTATCTGTCCACCTCTAAAGTATTTGGATGTTCCCAATACCAAAACAGCTTTTTTGGCTGGTACTTTGTTGATGTCACTATAGATTAAAGGGGATGCTTCTTTTGCTATGCTATCATTGTTGTAAAGAATCCAAAGGTAAACAAGAGCGAGTAGGGCGATGAGTTGAATAAGTCGTTTAAATATTTTCATGCCCTAATTCTAGCATATTTAAAGGCTAGAATTAAGCGTTGTTTTTTATTTCTTAAAGCCTACAGCCAAATTTGCCCCAACAATCTCATAGGTTAAATTGTGAGGAGGCCCTTCCCACCCACGTGTGACTGTTCCAACTAAAATAGCAACCCTTCTACTTTTGTTAGATGAAGCTAAAAAAGCCATCGGTTTTCTAGCCAAGGTATGGCTACTTCCATGTTTATAAAACTTTTCATTAATGGTTTTACGACCCCTTTTTTTAGAATTAATATAGATAGTAGAGGTATTTAAAAAGTTTGAAGCCCAATCTCTAGAGTACGAAGTTGCCATTTTAGAACTTAAATTAAAGCTATCATGTCTATAAGAATGTCTACCTGTTTGAAGGGTGATGGTGCTGGGTTTGATGCCATAAGTATTTAAGTATTTCTCAATTTTATGATGTCTCACTTTCCAAAATGTTGCAAAGTTGGGTCTTTTTCTATAGTTTTCAACTCGATAACTGTTTTTCCAAACTATTTTATCGGTCACAAGGTCTTGAATAAAGGTCTCTATATGAACAATATCAGCAGGGTCGGTGTCATGTTCTATAATATAGGCAAATTTTTTATTGTCAGAGCTGTAACCCAATGGATAAAATCTGTCATCTGCAAAAGGTGCTTGTTTAAAACCTGACTTATAGTGATTAAAGGCTTTTAGATTAGCAAAGGCTAGATTGAGTGCTTTAGGGGAAAATTTTGTTGTTTGTTGAGGCACTTTTATAACTTTTACTTTACAGTGAAGTCCTGATGCTTTCATGTTCAATCGAGTTGCTTTCTCTACATAGTTTAAAATTTTATTTAATGTTTTTCCTCTATATGGGCTTATAACCTTACGGCTATCAATGGTAACTTTACAACCTCCATTGTTGTGGTAGAGGAAATTAACTTTTAATCCTTTGATATGTGCCAAATTTGCCTCTCTATTTTTGTAGCGTTTGTGTGGTGTGTTGGCTTTATATGACCAAGTTACAGAATTTATGGAAGCTTCTTCTGTAGAAGCGTAAGTGAAAAAGAGTACTTTACGAAGCTGTATTCCTTCTTTTTCTAGAAGTTCAGATTGTGGATTGGCGATGGGGATATAGGTTTCAATGTAGCCATCATGGGTGGCAAAAAGTGTTGTTGAGAAGAGTAAAAATGTTAGTAATATAAGTTTAAATTTCATGCTTGTCCTTTTTTGAAAAATGTTTTATATGAGAAGCATTATAGGGAAATATGGTGGAGAAATTAATCCCCTTTATTATTGCTCACCCATGTTAAAATTAAATCATTGATAAACTGTTCATCGGATTGTTCAGGTAAAGTACTTTGTTCAAGTTTTGCTTGAACCACATTTAGTTTTTGGTCGATATAATCCATAACATTTTCCAGTTGTTCATTGCCCTCTTTCACGGAAGTGATATAAACTTTATTTTTCAGAGGAAAGGTTATAAACTGATGGTCTATTAGCTCTTCCACTTCATCTATGACACGTACAGCATGGGAGAGGGCTTTAAAGTCTACCCCTTTGGCTGATGCTCTGGCACGGTTTCCAAACTGCTGTTCCATGTCGGTGATTTTCTCTGAAAAGTATTTGACCTTGACCGACCCAAAGAAGCGTTTGCCTAAAACCTCAATGTATAGACCCTCTTTATGCTCCCCTGAACCCCGAGAGATTGGTGCTGTGATAAATTTTATATATTTATATTTTTTGTTTTTAAAAAGTTCTTCGATAAGGGGGAACATACTCTCTAGTTTCTCCTCCCCTTGCTCTTTTGCCAAAGCATTAAAATACTCAACAAAAAGATGCAACTCATTAAAACGTTCACCTCGAACATTATAAACCTTACTTTGACCCACACAGTAGCCTAGAAAAGAGTGGAGGTTTTTGTTGTAAAAGCGTTTATAGTTCTCTTTTAAAATAGAGGTAAATTTTTCATTGTTATAAACTTGGGTCTCTTCTCTAAAAAGGGAAAAGAGTATATCTATCGCCCCTGTTTCCCCTTTCTTAAGCAAAGAGAAAAACTTATAGATGGAAAAAAGTTGTAAATCTATATCATCTTTACCGTTTTTTGTATTGTTGTCGTTGGAGTTAAAATTAAAATGTTCCAAGTCCTGTTTTAAAAGGACAGAGGTATGGTTGGGGATAAAAATCCCTTTATAATCGGTATCTGAGTTTGGATTGTCTGTTCCATAAAGTTTAGAGCCATATTGTGTTACATAAATCACTTGGTAGTTATATTTGTTTTCAAAATCGTTTATTAGTTTGTTTATATTCATAATGGGGATTATAGCTTAATTAGAGTTTTAAGAGGAAGAGAAGTCAACAAATTAGGTTGACTAGTAGTTTAAGTTGATTTAAGTTTAAACTGTTTGTTTAAATTTGCATGTTTTTTAGTAAACAAAAATTTTAATAGTTCTTTAAACATGATTTAACTCCTTGTATTAATTTTATATTAAAAAAATAGTATACTTTAAAAAAATAATAAAGTCAACAGAAAACTTATTTTATCTTTTTAACTTGACCAATAATAACACCAAAGTTTTTATAAAAGTATAGCTCAAATTCTCAATATTTTTGAGTATTTTTTACTGATTGAGTTCTGATGCTTATAGGACAATGATTCTTTTCAAAAAAATCAAAGAGTATTAGAGTAAAATTCCATTTAAAGAAGGGAATCTGATGGAAAAATTTATTTTAGTTATGATTGTTTGTTTGGCTTCAGCCATAATTTTAGGGGTAGTACTTGGGATTTTTTGGGCTAATGCAAGAAATTCTGAAAGTGATTTTGAGGATTATGAAGAAGTTAATGAAAATGAGGTGGTTAAGCGTCTAAATGTAATTGAAGACTTATATAAAAAAGAGAAAGAAAAAACTCTTGAATATAATAAAAAAAATAGAGAGTTAAAAGGTCAACTTATAAAGAAGATGGCACTCTTAAGTACCACCTCTGATACGTTAAAAAGTATACAAAGTAAAACACCTACCTTAGAATCTCAAGAAGTTATTGAAGATTTAAAAAATCAATTAAAAATGAAAAATAAAGAGTTAAAAGAGTTTGAAGAGGTGTTGTTGAAAGCAGAAGAGACGATTGAAGGTTTTAGAAAGTAATTTTAATAAAGGGTTATTTTTAATTACAATTATATTTAAGGGAAATTAATTTGTGAAGTGGTGGGTCGGGAGAGACTCGAACTCTCGACCACTCGGTTATGAGCCGAGTGCTCTAACCAACTGAGCTACCGACCCGTTAGCAAAAGCAACTAATTCTAAGGATTACTTCCTTATCATCGTTATTTTTGAGTCCGAATTATACATAAAATAAAACCTAAAAGCAAGTAAATTCTCCAAAATACCAAAAAGAATTGCAAATATGATAAAAGAAGTCCCTCCATGGCTAAACATAGGGAGGGGAAGTCCCACCACGGGAGCTAGTCCGATGGTCATTAAAATATTGACCGTCATATAGATAAAAAAGAGAAATGCAATCCCTGAAGAAAAAACTTTGACATAATAATCCTTTGCATTGTTCATTGCAATCATCAATAGATGTAGGATAAGAGCAATATACAAACTAATGGTAATCATCATCCCTGTAAAACCAAGACGTTCACCTAAGTAGGCAAAAATAAAGTCAGTAGAGGAGACAGGTAAAAATTTTAGTTGTGTTTGTGTTGCTTCTTCTTGCTCTTGACCATCCATACCCCCTGAACCAATGGCGATAAGTGACTGTTGAACATGGTAGCTGGGTTCACCTAGAAAGTTTGCAATACGTTGTTTTTGGTAAGGTTTTAGTCCATGGGTATAGATAATGGGTGCAGCTAGACCTAAGATAAGACCGAGTGTAAGCCAAATACGTACTTTTATACCAATAATAAACAACACTCCAAAACCTGTAAGTAGAAGTACTAAACCTGTACCAAGGTCAGGTTCTTTGGCTATGAGTATAAAGGGAATCAATATATAAATAGAGAGTTTTATAAACATTTTCCAATTATAACCATCTTCTGGTGGTGGGTTTCGTGAAATAATATAACCTAACATTAGAAGTACTGTTATTTTAATAAATTCAGAGGGTTGAAGTGTTACACCTAAGCCTGGGATTTCAATCCATCGTCTAGCACCCAATATGGTTTTTCCAAAAAGTTCAACACTCAAAAGTAAAAGTAAATTGAACCAATAAGCAAGTGGGATAAGCCATTGAAATCTACGCCAAGGGATTAAAAATGAAATAAAAAATACAGCAAGAGATATATTATAATAATACATTTGCTTTTGAAAAAGGTGGGTATTTATTTCATATACAAGATAGGATGAGATAGCAAAAATTGGTAAAAGTTGTAGTATTAATAAAAAATTTATTTGTCTAAGGATGCGTCTGTCAAATTGGAACCAGTTATTCATGTAGTGTCTTTGCAAAGGTATTTAATAAAGCATTATACAAATGTAATGATAAAAGAGAGATTTAATCTTAAGAGATGAAAGTATACAAGGGAAAAAGCATTAAGGAGTAAACACTTTATGGGATTGTTCTATCAAATTTAAAGGAGGAAATAAACATAAAAGTTATACTTCATCTACTTAAGATATGTTGCAAGTATAGCTAAATAGGATAAAATTACTCTTAAATAACATTAAAAAGTAATTTTAATTTTAATAAATTAGAAATGACGCTTCTTTGAAGGCTTTTCTCGTGAAGCTTTTTTATTTTTCATGTTGGGTTTTTGTGCCAACTCTTTTGTTCCCATCATTTTTTCAGCCAAAGCTTTGGCTTTTTTAAGGTCAACCCCTTTCTTTCTCTCTTCTTTTTTAGATTTTCGATTGCTTACTTGGACATGAGGCTGGTATTCAAACCCTTCTGTGGTGAGAGGTTCTAACCTTTTGTTAATAAGGGTTTCTATCTCTTTCAGTTGTTCCAGCTCTTTTTTACAAACCAATGAAAGGGATTCCCCTTTTTGACCTGCTCGACCTGTTCTACCAATACGGTGTACGTAGTCTTCGTTGTTAAGAGGGAGTTCAAAGTTTATAACATAAGGTAGGTTTACAATATCAATCCCCCTTGAAGCCACATCGGTAGCGACCAAAACACGAACTTTATTGGCTTTAAACTCTTTGAGTGCTTCTAGTCTCACCCCTTGGCTTTTGTCTCCATGAATCGCCAGAGTTTTAATGCTCAAACTATTAAGATGGTCTACAATGTGGTTGGCTTGTACCTTGGTATTGGTGAAAATTAAAACTTGATGCCAGTTATGCTCTTTTATAAACGAAGAGAGGAGGGGCATTTTCTCCTCTTCGTTAACATAGTGAACCATCTGTTTAACCTGTTCTGTAGAAAGGTTCTCTCTGTCCACTTCTATAATGCTTGGGTTATTTAAAAATGATTTTGCCAAGCTCATAATGGCTTTTGGAAAGGTAGCCGAAAACATGAGTGAGTGTCGTTGTTTCCCCTTAACCTCTTTGGGGAGTTGAGCAAGGATAGAACGGATATCAGAGATGAACCCCATCTCCAACATTTTGTCAGCTTCATCCAACACAATCATCTCCACTTCTGAAAGGTTAATGCTTTTGTTTTTTATATGGTCAAGCAGTCGCCCTGTGGTTGCTACAGCAATATTTGCCCCAGCACGAATTTGGCTCACCTGAGAACCGAGCTTTATCCCCCCATAAAGAGCCACCGATTTGTGGTTAAAGTTTTCCCCATAAGCTTCGATTTTTTGATGAATTTGAAGCACAAGTTCACGGGTAGGTGCTAAAATAAGGGCTTGAATTTTGTAACGGTTGTCACCAGTTTTAGGCTCTGTGACCTCTTGTAAATTTTCTAACATAGGGAGTACAAATGAAGCAGTTTTCCCTGTACCTGTTTGAGAAGTTGCAAGTATGTCTTTCCCTTTTAAGAGGAGGGGTATACTTTTGGTTTGTATCTCGGTAGCTGTTGTGTAGCCTAATGCTTCTAATGTTTTTAAGAGTTTTGGGCTTAGGTTTAGGTTTTTAAATGACAAGCGTGTTCCTTACGTTAATTAGAGTTCTTGCGAAACT
>Ga0256827_10001231_pt1 | contig 16311 bp, 8 predicted proteins | sample CV84metaG_FD_185977 | JGI IMG/M metagenome (GOLD analysis project Ga0256827, IMG submission 185977) | Hydrothermal vent microbial communities from East Pacific Rise, Pacific Ocean - CV84 | ecosystem: Environmental > Aquatic > Marine > Hydrothermal vents | place: Pacific Ocean: East Pacific Rise... | reverse complement strand
GCGTCAATATCAAAAGCTGCATCTAAAGTAAAAGTTATATTGTTGTAATAAAACTCCGAAAACTGCATCAACACATAATTAACAAGCTCTATTGCATTAAAATATGCTGTGTTTTCAACACCAATCCTTGTAATTATATCTAAAGTTTTTTTAAGTTCTTGTTCAATATTTTTTGAATTAACAAAATCTTTTATGTTTGGTAATAAATCGGCTTCGATATCAAAGCCAGAAGAAAACTCTAGTACATCTTTTACATTTTCGAGTTTAAATATTTCTTTCCAAAACAAGCAAGGTAAATTTTCTAATTCGGTTATTTTAAACGGTTTAATATTTTTATTAAAATGTTTAGCACACTCTTTTAAACTTTGTATCGGATATAAATACATATTTATAATTTAACAAATTTACTGCTGTTTTCACCAATTTTAATAATATAAATTCCTTTTTGCATATTCTTAATATCAACTAAAATTTTGCTTTCGTAATAATTTGGCACTATCTGTTTTATAATTTTACCAAACATATCGTAAATATAAATTGTTTGAGATAACGCTATATCAGAAATATCAATTTTAATATAATCTTTGGCAGGATTTGGGTAGATTTTCACAAAATTATCGTTTAAAATATTTGTGATATAATCGTAAGCATTAGCTTTAGCAGGAGTTCCTAAATACTCGCTAGCACACCAATTTTGTGGCAAAGCATTATCTAAATCAGCACTTAAAAGAGCTATTGTTTGCCCCGAAGAAGCCGTGTTTGCAGGCCAAGGTGCCGACGATGAATATTCAACAAAATCTACTAATTGCATTTTAGCATTATAAATTCTTATAGGTTCACCATTATCACTAAGCGAAAAATTAAATTCTGCTCTAAAATCTGTAATTTCGGGATACACAGCATTAAACAAACTTTTGTTATTGCTAATTACCAAATATTTATTTGCTTTAAGTATCAAGTTTTCGGGAAATTTATACATATGCTCATTGTTTCCGTCCATAAATACCCAACCCGATAAGTCAACATCGGTAGAAGTTCTGTTGTAAATTTCGAACCAATCACCTGCATCGTCAAGCGGATACGATAAATAGTTTATTTCATTTACAACAATTGCAGTATCAAGCAAATTGCTTTGAAAAATATATTTAGCACCAATATCGGCAATTGTGCCATCGCTATCGGGTGGTGTTGTTGGATTACCTGCATCAATACAAGGCGATGTTGTCATAAGCTCTAGATTAAATTGCATTGCATTAACAAATTGTGGGTTTGCAAACAAATTGTTAGAGCCTATTAATGTTTCAATATCCGATAAACAATAACTTATATTTGCATTAGAATATAAATTATTATCAACATAAACAGAAGATATTATACTACTTGCAAGTATTGTATTTACAATATCGGCAGAACCACCACCGGCTCCATAGTTTTTTTCGAAACAAGCAACAGCATATCCGTTGTTATAAAATGTATTATTAATGATATTGGCATAAGATAAAGAATCTTTTATTCCAATTCCTGTACCACAATTATATATGATATTATTTTTTGCAATTACTGTAGATTGTTGCCCAACCGAAATACCTTTATCATTACAATTAAAAATCTCATTTTCTGTTATCAGAATATTACTACATTGCTCACCTGCATCAATTCCATCGCTGTTAAAACCCGACAAAGCATAAATTTTACAATTACGGATAATCCCGTTTGTAACATTATCAAAATCAACACCATCAACATCTACAGCTTCAGAGCCTAACAGGTCACAATTTTCTACAATTGCATCGGCAGAGGCTTCAATATGAATTAAATCGCAAATTTCTTCGCAACGCAATTTGCTATCAGAAATGTGAGCACTACCTTGCAATGCATAAAAAGGTCGCAAACAATTATCAACATCTAATCCCACAATACGAATATGGCTGTTGAACGACGACAAAGCAGAATTTTGAAGTTCGGCATTGTGTCCGGTGCTTGTATTTCTCAATTTTAAATAGTTAAGATAAGATGTATCCGTAGCATTATAAAAACACAGTGCGTCCCAATTATCGAAACCTGCTTCGGCATAGTTTTGTATTTTAACAAAATTTGTTTGTGTTCCGTTTGTAATTAATTTTCCGTAAACATAAACTCCTGTATTTTTATTCATATAAATTTGTACTCCTGCCTCAATAGTTAAAGATGCAAAAGAATCTACAACTAAATCGTGCAAAGCTAAATATGGCGATTGTGATAAAAACAAAGTGTCGTTAGCGGTAATATTATTTGGTAAAATAGTATAATTTGTTGGTTCAAAAACTGCGGTAATTGTAGAAGCATCTTCTAAATTCATTGTTATTTCATCGTTAGTTTCTGATGAAACGCCTTCCCATCGTACAAATTTATATCCCGGATTTGGTATTGCTTTAAAACGAATAGGTACATTACTAAAATAAGTTCCTTGATTAATTCCTTCCGAAATTTTTGCATCATTTATAGTAATATAACCATTACTTGATTGGGTAGTTAAATTAAATAAGCCGTCTAAATTAAATTCTTCAATAACATATTGCTTTATATATGATTCTCTAACATTTGCAAACCATTTTATATTTTCGATAGCAGCATTCCATTCTTCAATTGTTTGCACACAAGTTCCATCAGGCGAATCGTAATCTTTCCAACGTGCAATATGATTTATCATTTCTGCTGCTATATTAGCACTCATACTGTCGGCAAAATGATTAATTCTTTCAGGTGTAAAAATAGTATTTATACGTGCGGCAAAACATTGAATAAATTCATTTTTAAACTTATCAGACCTTAACATAGAACGAAAAAATAATGTAGAAGTAAAAGAGTTTGGCCAAGCAGTTTGTTCTGTTTCAAGAGCATGGTGTACTGAATTATAATCAGGCTCTCCCCATAAACCCATACATGGGTCAGTATCAAACAAAAGCCAACGCCATTTTCCTTTTTCATTATTTTCTTTCCAATATTTCATGTTAATATAAGGCCAATCGTAATTTCCAAGATATATTTCTGTAGCTAAATAATCAATATATTCTTCAATATCAATAACTCTTTCGAGATATAAATATGCTTTTTCGGTATTTAAATCGGTATTTTGTATATAGTTTAATAAAAATTTATAATCATTATCGTAACCAGAAATAGGTATTATTTCATTCTTGAAATTTTCTAAAACATCTATGTTATCGGGATTTACATTATGATTTGAAACCAAATAATCTTCGTTTTGTTTTTCTTTTATATTATATATTCCCCAATATTTTCCATTAAGATATAAAACTGCTTGTCTGCTTCCTTGATGGTCTATATCTGTTACTCTATTTATTAAAGTTTGTGTTAAACCATCTCTAATCATAGAGTTTTCAAAATCGGGCAAACCTCCATTTCTAAGTACAAGCGAAGAAAATGATTTAATATTTTTATCGGTAAATATTTTATAATCGAAACTTGGATTATCGTATTTATTACGGGCAAAAACACGCAATGATTTTTGATGCATATTTCTACGTGCTCCATTTATTGCAATACCCGATTTTTGATTTAATACTTGCTGATTATTAGTTTCGTATAACTCAAAATTTGCAGGTCGTTCCCAATCGTTCCAATAATTTGCGGTTGTTCCGTAATTTGTTTCTCCATTTGTTCCTACACAATAAATACCAATTGTATCGTTCCATAAATTGCGTGGTGCTGTTGTTAATGATATTATGGGTAATGTGTGATTTATTCCAAAAAAATATGTATTTGTAATTACTTTACTTTGCAGTAATCCTGTTTTGAAACAAGCAGCACGTATTATTGTTGTTGTATCTAAAAAAATTGGTGATGTATACAAATTAGAATTTTCGGTAGGAATATCGCCATTTGTTGTGTAATAAATTTCTGCCGTAGGCGAGCTTGTGCTTAAACTAATTGTTTGAGGCGATGAATAAACTCCTCCATTTTCTGAAAATACTACATCACTTGTAAAAACTAATGATGCTACAAAGTTTGTATTGTTTTGTACTGCTGGCGTAGGTTTATCAAAAAACACCCAATTTGTTATATTATTAAAATCTCTACCATAAGAGATATTTGCTTTTTGCGGCGGATACGATATTCTGTCAATTAGTACCGAACTTGGCGAATATAACGATATTATCTCGCCATTTTTACTTAATTTAAAATTTGTGTGAATGCCTTGTGCTATACCATCTGCCCAAATTAACAAATATGAATTTGCAGGAACAATAACACTTGGCAATTGCCATTTTGTTATATTGATAGTGTCATCACTAATAAAATATTCATTAAGATTTACATCTGATATTCCCGAATTATAAATTTCTATCCAATCAGAAAAGCCTGTGTAATCTGGGTCGTAGTTTATTTGTGTGTTTGATGTTAAAATTTCGTTAATATACAGTTGTGCTTTAGAATTATAGACTAAAGTAAATAATATTATAAATAAAAATAGTTTTTTCATATTACAAATATAAAATATTATAAGGAAATTTTTATTACCCCTAAATATTCGTAAGTCATGGTTTTACTATGTTAGTTTACAGCTTGTTAAATAAAAATGGTGTTTTTAAAAAGAAAAAGGTTTATAATAAATATGAAAATAATTTTGTTTTTTTGCTCCAAAACTTTTGTAAAAACGCTGTATTCCTTCAATGTTAGAACCCTCAAAATCTAATATATAATTAGTTTCGGCATTGTTTTTTATAAAACTATCTATTAATAAAAACATTACTTTTTTTTCTTTTCCTTCTGTATTAGAAACGGACAATAAATAGATATGTCTGTTATTGAAAGATAAAATCAATACGCAAGCTAATAGTTTATTGCTGTCTTTTTCGTGAACAGAATAAATTGTTCCAAACTCCGATTTTGAATAATATTCTATAATATTTCTTGCCAATTCTGTATAAATATCAAGTTTTTTATCGGGTAAATTAGCTTGGTAAATTTCTATAAACTCATTGGTGTTGATAGAATTTGTTTTTATTTCAATACTGTTAATATCTATGCTGTTAATATTTCTTTTTGTATTTTTAGAATACGATTTTTTTAAGACTTGGTAAGGAAAATTTAAATCTAAAATCTGATTTACCATTTCTTTATTCTTGATTTTAACAGAAAAATTATTGTAAAAATTAAGATTTAAAGCAAAATATTTATATTTTTTCTGTAATTCAGAAATAAATTCATTTATGTTTTTATCAGTAGGTTCGTTTTTAAAAACTATTCCTAATTGTTGCGAAAGCATTGGCTGCATAACATATTTAACACCAAATTTACTTTTTTCGGGCAAAGGCATAACTGCCTCATAATCGTCTAAAACAAGAGCATTCCAAGTGTTAGTAACAATATCTAAATGAGCAGAGTTTGCGTAAATAAATCCATTGTACGAAATAGAAATAAGTTTATCCCATTTTTCTTTATCAATATCTTTATTTTTTACAAATTTTATCATTTAAAAAACTCCGGTATAATTAAAAGGTGAAATCTTTTTTAACTCGGTTTTTAAATCATCAGACACATTTAAACCATCAATAAAACTATGGATTGCTTCTTCGTTAATAGTTGTATTTGTGCGAGTTAAATCTTTTAGTGCCTCGTATGGTTTTGGAAATCCCTCGCGACGAAGAACTGTTTGAATTGCTTCGGCAACTACTGCCCAGTTTTTTTCTAAATCACGGTCTATTGCCTCTTTATTGATAAGTAGTTTTTCTAAACCTTTTTGCAAGGATTTAAACCCTATAAGCGAGTGAGATAAAGGAACACCAATATTTCGGAGAACTGTGCTGTCGGTTAAATCGCGTTGCAAACGAGAAATAGGTAGTTTTGCCGAAAGATGTTCGTAAAAAGCATTTGCAATACCAAAATTACCTTCAGCATTTTCAAAATCTATTGGGTTAACTTTGTGTGGCATAGCCGAAGAGCCAATTTCGCCTTTTTTTATTTTTTGTTTAAAATATTCGTTTGAAACGTATGTCCAAATATCTCTAGAAAAATCTATTAAAATATTATTTATTCTTTTCAGATTGTCGAAAAGAGCAGCAAGATTGTCGTAGTGTTCTATTTGTGTGGTGGTTTGAGAACGGTTTAAACCTAAGTTTTTATTCACAAAATTATTGCTGAAATCTATCCAATCTGTATTGGGAAAAGCAAGTTTATGAGCATTTAAATTACCTGTTGCACCACCAAATTTTGCAGAGTAAGGTATTTGTTTCATCAACTCTAATTGCTTGTCTATACGTTCTATAAAAACAAAAATTTCTTTACCTAATTTAGTAGGTGAAGCAGGCTGCCCGTGTGTTCTGGCAAGCATAGAAATATTTTTCCATTCGGTGTGTTTTTCTGCTAATAATTCTTTTGTTTTTTTTAGTTCGGGCAAAAATATATTGTTAATTCCATCTTTTAAACTAAGTGGTGTAGCTGTGTTGTTTATATCTTGCGATGTTAATCCAAAATGGATAAATTCTTTAAATTCTTCTAAACCAAGCTTGTCGAATTTCTCTTTTATAAAATATTCAACTGCCTTAACATCGTGATTTGTAACTTTTTCTATGTCTTTAATTTTTTGTGCGTCATCTTCTGAGAAATCAGTATAAATTTTGCGTAAATCGGTAAAAACAGATTTATTTATAGTTTTTAAATTATCGATACCTAACTCGCACAAAGCAATAAAATATTCTATTTCAATTTTAACTCTATATTGTATCAATCCAAATTCTGAAAAATATTTTGCAAATTCCGATGTTTTATTTCTATATCTTCCGTCAATAGGAGATATGGCAGTTAATTCTGTTAAATTCATTTTAAAAATCTTTTTTTTTTACTTTTTTTACAAAAGTACAGATTTTGATTGACTTCTTTATTATTTTGGTTAAAACTTATCTTCTTTTGTTTTTATCTTTTTAACTTTATTGTAGTTTTTTAAGAAAAAATATTTTTTTCATGTTTTAGCTATTTCCTTTTTTAATATTTGTTTAGGGGACTTCTAATAATTATTTTCTTACAATAAACAAAATAACGAATAAAGATGAGTTAAAATATTTTTGTAATAACGGGTTATTTCAAATAATATTTTAACATAGCAGATTGTTTGTTATTTCGTTCCCGTAAGGGTTTTCATAACTTTCCATATACTTCTTTAATTGTTTTCAAAATAGCTCGCTATTTCTCGAAAAATTAAATCGTCTCTGAAAAATTATGAAAATATTGTTGAAAAACTAATTTTTAGAACTCCCCTTTAATTCCCTAATAAACACATCAAGTTCTTCTTTGCTTGGAGCTTTTCCGTGCCAATTATGATTATTTTCTATTTGTGATATACCTTTTCCCATAACTGTATTAGCAATAATAACCGATGGTTTATTTTTTATTTTTTTTGCTTTTTCAATACTGTCAATAATTTCGGGAAAATTGTGACCGTTGCATTTAAAAACCTCCCAACCAAATGATTTCCATTTTTCGGCAAGAGGTTCAATTTTCATAACATCTTCGGTTTTACCATCAATTTGTAAAAAATTTCTATCAACTATGCTAATTAAATTATTTAATTTATGATGCGAGGCACTCATTGCAGCTTCCCAAATAGAACCTTCTTGTAATTCTCCATCGCCGTTTATGCAAAAAATATAAGTATCTTTTGCATCAATCTTGTTTGCCAAAGCCATACCAACTGCCACCGACAAACCTTGCCCAAGCGAACCTGCCGAAAGCTCAATACCTGGCAATCCGTGGTCTTTTCCTGGGTGACCTTGCAAACGAGAACCAAGTTTTCGTAAACTTAGCAATTCGTCTTTTGGGAAATATCCGGCATTAGCCAAACTTGCATAAAGCAAAGGTGCAATATGCCCGATAGAAAGAATTAGTTTATCTCTATACTCCCAATTTGGATTTTCGGGTTTGTGTTTCATTACATTAAAATACAAAGCCGTAAAAATATCGGTAGAACTTAGCGAACCTCCCGTATGTCCGGAACCTGCAGCCGAAATGCTTTTTAAAATATCAATTCTAATTTCTTTAGCTATGTTTTTTAATCGTATATTTTCTTTTTCACTAATCATAAACAAACATTTACTTTGGTAAAGTTAAGAAAAAAATCAAGTATCTTTGCATATTATTATTATGAATTCCGATAAAACATATTCGCTTATAGAAATTACTTCGCTTGTTAAACAAACTATTGAAGATAAATTTTTTGATTATTATCCTATTGTAACAGAAATAGCTAGTTTAAATGTAAACAGAAGTGGGCATTGCTATTTGGAGTTGATACAAAAAGATGAAGAAAATGATAGAATTGTAGCAAAACTACGTGCTACTATTTGGGCAAATTCTTATGCTATGATAAACTCTTATTTTGAGAGTGTTACAGGCGAAAGTTTACGTAGCGGAATAAAGGTTTTGATAAAAGCTTCGGTAGTTTTTCACGAGCTTTATGGTTTTAGTTTAAATATTGTTGATATAGACCCTAACTACACACTTGGCGATTTAGAGCGAGAAAAAAAAGAAGTTTTAGATAAGCTGGAAAACGACGGTGTTATTGAAATGAATAAGGAATTAGACTTAAGCCTTGTGCCAAAATCTATTGCCATAATCTCGTCTGAAACTGCGGCAGGTTACGAAGATTTTTTAACCCAACTAAATAATAATCAGCATAATTTTGTATATCACACTAAACTTTTTACAGCTTTTATGCAGGGCGATAGGGTTGAGGAATCTATAATTGACGCTTTAGACCGTATTTATAAGTATCACGAATATTTCGATTTGGTTGTTATTATTCGTGGAGGAGGTTCAAAAATTGAGCTTGGTGTTTTCGATAATTATAATATAGCTTATTATATTACACAGTTTCCTTTGCCTATTTTAACAGGTATTGGTCACGAAAGAGATACATCTATTTGCGATATTGTTGCACATACTTCGCTAAAAACACCTACTGCTGTGGCAGAATTTGTTATTGAACAATCGGAAAATTATATGTATTTAATTAATGATTTATGCGAAGAGTTTAATTCGGAAGCAAAGTGGATTTTAGAGCAACAAAAAAATAGTTTAAAACAACTTGATGCAAATTTTACAAATAGTACATCTAAAATTATTGATAATTCTTTTTATAGATTAACTTTGATTGGAACAGAGTTTAAGAACATTACAAAACAGAGCATTGCACAAGAAAATTCTGAGCTTGTTACGCTTAATATAAAAACAAAATTTGCTGTAAAATCGGCTGTTGAAATACAAAAAGATTTTTTAATTAGAAAGGAAAATCGTTTACGAGAAGTAAGTTCAAATTTAGTTAATAGAGAAAAACATAAGCTTGAAATAAATGGCATGATAATTCAAGAAAATAATCCTGATAATATTCTTGCTAAAGGTTATACATATATTACTAAAAACGGAAAATTTGTTAAAGATTTTTCTTTGTTAGAAGATGGTGATATTATTGTAAACCACGCTAAATCAAGCAGTATAAATAGTAAAGTGATTAAAAAATAAATCTATTTTTTTTCAATAAGATTTATAACAACTCTTCTGTTTTTATAAGCTCCATCATCAATATTATTGTCAGCAATTGGTACTTTTTCGCCTTTTGATATAATACTTATTCTTTTGGTATCAATACCTTTTTCTATAAAATATTTTTTTACAGCATTGGCTCTGCAAAGTCCTAACTCTTTGTTATCCTCATCGCTACCAATATCATCGGTATGCCCAGTAATTAAAACATTATATTGTTCTGTGTTTGATAAGTTTTTGATAAACTTATTCATACTTTCAAAAAAAGTTTTTTTGATTGTGCAATCGTTAAAATCGAAGTTAATTACTATTTCGGTGTTTATAACTTCTGCAATTTTAGTGTTAGGTAAATTGTTTTGTTGATTTGGTTTTTCTTGAGAGGAAATATTTCCAACAAAAAATAAAATCAAACTTAAAATAATGAGTTTCTTTTTCATAACTGTTAAATTTTAATTCCTATAACAACAACATCGTCAACTTGTTCAATATCTCCTTTCCAAGTTTCAAAATTATTATTTAATAATTCTTTTTGTTTTGTCATTGGTTTATCAGCATTTTCTAATAAAATTCGTTTAAACGGTTTGTTCATTAGTTTTTTACCTTTCGAACCACCAAACTGATCGGCATAACCATCAGAAAACATGTATAATTGGTCTCCTTTTTCTAACTGTATTTCATGTTCTGTAAATTCATCTAATTTATCGTAAATTGCTATAGGCATTTTATTTGGCTTTATTTCGTAAAGGCTATACATTTCATTAGACATAACAAGTTTACATTTTTCATTTTGATGAGGATATTGAGCATATTTGCCTGTTTTATTAATGTATTTATCTTTTAAGATAATTATGTAAAGAGGGTTATTTGCTCCTGCAAATGAAACAATATTTGTTTTGTAATTTATATTTATCAATGCCATGTCCATGCCATCTTTTTGCTCGCCAATTTCTCCTTTTTGTTTAAGGGTACTTATTACTTGACTTCGTAATCTGTTTAAAATAGTTGATGGTTTTTCTATATTTTCTTTAATTACAATTTCTCTTAAAAAGGATATTCCCAATAGGCTCATAAATGCACCAGGAACACCATGTCCTGTGCAGTCTACAGCAGTAATAATTACACTGTCGTTTAAATATGTCCACCAATAAAAATCGCCACTTACATTATCTTTTGGTTTAAATAAAATAAAATGATCGGTTAAATGTACTTTTTTAATATCTGCTGCAGGTAATATTGCATTTTGTAGTCGTTTTGCATAGTTTATACTTTCAGATATTTCATAATGAATTTCTTCAATTCTTGTTTTTTGCTCAATAACTGTATCTCGCTGTGCTTCTATTTCATCTCGTTGAGTTTCAATCTCATCACGTTGTGTTGATACTCTGTTTAAAAGATTTTCTAATTCAACATTCTTTTTTTCAATATCCTCTTTTTGTTCTCTTATTGTTTTTGTGCGTATTTTAACTTTTCTTTCTAATACTTCTTTTTCTTGTCGTAGTTTGCGTTCTCGGTACTTAATAATAAATATTACTATTAGAATTAGAACTACAATAACAGAAATTCTAAACCATATTGTTTCCCACCAAGGTGGCAATATATGTATTTTTATTGATGCTCCTGTTTTGTTCCAAACCTCATCGTTGTTAGAGCCTATTACTCTAAAAATATATTCGCCTGGCGGTAGATTATTGTAACTAACATAACGTCTGTTGTCAAACATAATCCAGTTTTTATCAACACCTTGTAGCATAACTTTATATTGATTCTTTTTTGTGGCAATATAATTTAATGATACAAAATCAAAACTGATAATATTTTCATCATAATTTAGAAATATCTCTTTTTTTTCTGAAATAACGGTATCTAATTTTTCGGTTTTTGTGATATTGTAATACCTTGTAATAACAATATTTGGAATAAAATTATTTGTTTTTAATTTGTTTGGATTAAAAACATTAAACCCATCTATTCCTCCAAAATACATTTCTCCGTTTTTAGCTAAGAAATATGACCCAACTAAAAATTCGTTACTTTGTAAACCATCATTAATATTGTAGTTTTTAATTACATTTCTATTTTTAGAAAAAACACAAATCCCTAAATTTGTACTTAACCAAAGATTTTGTTCTTTATCTTCAAGAATACCCATTATTACATTATTAGGAAAACCATTGTTTGTATCAAAATTTGTAAAGGTTTTATTTTTAGCATCAAACAAACTTAAACAGCCTTTTAATCCAAGCCAGATATTATTATTGCTGTCTTCAAAAATTGAATAGACTCTATCAAAAGGGATACTTGTTGTATCTTGTTTGTTATGTGTAAATCTTGTAAAACTGCTATCGGTATAATTAAATTTGTTTAATCCATTGTCTAAAGTTCCAATCCATAAATTACCTTTAGAGTCTTCGAAAATAGTGGTTAAATTGTCGCTGCTAATTGTTTTGTTATTGTTTTGTACGTATCTAAAAGATTTAAATTTATGTGTTTTTCTATCAAATAAATTTAATCCTCCATTTTTTGTAGCTACCCAAAAATTATTTCTGCTATCTTCATAAATTTGCCATACATGATTACTTGCAAGGTTTGTATTTACAGAATTATATGTTTCAAATTCACCTTTTTTAATATTCATTTTAGAAATTCCACCGCCATCGGTTCCAATCCATAGTTCGCCATTTTTAGTTTCATAGATTGAACGAACATGGTTGTTTGGTAAAGATTTTAATTTATTAAGTTGATGATTATAATGAATAAATATATTTTCTTCTCTTTTCCATAGATTTAATCCTTTGTCAACAGTACCAATCCAAATATTATCTTTAGAATCTATAAATATACTTCTTATTAAATTTGAATTTAAACTGCTTTTATTAAAAGCATTTTCTCTATAAACATGAATATCTTCGATTAATCGATTCCATTTATTAATTCCACCAAGGTTTGTTCCAATCCACAGTATTCCCTCTTTGCTATAAAAAAGTGATGTAATGTAATTAACCGATAAACTGTGCCTTTCATACAAACTGTTTGTATAAGAAATTGATTTATTTTTATCTATGTTATAACTAATTAATCCTTTGTTTTTAGTTCCGAGCCAAATTGTATTATGTTCATCTTCAACAATATCTGTTACAAAAACATTCGATTTAATTATTTTAACACTTCTATTAATATCTCTCGGATTAATTATTTCGGCAAAATATCTATTTGTGCCAAAAAATACTTTATTGTTTTTGGCTTCGTAAAACACTTGTGGCATAACTGTAAGTCCATCAACAGGTTTTAGTACAATCTTTTCATATTCTTTAGTTGTTAAATTAATTTTTATTATAAAATTTTTTACAAGTATAATAATATTTCCTTTACTTAAATAAAACTTGTTTATTTCTAAATTTTTAAACTCGCTAGGAATACTAAACTCAAAAATTTGTTTTGTTTTTTTATTAAATTTAAAAATCTTCTTTTTAGTTGCAAACCATATATAACTTGTATCTTCTTTAATCTCAACAATTTGCTTTTCGTATAAAATATTTTTATCATTATTGATGCGTATAAAATTATCTTTAAATTTATTATACATACAAACACCTTTGTCTGTACCAATAATTAAATCGTTTTCTTTTGTTTTGTAAATTACATTTATAATATTACTTGGTAATGTGGTAGAATCTTTACCAGAATAATATTTTTTAAAACTATATCCATCGTATTTATTCAAGCCATCTAATGTACCAAACCACAAAAAACCTTTGTCGTCTTGCGAAATACATCTTATTGAACTTTGCGATAAGCCATCTTTTAAAGATAAATTTTCAAATTTAATTTTCTTTGGTTGAGAAACTGCCAATAAAGAAATAAAAAGCAGAAATAATATTAATATATGTTTTATCTTTGGTTGCATTAATTTTAAAAATCATAAATATAAATAAAAAATATGAATTAGGATAATATTATTACTTTTGCCCATCTTTTAAACCTTTTTATTTTCATGATATCTAAGCCACATATTTAACATAATAGTTTATGAAGAAAATATTACTGATTTTATTAGTTTTTAGTTTAAGCTTAGGTTTTTCTCAACACCCACAAGGCAAAGGGGGAGATAGACCAAAAATTGGAATACTTAGCGGAAAAGTTATTGATGAAAACAAACATGCTGTAGAATTTGCTACAATTTCGCTTATCTCTATGCGAACACAAAAACCAGTTGATGGGGGAATTACAAACTCGCACGGATATTTTGAGCTTACAAAAATTGAAGTAGGTAAATATAAAGTAATTATTAGTTTCATAGGTTTTCACGATAAAGTTATTAATGATATTTTTATAAAACCAAAAGCATCGACTATAGATTTAGGAAAAATTAAAATTGAACCAAATGCCGAACAACTCGAAACAGTTGAGGTTACAGCAGAAAAAAACCTTCAACAAAATACTATTGAAAAAAAAGTTTTTAATGTAAGCAAAGATTTAACAAGCGAAACATCATCGGTTACCGAGGTTTTAAATAATCTGCCATCGGTAGATATAGATATGGACGGAAATGTTACTTTGCGAGGTAACTCAAACGTAAGAGTGTTAATTGATGGCAGACCATCGAGTATTATGGGTGGTAATTTAGCAGAAATATTAGAGCAATTTCCTGCCAATACTGTAGAAAGCATAGAGGTTATAACAAACCCTTCGGCAAAATACGATGCCGATGGAATGGCAGGTATTATTAATATAAAACTAAAAAAAGAAAAACGAAAAGGTACAAATGGTTCGGTTTTGTTAACTGCCGGAACAGGAAATAAATATAATGGTTCGTTAAAATTAAACCATAGAGCCGGAAAATTTAACTTTTTTGGAACATACTCTTATCGCTATAACGACCGTAATTTTAATAAAAATGCACTCCGCCAAAACATACTAACTGATACAACAACTTGGCTAAAACAAGCCGAAGGCGGAAATCATATATCAAACTCAAATATGTTTAATGCAGGGATTGATTATTTTATAACAGATAAAATATCTCTTTCATATACAGGAAATTATAGTGTTGGCAGCAGAGATAAAACTACAGGAATAGAATATTATTATTTAAGTGCAGATAAATATGTAAACAATTCAACACAACGTGCCACACAGTATGATAACGAACGAACAAGTTTTGATAATAATTTGGTATTTAATTCGGAGTTTGCAAAACCAGGACAAGAACTATCTGTAAATCTTACATATTCTAAATCTAACAGCGATGGTTTTGGTAGCTATTCCGAAAATTATTACGATGAATATTATAATCAGATTGATTCTATTTATAAACAAAGAGATTATTCGCAATATAACAATACAAATATAATTGCACAAGTCGATTATGTGCAACCATTAACGAATAAATCAAAAATTGAAACAGGTTATAAATCAATAATAGAAGATATTTACTCTAACTATCAAAACGATTTTTACGATATAAATGGAGGCTATTATAGAGATACAATTAGCTCAAACGATTTTGGTTATAAACAACAAATACATGCTGCTTACGGAATTTATTCAGGCGAATTTAAAAAACTTACATATCAAGGAGGTTTGCGTTTTGAGTATGCACAAACAAGTTTTAATATTAAAGATGATATTAATGATTACAAAAATACATATCAAAATATTTTTCCTAGTGTGCATTTAGCATACGGATTTACAGAAAGTTCTGAATTTACAATGAGTTATAGCCGCCGTGTTAATCGCCCATCGATGAGAGCTTTATCGCCTATTTTAAATTATTCTGACCCATATAATATAAAAGTAGGAAATCCTTATCTTAAACCGGAATACATCAACTCTATGGAGGTAGGTTATTCTCATAAATTTAAGAAATTTAGTGTTTTGGGTTCGGTTTATTATAAAATGATTGAAGATGTAATAAAAAGATATAAATCGGTTAATGATTCTACAGGTATTGCCCTTGTTACATATAAAAATCTTACTTCTGGAACAAACTATGGAGTAGAACTTGTAGTAAATCTAAAACTTGTGAAATGGATGAAAATAAACTTAAGTTCTAACTTTTTTAGAACAATAATTGATGGTAGCAATGCCGAAGGCGATTTAAGTAACGATGCTCTTGGTTCTTCAAATAAACTGATGGCACAATTTCGTTTGCCAAAAGGTTTTTCGGCTCAACTTTCGGGAATGTATCGCACACCTATAACAGTGCCACAAGGTAGCATTGATGCAATGTATTGGTCCGATGTGTCGGTAAAGAAAAAAATATTAAAAGGTAAAGGAACTCTTGGTTTGCGATTGAGTGATATTTTTAATACCCGAAAATTTAATATAAATATTTCTGATTATAACTTTACTCAAGAAATGCATTTTCAACGAGATTCTAGAGTTTTATATTTATCGTTTAGCTACAATTTTGGAAAACAATTTAATGATATGCCTCGCAAGAAAAAATCTAGCAAAGGCAGACGAGATGATGGTGGTGAAGATATGGGCTTGTAAGATTTTTTTTGTAATTTTACAATAAAATTAAATAGGGTCTGCTGAAAAGCTCTGAGGTGTATTAGATTTTTATATTCTGAAATGCAGATGTATATACATACTTCAAATTGAAGAAGATAAAAATATGATGTGCCTCAGAGCAAGCATAAAACCATGATTTTAACATTTGTAAATGCAAACTTATAAGTACATATGTTTTAAAAAGTTTGCATTTACAATAGCGTATTTTGAATTAAGTAGCTTTGTAATAACTTGTTATGCGTTTCTCAGCAGACCCTA
>Ga0256827_10001230_pt1 | contig 16312 bp, 15 predicted proteins | sample CV84metaG_FD_185977 | JGI IMG/M metagenome (GOLD analysis project Ga0256827, IMG submission 185977) | Hydrothermal vent microbial communities from East Pacific Rise, Pacific Ocean - CV84 | ecosystem: Environmental > Aquatic > Marine > Hydrothermal vents | place: Pacific Ocean: East Pacific Rise... | reverse complement strand
CTTTTCGAGAAACAAATTATGAATGGTGGCCCATTAACAGTCACCCATCCCGATATCACACGTTTTTTCATGACCATCCCCGAAGCTTGTCGTTTGGTATTAGAAGCCGGAAGCATGGGTAATGGTGGGGAGATCTTTGTCTTTGATATGGGAGAATCGGTTAAGATTGTAGATTTGGCCAAAAGGATGATTCGCTTATCGGGCTTGGAACTGGATAAAGATATCAGAATTGAATATACCAGCTTACGACCCGGCGAAAAACTCTACGAAGAGCTGTTGAATAAAGAAGAAAACACCAAAGCTACCCATCATCATAAAATTATGATTGCCAACATCCGTAAATACGAACAGGATTTGGTCAACAAAACCGTTTTACAACTTAAAGAAGCTTTAAAAACTCAGGACAGCTATCAGTTGGTAAGTACCTTAAAAGGCCTTATCCCTGAGTATAAAAGTGAAAACTCGGAATTTGAAGATTTAGACAAAAAAAGAGAAACCACTATATAGCAGTTTCTCTTCTTCTTAGTCCTAATCTCGAATTAGTTTTTAATCATCTTTTTGGAAATAATCAATTCACCATCAGCATTGAAAATCGTAATAATATAAGTTCCATTTGATAAGTCAGAAAGGCTTATTCTATGACTTTGTTCATTAATAGTCATGGCTTTTAAAACACTACCATTAAGCGCACATATTTCAATATTTGCCGGCTGTTTGACATCAACAATCATATAATCGCTAACAGGATTTGGATAAATGCTGATATCATCAGATGTAAAATCGTTTATTCCAACATTATCCTCGGTAGTGAAGCTCCATACTTCTGACCACTCACTATCGCCGACAGCATTAGATGCCAACACACGCCAATAATATGTAGTTTCATAATTCATCATTGTAGCATCATAATCAGTATCCGACAAACCACTTTCGTCAACCACTAAATTACTAAATGTGTTATCATCGGCAATTTGCAAACTATATGTAAGAGCGCCTTCAACACTTTGCCAGCTAAAGGTATTAGATAATTCCAGTCCTGTTGCTTCATTTTCTGGTGACAATAATACCGGCGAACTTGGAGGAGGCATAGCTCCCAAAACATGATTCTGAGCATAAATCCTAAAACCCTCTCCTTTATCCTCAATAAATACGGCCACCGATTGATTATTTACATTCTCAGTAAAGTGTACTCTTTTCTTATTAGCAGGATATGTGGCCATGGGTTTTATTTCTTCAGGCCAGGCAAAATCACCATTCTCATCCAATAATAACACATTTAAAGTTGTAGGAGTAGCGCCATCATCATAGCCATGATTGATTAAAAAGAATGGCTGATCATTCACTAAGGTTAAGTTACCATTATGTATTTTAAAATCATCACTTAAAGCAAATAACATTTTAGCATTCTCGCTTAATTGTCTGGCACCTGTCTCTTTATCAAACTTCTGAACATATTCACCATATTTCGATTGATTAGGGTCGGTATAGGTACATATCGACCAAACGTATGCTGATCCTTGAGAATGAGCTATTAATGTTCTCATCTCGAAATCCGTTTCATTCACATCGAAATCCATTCCATTGATACCCCAGGGAAGGCTGCCATCAGGATTTATTCTCTGTAAATAGGAGTCGAATCTGTTTGAGTGTGCAGCAGTATAAGCATAGTAAACCACGTCGCCATCCTGTGTACAACTATAATTGGTATTATACACCGTTTGCTGATCAGATAATTGTGTTGGCTCAGCCCATTGGCTCTCACCATCAGCATTATATCGCTGAGCATAAAGCGTGGAGCTGACACCATAATTATAGGCATGAAACACCATGATAAAACCCCCGTCTGACAACTCTAACATATCGCCGGGACTGGTTTTTCCTGCACTACATTCCACCGCTTGAGGTGTTGCCCAGACAGCATTGCCATCCACATCATATTTTTGCATTAGAGCCTCATCACCGGGAATCCAGGAAACCATAAGTTCATTATTCTCCATAACTAAAAGCTTGATATTAACAGCTGACGAAATAACTATTCCATCGGAACCCCATAGGAGATTTCCTTCGGTATCTATTTTAAAGATACGCCCCGAATAGTCGCCTGTTCCGGTAAGCCCAACAATTAAGTTATCATTGGCATCAATGGCGATAGACCATACCATAGTAAACGATGCCATAGGTATAGAGTTGCTGATAAGCATACCATCATCACCAAACTGTCTGTCGCCTGCAGCATTTAGTAATTGTAATCTTAATTCGTAATTTAAGGGTTCCCCTACGTTTTTCCAGAAGACGACATAAGTCTGACCATCAGAAGTGGCAATGGCTTTCATATCTTCGCTGACAACTTCGGTTACAAGTGTATTTACATCTGTATCCGTGGTCCATTCTGTAATGGCATTAACCGAAGAAGTTCCCTTTGTGTTCCACTCCTGAGCATTTGTTTGTAAATACAATAAAACCGCTAATAAAATAGTAATATTTCTCATGATTAAATATTTAGTTTTTAATTTTGTTTAAACCTTTAATAATTTTCAGAAGTGCCTCTTTCTGGATCTTAATCTTTTTAATTTGTTTATCCAGGCTCTTCGTGTCATTGGCTTTCGACTTCATTTTGTTTATTATTAAATCGTTTTTTAATGATTGAAATGCAAAACTATACAGCAAATAACATCAGGTCTAATTTTATGCCCTATCTATACCACTCTTCAATAAAAAACAGGCACATCAATAACACTCATTCAGATATAATACACTATTAATAAGCCATATATCTCCATCATTATTTATTTAACAATTTAGCAAATAAATGGGTGTTAATATCAATAAAATTAGTTTAAACTGTTTAAATAAACAATTAAATCGGTTTTGGTATTGGTAAGGCCTAATTTTTTCCGAAGTCGGGTTCTGGCATTTTCAACCGATTTAAACGATTGCCCGGAAACCTGAGAGATTTCTTTAGAGGTCAGATTCAGTAATAAAAGAGCACAAAGCCTTCTGTCGTTTGCGGTTAAATCAGCATGCTTTTCATTCAGTTTCTTAAAGAACGAGGTATGCACCTGCTCGAAACTCACTTCGAATTCCTGCCAGATATTGGGGTTGATATCCCTTTGCAATCTGTTTAATATATGATCGATGGCATATTGGGTTTCTTTTTTTACAGCCTTTAGTTTTATCTCTTTGAGGTCTTCTAAAATACCCTGAATGATCTCAGTCCGATGTATCTCGGCCATGGCTTTCGCTATTAAGGTGCTGTTCTTTAATTCCAGATTAGCAGCCAGTTCTTTTTTATTCGATTCTATTAACTTTTTCTCATAATTAGCTTTGGAGAGTTTATGACGATATACGCCAAGCAAGACCAATAAGAACAACAGGCTGGCAATCAGGCTTAAGCCTATCACAAAATATTTAAATGTTTTACGCTCTTCTTTTAATGCTCTGATTTGTTCTTTGGTTTGATACTCCAATTCTAACTTCAAACGTTCAACATTTACAGCTTTGGATTCCACGTTAATACTATCTCTCACAAGATCGTATCTCTTAAAATAAGCAGCCGCATTTTTATAATCTTTTTCTGCCAGATAAGCCAGATACAATACCCGGGTGAGGTTTTGCATATCGAATCCAATCGTATCCTTCTTGAGTAGTTCAATACCTTTTTTGGCTTTTTCGATAGCCCGGCTATTTTGATTGGTCTTTAAATAATACTCTGCTGATAAACCATATACCATCAGCTTTGTGCCTTTACTGATATCGGTATCAGCTATATCATTAGATTTATCGAAACAACTTTCGGCTTTTGGCAATCGGTTCTGCACATAATATATCCGCCCTAAATTGGTGTATAAATAAGCATTAAGTTCCGCATTATTGAGTTGATTGGCAATGTTTAAAGATTTGAGGTAGTAAATCTCCGAAGAATCTACATCGATATTCATATATAATGTGCCAATATTATTTAGCAACTGTGCCAAATAAATGGAATCCTTTTGAAGAGACTGATATTGAAACACTCTTTTAAAATAGTACAGTGCTTTTTCTTCGTTATTCATGCGTGCATAAATAACAGCCAAATCATTTTCCAGCTTAAACAGTTCTTCTTTATCCTCAAGCTGTTGATAGATGGCATAGGCTTTCTGATAATAGCCCAAAGCAATATCAAACACATCTTTATCGTAATAAATATCGGCTGACACTAAAAAATACTGCGCCAATACCTCATCCTCATCCGATGCCTTGGCCTGCTCTTCGGCATACTCTAAATAATGGATGGTTCGCTCCCAGTCGGTATCTTTTAATTCTTCGGCTATAGCCTCGCTTATCCTGGCTTTATCTGCCGGATGACTCACAAAGGTAATGCTATCAATAAGCTCATCAACTATATTTTGTGCCGACAACACAAAACCTGATAGCATATACAGCATCAAAAAAACTAAAAGCCGCTTAAACATAGAACAATTGTTTTATTCCACTAAGATAATAAATTCCTCATTTGAAAAATTATGAAGTTCCGATACAAAGAAGTGAGACCTCCATATATTTAAAAAGACCGAAACAGAGTTCCGGTCTTTTATAATAATTATTATAAGTTTATTTATCCAACTACTTCGCCTACAAGTTTTGCAGCATCGCCAAGAGCGATAGCAGAAAATACTTTAAGACCGGAGTCGTCGATAAGTTTCTTTCCTTCTTCGGCATTAGTACCTTGTAGTCTCACAATAATAGGGACATTAATATCACCAATATTAGCATAAGCATCTACAATACCCTGAGCTACTCTGTCGCAACGTACAATACCACCAAAGATATTCACCAAGATAGCTTTTACATTCTCATCTCTTAAGATGATACGGAAAGCCTCTTCCACTCTTTTAGCACTGGCTGTTCCCCCAACATCTAAGAAGTTAGCAGGATCACCACCACTCATCTTAATCATATCCATAGTAGCCATGGCCAATCCGGCACCGTTTACCATACAACCCACATTACCATCTAACTTCACGTAGTTTAGGTCGAAACGTCTGGCTTCTACTTCAATAGGATCTTCCTCAGTTTCGTCTCTAAGTTCTTTATAATCTTTATGACGGAAAAGGGCGTTATCATCAAGGTTTACTTTTGAGTCTACAGCTAAGATTTTATTATCCGAAGTTTTTAATACCGGATTAATCTCAAACATACTGGAATCTGTTCCTTCGTAAGCAGCATAAAGGGCAAATACGAATTTTATCATATCCTTCATAGCATCGCCACTTAGGCCTAAATTAAAAGCAATCTTTCGGGCTTGAAATGCCTGAAGTCCCACCTTAGGGTCAATCTCTTCTTTAAAGATCAGCTCAGGAGTATTTTCGGCAACGCCTTCGATATCCACACCACCTTCGGGGCTATACATAATAATATTACGACCTGTTTCTCTGTTAAGCAACACACCCATATAATACTCTTCGGTTTCCGATTCACCAGGATAATACACATCCTGAGCAATTAAAACCTTATTAACTTTTTTTCCTTGTGGGCCGGTTTGATGTGTTACCAACTGCATTCCAATAATCTGATCTGCAAGCTGCTTCACTTCATCTAAGCTTTTGGCTAATTTAACACCGCCACCTTTACCACGTCCACCAGCATGTATTTGAGCTTTTACTACCCACCAGCTTGTGCCTGTTTGCTTTTGTAACTCTTTGGCTGCTTCAACAGCTTTATCAGGAGTAGCGGCAACAATACCTTCTTGTATTCTTACGCCAAAACTCTTTAAAATCTTCTTTCCTTGATATTCGTGTATATTCATTATGTAGGTTTTATTGTTTTAAGGTAATTTTGAATTTTAATAGTGCCAAAATTAAAAATATATTTTGAGCTTTAAGCCTAATAATTAAAAAAATTCACTTAGTAAGTTTCATTCTAAATAGTTTGATGTAGAATAGGGTTCAAATGTTAATAAATATCAAAAAAATAAGCTTGAAGTTTATTATTTAAAGAAATATTGTAGTTTTGTTGTTATTAAATTAACAAAGAATGAAGGCAGAGTTTTTTATTGAGAATGTAAAATGTAATGGCTGTAAAAAAACCATTATTAAAGAATCTGAAAAACAAGGAAAAATTGACAGTATTGATGTTGACATCGCTACGGGGAAAGTCATGATCTCATACACTGGTGGCAGAGAAACACTACAACGATTTAAGTCGAGCTTACAACGCCGAGGCTATCCCGAAAAAGGCAAAAATAACAACCTGCTTATAAAAGGCAAATCATATGTAAGTTGCGCTATAGGGCGTATGAGTGGCGATGCCGGCCCAAAGGTTGATGTAGGACTATTACAAACAGAACCGAAATAAAAAAGCTGAACTTGAGGCATCTCAGGTTCAGCTTTTATTATGATATACTTTCTTTTAAAAAGGAAGATCTCCATTTTCATCCTCAGTTTCCGGTGGAATCTCAGCTGGAGGAGGGATTGAAGTGGTATCGGAACCTCCACCTGCTATGGAAGCACCCGCTTCTTCAATTTTCCAGGCATCCAGATTAACAAAATAGCTGGTCTTGCCATTCTTCTCCCATTTATTACCCTTTACGTTAAAGTGAACGTTAATATCCTGTCCCACATTATAGTTATCCAGTAAATCGCATTTATCCTGCGTTAACTGAAACTTAATAGTATCTACAAATTCGTAACCATTAGGGCTGGTTTCTTTTTTCTCAATAACAAATTCTCTTTTTTTAAACCTATCGCTGATGACTTGAGTATCTTCTTTCACGATCATGGTTCCTTGTAATTCAAAACTCATATCTTTATTTTTTTAGTCCATTTACCTTTGCAAGTGGGGGTTTGTTGTGCCTTTTCGAGTTGCTCTAAAAAGTCTTCTCTATCTATCTTCTCTGCACCTAAACTTATCAGATGATCCGTCTCTACCTGTGCATCAATAAAATGAAATCCCCATTTTGTTAATTCCTGGCAAAGATAATAAAGCGCTACTTTTGACGCATCATTTTTTTTAAAAAACATGCTTTCTCCAAAAAAAGCTTTTCCTAACGACACCCCATATAAGCCTCCAATCATCTGCTGATCCTCGTAAACCTCTACGCTGTGCGCCCATCCCAACTCATGTAATTTTATATATGCCTCTTGCATATCTTTGGTAATCCAGGTACCAACTTCGCCTTTTCGTGAGGTTTTGGCACAATGCTGTATCACTTGCTTAAAATCTTTATCAAAAAAAACAGAGATGGTCTTCTGCCCGATCTTACGTTTTAAACTCTTACTTAATTTAAACTCCTGAGGTTTTAACAGCAGCCGGGGATTGGGCGACCACCATAAAATATCAGAGCCTTCGTTATACCACGGAAATATCCCCAGGCTATAAGCCAAGATAATTCTCTCGGGCGACAAATCACCATCAATGGCTAATAAACCATCCTCGCTGGCATCTCGCGGATCGGGAAAAGCAATATCATCGTTAAGCTGAAAAACGGGCATTTACTGGTCTTTATACTCTTGAAACAATACCTGAAGAAAGGCTTTCCCTTCGGTAAGCAGACTATCCTGTACTGGCCCTTCAGCAGTAGAATAATGTATTCTGTCGAATCGTTTCTCGTAGGAGACAGCACCAACAGGTCGTTTCCATGCAAACCCCTCTTCGTAAGAAGTATAAGCAAATTGTGGGGCAAAAGGATTTAACAGGTTCTTACTCCAATGAAATTTGGCAGCATCTAATCCTAATTGATGGAACAAAGTAGAAACAATATCGGTTTGAACACCCAAATGGCTGATGGTTTTACCACGCCATGCCGAGTCGATAGCATTACCATAAAACAACAATGGTATTTTTTGGTATTCAGGGTTTTGCATAGGATATTTACGATAAGAATTATGAGAATGATCGGCCACAAAAACAAACAGGGTATTGTCGTACCAGTCTTGCTGCTTGGCTTCTTCTATAAACTTCCCAATACTATAATCGGTATAATAAGCACCATTGAGGTATTGTTGGTTATTTCCTCCCCAAAAAATCTTTTCTTCCATAGGCTGATCATAAGGCGAATGGGTACTGATAGTAAATAATGAAGAAAAGAAAGGTTCTTTTACCGTTTCCAAATCGGTGATCATCTCATGCAAAGAGAATTCGTCGTGAATACCGAGCTTTCCCTGAGGCAGACTCTGATTAAAATCATAGACTTCTTTTATTTGATCGAACTGATTAAAAATAATAAAACTCTTGATATTGCCATAAATCAACTGCCCTGCAAAATAAAAAAACGAGGTATAATCCTGCTTATTCAAATCTTTCACCATACTTGGTAACTTATTATATTTATCGGGCTGAACAGTAATAGAGGAAATAGGGGTCGCCGGGAATCCACTAAAGATACTGGCCATACCCTGCTCCGAACGTGGTCCGGTGGCATAGATATGATCGAAGTACAAACCTTGGCTCATCAGCTTTCTAAAATTAGGTGTTACCACGGCTTTATCTTCTGGCGTAAAAATTAAATCTGCTGACCAGCTCTCCATAATAATCAAGATGATATTGGGTTTTTCTTGATTTAACACATGGATGGTAGTATCTTTTTCAATAGTATATAATTGTTCTACAAATGCTTTGGCCTGAGCTTCGGGCATCTCCTCAAAAGGATTCTCTCTTAAGCTTTTTTGGTTTTCGTGAAAGCTGATATATAGATTAAACACCGAATTGGTAGCTGCCGAATTAATAATAGCATGTTTACTAAAATAACTCTGACTCTGGTTAATAGGAATCTCCTGTATGCCGCCACGAGCACCTATCACCAAAATAGGAGGCATCAATAAAAAGAACGATAGAGCCACCAGCCAATGCGATTGGATCCTAATAACGGTGGTGTGGAAGAACTTAGTATAGATCCAAATACCAAACCCGGATAATAAAACCGTTAATATCAATAAAGCAATCATCTCGTGGGTTTGTGCCGAGTTAATCACTTCCGAAGGATTCTGCAAGTATAATAAAGCCTTATAATTAATCTTTGTCTTCCATTCGGCATAAATACCCAGCTCACTACTAATCAATAAGGAATATAAAGTGATTAATATCCAATGGTACACCTTATTGATAGTATTGATGATGGGTGGACTAAAGAATATTTGAATTAAATGTATCGCAAAAGGGATAAACATAAAATAACTGGCTGTGGCCCAATCCAGTTTAAAACCTTTCTGAAAGGTCATTAATATCTCACCAAAAGAATCTGCTACCGACCATATATCTCCTATATAATAAGAAATAAATACCAATCGCCCTACGGCAAAAAAGAGCAACCAAAACAGAAGTTGTTTAAAAAAAGAAATATATAATCTGAACATAATTGATTTAATAAAAGACAAATTTAGTGATTATTTTTGGCAGACCCTAATCAATAGTTTTCAGGAAATCTACTAATTTAGCCATAGCCCTGCCGCGATGACTAATCTTATTCTTTTCGTTTAAATCCATCTCGGCAAAAGAGATATCATAACCATCGGGGATAAAAATGGGGTCGTAACCAAAGCCATCGGTACCGGATTCTTTTTCGGTGATTCGGCCATTTACAATCCCTTCGAAAAAATACTTCTCGCCATTTAGTATTAATGAAACCACAGTACGGAAACGGGCTTTTCTGTTTTCCTGCCCTTGCATCTCTCTTAACATCTTCTCCACATTATCCTTAAAACTACAGCCCTCGCCGGCATAACGAGCCGAATATACGCCGGGAGCACCATTTAAGGCTTCTACCTCTAATCCGGTATCATCCGAGAAACAATCGATTTGGTAGCGATCAAAAATAGTTTGAGATTTTGTTAAGGCATTCTCTTCCAAAGTGTCATAAGGCTCAGGGATGTCCTCATAAAAGCCCAGGGCATTAAGGCTAATCACTTCATAAAGGTTTTTTAAATAATGGCTTACTTCTTTAAGTTTGTGTTCATTATTGGTAGCAAAAACGATTTTTTTCAATCTTTATGGTATTTAATGTGACAATTCGATAAGGTTTTTCTCTTCATTCGCTTTTTGAGTATGATGGCTCAATGATGCCACGAAATTAACGAAAATACTCAACATAGGAGTCGCTTGTTTTTGCAATTTTTCTTGTCTCCATTTTTCTTTATAAACACTTATTTGATTGAATTTAAAATCTCTGCTCTCTAAAACTCTGGCAGCATAATACCTCTTACTTACATGATAGGATTTTGGAAAGCCACAGTATATCTGGAATAATTCCTCTTCTGTTTTACGCTTAAATTCTGTTTTCCAATCGTTATTCTTTGCCATACCTCAACGTTTAAGTAAGTAACGCTAAAAACTCTTAATTATTGTTAAAGCACAAAACAATTCGGCTTCAAAAGCGTTTAAGCGTTTTTTAAGATAGGCCTTATTCGGTGGTGATGAATTTACCCACACATTCCAAAAATAATTCTGGTTGATCGGCTTGCACCCAATGAGAAGCATCTTTGATAACACAAATAGTATTGGAAGTAAAAACCTGATTAATATCAGATGTATCGGCGTCATTAATATAATCCGATTTGCTTCCTTTAATAAACAGCACCTCTTTCTCAAATGTTCTATCAAGAGCTAAATCGCTCGATAAATCTTGTAAGTTTTTATAGATATTATCGATATCTACACGCCATTGGAATTGGTTTTTCCCGACTCTTTGTAAGTTTTTTAATGCCAACAAACGTACTTTATGATTTGGAATATGTGCTTCCAAAATAGCCATCACTTCATCACGAGAAGTGATCTGCGATAAATCCACAGTTCGCATCACATCTAAAATATCTTTATTGTTTTGGCTTAGTGCATACGACCGCAAAGCGATATCCACAATAATCAGTTTAGAAACCATTGAAGGGTTTTCAAGCGCAAAGTTCATGGCCACTTTCCCGCCCATGCTATGCCCCAACAGCATCGGGTCTTTTAAGCCATGCTCCAGGGCGAATAGTTTTAAATCATCTGATAAGGCAGCATAATTAAAGGTCTCGCTATGTGGCGATTGCCCATGATTTCGCTGATCCAATACAAACACATGAAAACCCAAAGCAGCTATTCTCTTGGCTATGCCTACCCAATTATCCGACACACCAAATAAACCATGTAAAATGATTAATGGTCTCCCTTGCCCGTATTCTCTGTAAAAGAGCTGCATTTTATTAGTAATTTGTATGGTTGATGAAAATTATTGAATATTCCTGAGTTGGTTGAGATACATTTGTATGGTGTTCTCCAAACCAAAATATAAAGCATCGGAGATAAGTGCATGACCAATACTCACCTCTAACAGACCCGGAATATTCTCTGCAAAATACCGCAGATTATCCAGGTTTAAATCGTGACCAGCATTTAAACCCAGACCTACTTTTTGAGCAACTTTAGCGGCCTCAACAAATTCCCTGATAGCCATTTCTTTGTTTTTAGGATAATCCGTAGCATAGCTTTCGGTATAAAGCTCTACCCTATTGGTTCCCAATTTGGCCGCATATTCAATGTGTTTTGCATTCGTCTCCACAAATATAGAAGTGCGGATGCCATAGGCCTGAAAATCCTTGATCACATCATTTAAGAAATCGAAGTTTTTCACCGTATCCCAGCCGGCATTACTGGTTAAAGCATCCGGCGGATCGGGGACCAAAGTAACCTGTGCAGGCTTTACCTCTTTCACCAAATCTATAAAGTTCTTATTAGGGAAACCTTCGATATTGAACTCCGTAGCAATCTGAGGTTTTATCTCCCTGGCATCGCTGTAACGGATATGTCTTTCATCAGGACGCGGATGTACGGTGATTCCTTGTGCGCCAAATCGCTCACAGTCCAAAGCTACTTGTAATACATTGGGTAAATTACCGCCTCTGGCATTACGCAGTGTGGCGACTTTGTTGATATTTACGCTTAATGTTGTTTTCATAATCCACTAATTTAAACTAAAGCCCTAATATATTCAATAAATGTAACTATTCGTCAGAAAAATCTTTTAACATCTTTCTATAAGCTGAAAAAACCGTTGCCCGACTAACAAAGCCCCAATACTTTCCATTCTTCACAACAGGAATATTATAATAACCTGATTTTGTAAATTTCTTAGCCACTTCGTCCATACTCTCTTCGGGGTCTACGCTTGCTGTAGGGACAAAGAGTAAATCTTTGGCTTTATATTTATCGTACAAATCAGACTTAAACATGATATGTCGGATTTCGTTTAGGGTGATCACACCAAAAAAGTCGTTGTCTTCGCCCACCACAGGGAAAGCATTTCGGTGCGACTCGCTCACCAAACCTATTAACTCACCCAAAGTAGCTTCGGGTTCAATAGTTCTAAAATCTTTTTCTATAAGATCGGTTACCGAGAGCAGGCTCATCACAGCTTTATCTTTATCATGAGTGATGAGTTCTCCACGTTTTGCCAACTGATATGTATAAACTGAGTTATCTACAAAGAAACGGGTGGTAGCATAAGACACCGCTGCTGTAATCATCAGAGGCACAAAAAGTTCATACCCCGTAGTAATCTCTGCTATTAAAAATATGGCGGTTAAAGGTGCATGCAGATTGCCCGAGATAATACCTGCCATCCCTACTAAAGCGAAATTCCGTTCAGATAAATTTTCGAAGCCCAGATAATTGACAATCTTAGCAAATAATAAGCCTGCATAAGTCCCTAAAAACAATGATGGCGCAAAAATACCACCAATACCTCCGGCACCAAAAGTAACCGAAGTGGCAATCACCTTGGTTAGCAGTATCACCACTAACACTCCAAAAACCACCCAAATATTATCTTGTAAATCAAAGTAAATAGTCTCGGAAAACAAACTGGAAGTTTGTCCCTGCAATGCAGTATTGATGCTTTCGTAACCCTCACCATATAAGGAAGGGAATAAAAAGATGAGACCTCCTAATACAGTACCGCCAATAAGCAACCTGCTTGTCCAGCTCTTCATTCCGGAGAAAATGGAAGCAATTTTTATATAAACAATGGTAAAATAAGTACTCACCAAACCTGTAAAAACACCTAAAAGGATATACCATCCTACTTGAGTAAATACAAAAGGGTCTACTCTGTCGATAGCGTAGATAGCACCTTGCCCCATAAATATATAACTGGTCATAACAGCTGTAACCGAAGCTAATAATAAAGGCATGAGTGCTGCCATAGTTAAGTCGATCATAATCACCTCCAGGGCAAATACAATACCTGCAATAGGGGCTTTAAAGATGGCGGCCATAGCTGCTGCACTGGCAAACCCCAAATAGAACACCAATTGTCGGTAATCTACTTTCATCTTTTGTCCGAAAAAACTACCTATAGCTGCACCGGTATAAACCGTAGGACCTTCCAGTCCCACAGAACCTCCAAAACCAACCGTAAAACTGGCGGTAAAAATGGAAGAAAACATATTATGTTTGGGGATGAGTCCGTGCTGCTTCGAGATGGCATAAAGCACCGCCGGAATACCATGGCCTACTTTTTTCTTGATGATAAAATTCATGTATAATACAGCCAGGAAAATCCCTATCATAGGATAAATAAAATACAGATAGTTTTCTATCTCATCAGAAAAGCTGGAGGTTAAAAGCCATTGGGTGAAATGCACTGCTTTTTTAATAATCACAGCACCTACCCCAACAAAAAAACCTATTACAATACTGATAATATATGTTTTTTGCTTTTTGGTTAGCCTTTGAATACTGTATCGTCTGAATTTCTCTAACACTTATGCTATTTTTTCAATTTGCAAAAGTAATTAATATTACGTGTATTTAGCTTTTCTTTCCATATTTTTTTATGCTTTTTTACGACAGCTATAATTAATAAAAAAATGTATTTTTGACGCAAATTTATTTGATGTTTTATAGTGATAAATGTGTATGGATTATTGGGGCCTCCTCCGGAATTGGAGAAGCTCTGGCTATTGAGCTATCTAAACAAAATACACGGCTTATCATCTCATCCAGAAATGAACCAAAACTATCACAGATAAAAAAAGAATGTGAGGCAAATGGAAGTGATTGTACTATCATTCCGCTTGATTTAAGCAAAGCTGATAGCTTTAAAGAAAAAGCGGCCTTGGCCTATGCCCAATTTAACCAGCTCGATTATCTTATTATTAATGGTGGCATCAGCCAACGATCGTATATCAAAGAAACGCCTTTGGAAATTGACAGACAGCTGATGGAAGTGAATTATTTTGGCCATATCGCTATCACCAAAGCAGTACTGCCTTATATGATCAAACAACAAAGTGGACATATTGCCACGGTGAGTTCTATTGTAGGTGTTTTTGGTTTCCCCTTGCGCTCTGCTTATTCGGCCTCTAAACATGCACTTCATGGCTTTTACGAGACCTTGAGAATAGAACATCTGAAGGATCATATTAAAGTTTCCATCATCATTCCCGGCAGAGTAAAAACCAATATCTCACTCAACGCCATCAACGAGAATGGACTACCCTACAATAAGTTAGACGAAGGACAAGCAAAGGCGATGAGTCCCAAGAAAGCCGCCAAAGGCATCCTGAAAGGACTACGCAAAGAAAAAAAAGAAATACTTATAGGAGGTACGGAATTAATAATGGTATATTTGAAGCGGTTTTTCCCCTTTATATTTCATCGAATAGCAAATAAAGTAAAACAACAATAATGGCAAAAATAATAAGCGGCATACAACAAATAGGAATCGGAGTTTCAAATGTTTACGAAGCATGGGATTGGTATCGAAACAATCTGGGTTTTGATATTAAGATGTTTGACGAAGCTGCCGAAGCAAAGTTGATGTTACCATATACCAACAACCAACATCAAAGCCGCCACGCTATTTTAGCTATGAACATGAAAGGTGGTGGTGGTTTGGAAATCTGGGAGTATAAAAGCCGAACACCTGAGAATCCCACATTCGAAATAAGCCTTGGCGATTTAGGTATCTTTATTGCCAAGATGAAAACTGATGATATTAAAAAGGCCTATCAGCAGCTTAAAGACAAACAGCAGAATATCCTGTCGGAGATTGAAACCTCTCCTGCGGGCATCGCTCACTTCTACATAAAAGACCCCTGGAATAACATCCTTGAGATTGAAGAAGCTACAGAATGGACTTTAGATTTGGATAAGACTTTTGGTGGTAATTCGGGGGCGGTTATAGGCGTTTCCAATATGGAAAAGTCTATGAGTTTTTATGCGAGGATTTTGGGGTACGATAAAGTAATGAGCGACCAAACAGCCGTCTTCCCCGATTTTAAATCACTCCCCGGTGGCACTAAGGAGTTTCGCCGTGTGATCTTACAGCACTCCCAAGCCCGACAAGGCGCCTTTAGTAATTTACTGGGGCCTTCAACCGTGGAGCTGATTGAAGAAACAGATAAAACCAGGCAAAGAAAAATATACCAAAACAGACTTTGGGGCGATTTAGGCTATATCCATTTATGCTACGACATCAGCGATATGGCGAGCATTAAAAAAGAATGCGAAAGCATTGGGCATCCTTTTACGGTTGACAGTGCCAATAGCTTTGATATGGGTGAAGCCGCAGGGCATTTTTCTTATATCGAAGATCCTGATGGCTCTTTAATAGAGTTTGTGGAAACCCATAAAATCCCCATTTTAAAGAAAATCGGCTGGTATTTAAACCTTCAGAAAAGAGACAGAAGTAAGTCGTTACCCTTGTGGTTTTATAAGATTATTCAGCTAACACGAACCAAATAATTAATTACGAATTATGAATATTTTAATTACGAATTATGAAGCTTTTAATTACGAATTGACCATATATAATCAATCATTCGTAATTTGTAATTCATAATTGTTAATTTGTAATTCGTAATTTGTAATTCGTAATTGTTAATTCATAATTAACTATTCTTATAAACGGGAATCATCCCAATACCTTGCTCCTCGAAATACTGGCGGGTTTGGTTAAAATCTCTGGTGAAACCTAACATAAAACCACCTCCTCCCGAGCCACATAATTTCATTTGATAGCCTCCGGTATCTATACCATTTTTCCAAATAGCATTCACCGAATGGGGTATCATATGTTGGAAGTGCTCAAATTCAATCTGGCTTAATTTGTCTAAAGATTTAAAAAACAAATCATCTTTTCCATCCAAAAGCGATTGTATACAGGCATTATTGGTAGGTATAAATTCCTGATCAATCATCTTCTTATAATCTGCTTTTTTATAACTCTCTAAAAAATGATTAACCAAAGGTGCTGTTTTTCCGGGGGCTCCACTATTGATTAAAAATATAGCCCCATTCTTATCAAATTTATTTCTTGGGATAGCCACCGTATTAATCTCGGAGGATTTCTTAATAAATA
>Ga0256827_10001229_pt1 | contig 16314 bp, 9 predicted proteins | sample CV84metaG_FD_185977 | JGI IMG/M metagenome (GOLD analysis project Ga0256827, IMG submission 185977) | Hydrothermal vent microbial communities from East Pacific Rise, Pacific Ocean - CV84 | ecosystem: Environmental > Aquatic > Marine > Hydrothermal vents | place: Pacific Ocean: East Pacific Rise... | reverse complement strand
GTCTTGCATCAACTTTTTTACAATATCAGCAGTACCGTCAGGTGAGTTATCTTCTATTATTAAAACGTGAAAATCTTTTTCTAAATTAAAAACTGTTCGAATTATATTTTCGATGTTTTCTTTTTCGTTATACGTTGGTATTATTACTAAACTATCAGACACTTTTTTTATTTTTTTTGCTAAAGTAATATTTAAAAATTATTTTTAATTATGATTTAACAATTATTATTATTTTGAAAGATTACTTAAGTAAATCATTCATAGAAAACACACCAGTTTTACCAAAAACAAATTCTGCAGCTAAAACTGCTCCAAGAGCAAATCCTTTTCGCCCAAATGCTTCGTGTTTTAGTGTTATTTTATCAATTTCTGATTTGTATTCTATTATGTGAGTACCAGACACTTCGCCCTCTCGTTTAGAAATTATACTCAATTCATCTTCTTTCGCAGGATAATCGTTTTTCCAAGATATTTTTCTATCGATATTGTCTATTATTCCGTTTGCAATTGTTATTGCAGTTCCGCTAGGAGAATCTAATTTATGAATATGATGTATTTCTTCTACAGATATATCGTAATCGGTTTGGGGATTCATCATTTTGGCTAAAATCTCATTAATTTTAAAGGTAATGTTTACTCCAACACTAAAGTTTGAAGCCCAAAAAAATGATTTATTTTTTTTATTAATCTGTGTAACTAAATTATCAAATTCATTTTTGTTAATTCCCGTTGTACCCGATACAACAGGTATATTTTTATCAAAACAATAGTTATAATTTTCAATAGCACCCTTGGCATTTGTAAATTCAATTACTACATCAACATTAGTTTTGCTAATGTTTTTAATTTTGTTGATATCGTCTTTGTCAGCAATTAAAGTTATGTTATGATGTCTTTCAATGGCAATTTTTTCAATTTCTTTACCCATTTTACCATAGCCAATTATTCCTATCTTCATTATAACTTAATTAGTTTCTATTTAGAGTATAAAAATAAATAAATACTTTTAATATTTAGTGATTTTGAAGATAATAATTATTTTTTTACACATACAATAAAAGAATAATACCATTTGGTGATATAATTGGTATAATATAAAATTTGATGTAATTTTGGCAAATATTATTAAACTATTCTTTTAATGGAACATAAATCCGGATTTGTAAATATTATAGGAAATCCAAATGTAGGAAAATCTACAATAATGAATGCTTTGGTAGGTGAGAAAATTTCAATTATAACTTCTAAATCGCAAACCACAAGACACAGAATTTTGGGTATTGTAAATGGCGACGATTTTCAGATTGTGTACTCTGATACTCCTGGAGTTATCAAGCCAAACTATAAATTGCAAAAAACTATGGTTTCTTATTCGGAGCAAGCTCTCGAAGATGCCGATATATTATTGTATATTACTGATGTTTACGAAACTACCGATAAAAACGAAGAGTTTTTAGAGAAAGTGAAAAATAGCAAGGCTCCTGTAATTTTGGTTGTTAATAAAATAGACTTATCCGACCAAGATACTGTTTTAGAAATGCAAGATTCGTGGCAAAAAATAATGCCAAATGCCGAAATTATTTTAACATCGGCATTAACAGGTTTTAACATCGAAAAATTATTGAATTCTATATTAGATAAACTGCCAATTGCACCTCCCTATTATCCTAAAGATAGTTTAACCGACAAAACAGAACGCTTTTTTGTAGAGGAAATTATTCGTGAAAAAATATTACTTTATTATAAAAAGGAGATTCCTTACTCTGTTCAGGCAATTGTAGAAGAATTTCACGAAGACGAGAAAATTATTCGAATGCGTGCAATAATTTATGTTGAAAGAGAATCGCAAAAGCCAATTATTATAGGAAACAAAGGTAGAGCAATAAAACGTGTTGGTATTGAAGCACGTCAAGATATGGAAAAATTCTTTGGAAAACAGGTTCATATAGAATTATATGTAAAAGTTAGTAAAGATTGGCGTAATAACGATAGACAGCTTACTAACTTTGGGTATAATTAGTGTCTGTCTATAAAGTCCGATTCCTGCGTTGTTGCTCAAAATTTAAATCCTCAAATAGCTTTGTATTCTGTGGTTTAAATTCCTCACACGCCCCCGAAATAAATCGGGACAGGCTTTGAACTCGACCTTTCTAGTTCAATACTTAGTATCTTGTACATCAACAGAGTGAAACCCTGACTTGCAGATTTCAGGTATATACTCAATTTGTTGTTTGTGGTGCATTGTTAAAAACTTTAGAAACAAAATAAGCATAAAACAAAATTAGATTTTTATTTTTGAAAAATAAAAAAATTATAGAACGTGTCCGAAAATTTACTAAAAGGATTAAATACACCTCAGCAAGAAGCCGTTAAAAACACTAGCGGAGCAAATTTGGTGGTTGCCGGTGCCGGCTCCGGAAAAACTCGTGTACTTACTTTTAAAATAGCATATCTTATAGCAAAAGGAGTTACTCCATATCGTATTTTGGCTTTAACTTTTACTAACAAAGCCGCCCGTGAAATGCGAGAACGTATTTCAAAATTAATTGGCAACGAGTTTGCCTCAATGTTACAAATGGGAACATTCCATTCTATTTTTGCAAAAATGCTGCGTTCCGATGCCGAATATTTGGGATATACCTCAAATTTTACAATTTATGACACATCTGATTCTAAATCGGTTATAAGAAAAGTAATAAAAGATTTAAAACTTAATAAAGATTATTATAAAGATGGGCAAGTTTACGGAAGAATCTCAAAAGCTAAAAACAATCTTATAACTTGGCAAGCATATAAAGATAATATTGATTTGAGAAAATATGACAACTCTGTTAATATGCCCGAATTATATAGGATTTATGCCGAATATAGCAAGCGTTGCAAAACTGCAAATGCAATGGATTTCGACGATTTATTATTGAATATAAATATACTTTTCAGAGATTTTCCTGATATTTTAAAAAAATATCAAAACCGCTTCGATTTTATTCTTGTTGATGAGTATCAAGATACAAATATGTCGCAATATATAATTGTGAAACGCTTAGCCGAAAAGCACAAGAACATTACCGTTGTTGGCGACGATGCACAAAGTATTTACTCATTTAGAGGTGCAAAAATTGAGAATATCTTAAATTTTAAAAACGATTACCCCGATTATAAAACCTATAAGCTAGAACAAAACTATCGTTCTACAAAAAACATTGTAAATGCAGCAAATAGCATCATTAAAAAAAACATAAATCAAATACAAAAAAATGTTTTTTCTGATGAAGATGAAGGTGAAAAAATAACCGTTTTAAAATCGAATACTGATAAAGAAGAAGGACAAGTTGTTATAGAACGAATTTTTGATTTGCAATATCAGAATCAATATAAATATTCTGATTTTGCCATACTTTATCGCACAAATATGCAATCTCGTTTATTTGAAGAATCTTTGCGAAAGCGAAATATACCATATAGAATTTACGGTGGCACATCATTTTATCAACGAAAAGAGGTAAAAGACCTACTTTCGTATTTGCGTTTGGTGATAAACCCAAATGACACCGAAGCACTTAAGCGAATAATTAATTATCCTCGCAGAGGAATTGGAGCAAGTACAGTAGAAAAATTAGAAACTACCTCGGCAGATACCGGCAAAAGTGTGTGGAATATTTTATTACATTTAAGCGAGATAAATATTGGTTTAAACAATGGAGTAATAAACAAACTAAATCAATTTACTTCGTTTATTATAAGTTTAATACAAGAAAAAGACAAGCTTAACGCACACGAAATTACTCATAAAATAGCATCAGAATCGGGGATATTAAAAGACCTTTACAAAGACAAAACTCCCGAAGGCGTAAATCGCCACGATAACATAAAAGAACTTATAAATGCAGCAAAAGAATTTGTAGAACAAGTAGAATTGGAAGCACAAGATGAAGCCCCAAATTTAGAGGCATTTATTGAAAATGTATCTTTACTTACCGATTTAGATAGCGAAGATAAAGATAAAACCGAACGAGTTTCTCTAATGACAGTGCATTCGGCAAAAGGTTTAGAGTTTAAAAATGTGTTTATTGTTGGTGTTGAACAAGATTTATTTCCATCAGGAATGTCTTCATCAACACAACAAGAAATAGAAGAAGAACGTCGCTTGTTTTACGTAGCATTAACACGAGCCGAAGAAAATGCTTTTATTTCGTATGCTACCGCTAGACGTAAATGGGGAAAATTTGCATTTTGTAGTCCAAGTATGTTTATTGGCGAAATAGACCAAGAATTTTTAAATATTCCAGAAGAAAAATTAAACCTTCATTTTGACAATGATAATAATGATAATTTTGGCACAAACAAGAGCTATTTTGACAAAACAGAGCAAAATATAAGTTTTAAACCAAAGCAAAAGCAAGAAATAAGCTTTAAACCAAAGCCAAAATCCTCTTTCAGCAGATTTAACACTAAAAAATCAGATAGTTTTAGTAACTTTGCAGCAGATAACTATAAAGATATCAAAATTGGAGACAAAGTAGAGCATGCTCGCTTTGGTATAGGAGAAATTCTAAATATAGAAGGAACATCTCCAGACGAAAAAGCCACAGTAGATTTTAAAATGGCTGGTCAAAAGCAATTATTGCTTAAATTCGCAAAATTAAAAATTATAAAATCGTAAGATATATGTCTGAATTAATGGATTATAATACACAACGTACTCATTTAACACTTCCAGAATATGGAAGAAATGTACAAAAAATGGTTGATTTCTTAAAAGCAATTACCGACAAAGAAGAAAGAACAAAACAAGCCGAAGTTGTTGTTAAAACAATGTTACAAATAATGTCAGGATATCGTGACAACGATGAATTTAGAGAGAAAGTTTGGCATCATCTTTATTTAATGGCAGATTACGACATAGATATTGATTGCCCTTATGAAATTACTCGTGAAAATTCTAAAGCCGTAGTTTTAGATAAATTAGAGTATAATCAAAAAGGAAAAGCTTTAACCTCTTATGGCAGAATAATTAAAGAACTAATAGACGAAGCAATAAGATACGATGGTACTGATGAAGAAAAACAACCTGTAGTTCTTGCAATAGCCAATCAAATGAAAAAAATATACGTACTTTGGCATAAAGATTATGTTGCCGACAAAGTAATTATTGATGATATTAAAAGATTATCTGGCGGCAAATTAAGCTTAGCAGAAGACACACAGCTAGTTAATGCCAAAGATTTTGTTCCAAGAAATACTCCTACAACAAAAGCTCCTGCTAGAAAATCTTTTAAAAGAAAAAGAATAACAGGCGGCAAACCATCTCCAAGGCAATATTCTAGCAATAGAGATAATAATAACAATGGGAGAAATAGTAGAATGAAATTTTCATAGGTTTTTTTTACAGGCAAATTTATTAAAACAAATGAGTACTTTTGAGATAACAGGCGGGGCAACACTTTCAGGAGAAATTACTCCACAAGGTGCAAAAAACGAAGCATTACAAATATTAAGTGCAGTTTTAATAAGTCCCGAAGAAATAATCATTTCAAATATTCCAAATATTAGAGATGTAAATAAACTTATTGATTTGCTTAAATTTTTAGGCGTAAAAGTAAATAAACTTGAAAAAGGAAAATTCAGTTTTAAAGCCGACGAAATAGATTTATCACTTATGGAAACTGCCGAATTTGCCGAATTAGGTGGTGGTTTGCGAGGTTCTATAATGATTGTTGGACCTTTACTTTCTCGTTTTGGCAAAGCATATATCTCTAAACCCGGTGGCGATAAAATTGGTCGTCGTAGATTAGACACTCACTTTTTTGGGTTTCAGAAACTTGGTGCCGATTTTAATTTCGACAGAAAAAATAACCTGTTTAAAGTATCTGCCAAAAAACTAAAAGGAGCTTATATGCTTTTAGATGAAGCATCGGTAACTGGTACTGCAAATATTGTTATGGCAGCTACTCTAGCCGAAGGTGAAACAACAATTTATAATGCTGCTTGCGAACCATATATTCAGCAATTATGCAAAATGCTAAATTCTATGGGAGCTAATATTTTGGGAATTGGCTCTAATTTATTAACAATAAAAGGAGTAGAAAAACTACATAGTTGCGAACATCGTATTTTGCCTGACATGATTGAAATAGGCAGTTTTATTGGCTTAGCTGCAATGACAAAATCAGAAATAACAATAAAAAATGTTGCTTACGATGAGCTTGGCTTAATTCCAGATGCTTTTAAGCGTTTAGGTATTAAACTTGAAAGAATTGGCGACGATATTTATATTCCGGCACAAGAAAATTACGAAATAGAAAGTTTTATTGATGGCTCTATTATGACAATTGCCGATGCCATTTGGCCGGGTTTAACCCCCGATTTATTATCAATTTTTTTAGTTGTAGCAACTCAAGCAAAAGGTAGTGTTCTTATTCATCAGAAAATGTTTGAGAGCCGCTTGTTTTTTGTAGATAAACTTATTGATATGGGAGCACAGATAATTCTTTGCGATCCTCATCGTGCAAACGTAATTGGTTTAGATAACAAAATAAAACTACGTGCCACAACAATGACCTCACCCGATATTCGTGCCGGTGTAGCTTTGCTTATTGCTGCTCTTTCGGCAGAAGGAACAAGCAAAATTCATAATATAGAACAAATAGATCGTGGTTACGAAAATATTGATGAAAGATTAAATGCTCTTGGGGCTAATATTGTGAGATGTTAGGGACGTTTAAACTTGAAAAGAAATTTAACTTACCTTATTAAGCTCAATTAGTTCGTCAATATAAATTCTGTTATTTGCCAATCGTGGAACTTTATTTTGTCCGCCTAATTTACCTCTATTTTTCATCCAATCGTAAAACAAACCTTGCTTTGCAATATGAACTTTTGGCATCGCAATAGATAAATTTTTGTATCTTTTTGCTTCGTAATCAGAATTAACCGATTTTAGTGCATTATCTAAAACTTCGGCAAAAAAGTTGATATTTGTAGGTTTTGTTTCAAATTCAATAATCCACTCGTGACCCCCTAAATTATTATCGGAAGGAAAAACAGGTGCGGCAGTATATTCTTTTATTTCTGAATTTGTTTTTTTTGCAGCAATTTCAATTGCTTTATCAGCATTATCGATAATTAGCTCCTCGCCAAAAGTGTTTATATAATGTTTTAACCTACCTGTAATTTTAATTTTATATGGGTTGTTATTAGTAAACATAATTGTATCACCAATTACATAACGCCACAAACCTCCATTTGTAGTAATTATTAATGCGTAGTTTTTGTTTAGTTTAACATTTTCAATTGTAATTGTTTTATTGTTTTGTGCAAAATAATCATCAACATCTTGAAACTCATAAAAAATACCATAGTCTAGCATTAACATCATATCATTGCTATTTAAATCGTTTTGAATTGCAAAAAATCCTTCCGAGGCGTTATAAGTTTCTAAATATCGTAGTTTACTACCTATAATTAATTTATCGAATTGTTTTTTATATGGCTTAAAACTTACACCACCATGAACAAACAACTCTAAATTTGGCCATATATCAAGCAAATTATTTTTACCTGTTTTTTCTAAAATATATTTAAGCAAAACGAGTGTCCACGATGGTACGCCTGCAATAGATGTAATATCCTCTTGAATAGCTTCGTCAGCCATTTTTTCTATTTTCTCTTCCCAATCGGCAAGTAATGCAACTTCGTGGCTTGGCGAACGAAGAAACTTTGCCCAAAAAGGAAGGTTTTCAATCATAACAGCCGATAAATCACCATAATACGAGTGGTTATTAAAATTGTCTATTTGATGGCTACCGCCCAAAACCAAAGTTTTTCCCGAAAGAATACCGTTGTCAGGAAATAAATTAGAATAAATTGCAATAACATCTTTTCCTCCTCTAAAATGGCAATCTTCTAGCGATTGTTCGCTTACAGGAATAAACTTACTTTTATCGCTGGTTGTGCCAGATGATTTTGCAAACCATTTTATTTCGCCTGGCCACAAAATATTTTTTTCTCCCTCTCTTAATTTAGTGATATATGGTTTTACATCGTCGTATTCTTGAATTGGGACTCTATTTTGAAAATCTTTAATAGAATCTATTGTTTCAAAATCATATTTTTTACCCCATTCTGTATCTTTTGCCGCTTGTATTAATCTTATAAATGTTTCAATTTGAACTTCTTGAGGAAATTTCTCCATCAATTCTATTTTTGAAATCCTTTTTATATTAAACCACGATATTATTGAATTAATTAATGCCATTTAATTGTTGTTTTTCTAAATTTAAAAGTATCCGAAAATAATTCGTGCTATGCTTAAATATATTAGCAGTCCCATAATATCGTTTACTGTAGTGATAAAAGGGCCTGTTGCAAGAGCTGGGTCAATTTTTAATTTATCTAAAATTAATGGAACAAATGTTCCGAAAATGGAAGCAAATATTATAACAGAAAACAGTGCAATACTTACTGAAAGAGTTAAATGTATTGATTCGTGAAAGAAAAATGTATAAGAAAATATTAAGGCTGATAATATCAATGCATTGATGATAGCAACACTTAATTCTTTAAATAATTTCATTCCAATTGTGTCTAAACCAGCATTGTTAGCGGCTAAACTCTGCACAACTATTGACGATGATTGAACTCCTGCATTACCTCCCATGGCAGCAATTAAAGGCAAGAACAGGGCAAGTCCTGCATATTTCATTATATCACCTTCGAAATGACCAATTATACCTGCACCAAAAATCCCACCTACTAAGCCAATTAATAGCCATGGCAAACGAGCTTTTGTGAGTTTAAAAACCGTATCGCCCGATTCCACATCTTCGGTTAAACCCGAAATCATTTGATAATCTTTTTCGGCTTCTTCGGTAATTACATCAACAATATCATCAATTGTGATACGCCCTGTAAGTCGCCCAATATCGTCAATAACAGGCAAAGCAACAAGGTTATATTTTTTCATTGTTTGAGCTACTTCTTCGTCATCATCTGATGTTTTAGCCGAAATAACTTCGGTATTACAAATGTTTTTTATTATTAAATCTGTTGATGCTAAGAGTAATTTTTTTAAGGAAAGTGTTCCTATTAATTTATTATTATCATTAACAACATAAATATAATAAACTTCTTTTACATATTCGGCTTGTGCCCTAAGCTCAATAATACAGCGTCTTACACTTAAATTTTCGTTAACTGCAATAAGCTCTTTTGCCATTAATCCACCGGCTGTATCTTCGTCGTAGTTCAACAGGTCTATAATATCGTCGGCTTGCTCAATATTTTCGAGGTTAGATAATACCTCTGCTTTTTTATCTTCGGGCAAATCGCCAATTATATCGGCAGCATCATCAGATTCTAGATTTTTTATAAATTTTTCGGCAATTACTTCACTTGGCAAAACTTTCAAAAACTTGTCTCTAACATCATCTTCTAGTTCAGATAGGGCATCGGCAGCTTTTTCGTGTTCTAAATTAAGATATACAAGTTTTGCTTCTTCAGATTTTAGCTCGTTTAAAATTTCGGCAATATCGGCAGCATGCAACTCTTTAAGTAGGGTTTTAATTGCTTTATTATCATCAAGTTCTATTAAATTTTTTAGGTTTACTAGAAACTCTTTAGATAGTTCGAATTGTGTATATTGTGTATTTTCTGCCATCAAAAATTAAGATTTATTACCATAAGCTAAATCGCCTGCATCGCCTAAACCGGGTACAATATACGATTTTACTGTTAATTCTTCATCAATAACTCCTGTCCAAATTGTATTATTTGTGCCAATTAAATTCTTTTTCAGATATTCAATGCTTTCGGCACTCGAAATAATACTTACAATATGCACGTGTTTTGGTTTACCATATTCAAGTAAAGCTTGATATGTTAAAACCATTGAAGAACCTGTTGCAAGCATAGGATCAACAAGTATAAGTACTTTATCTTCAATATCTGCCGAAGAAATATATTCAATTTTAATATCAAACGATTCGTCTTTATTATATTTTCTATAAGCGGTTACAAATGAGTTTTCGGCTTTGTCAAAATAATTTAAAAACCCATTATGAAAGGGTAAGCCTGCACGTAAAATTACGCCTAAAACAATATTGTCGTCTAAAATCATTGATGGAGCAATGCCAAGTGGGGTTTGAACGTCTATATTTTTGTAGTTTAGTGTTTTGCTTATTTCAAGAGCAAATATTTCTCCAATTCTTTCGAGATTTCTACGAAAACGCAAACTGTCTTTTTGAATTTCAACATCACGTATTTCAACAATAAATTGATTAAGTAATGATAATTCGCTTTGTAATATTTTAACCATATTATAGAATATTAGAATATCTGCAATTTACAAATTTTAGTTTTAATTTCAAGTTTTTATTTTGAATTAACGAAAAAACTTAAGGTAATCTAATAAATTTTTAAAGAGTTTCTCTTAAAACTAAAAAATGCCACTCAAAATTGAGTGGCATTCACTTTTTTAGAGCGAGCGACGAGACTCGAACTCGCGACCTATAGCTTGGAAGGCTATAGCTCTACCAACTGAGCTACGCTCGCATCTCTTAAAAGACTGTGCAAAAATATTATTTTTTTTTGTAATAGACGAAAAAAAACAAGAAAACTTATTTTTTTATCATCTTAAATTCATACTCTTTATTTGAATGATAAATTTTAAGCACATAAATACCTTTGGCTAAGTGCAAAATATCATTAATACTAAATTTATTTATTGAACTTGCATAAACTTTTTTTTGGTCTGAATAAATAATTCTGCCAAGAATATCGCTAAAAATTATTCTTATATTTTCTTCATTAACTGATTTTACAACAAAGTTTATTTCGTTATTAAAAGGATTTTCAGAATTTAGATAAACTTGATTAGAAATTATATCTGTTTTTATTAATGTATATGCTTTATAAAAATCAGGAATTCCATAACCGTAAGCATTATCGGGGTTTTCATATTTAGAGCTGCATTGTTTTATTACATCAAAAAGTTTGGTATTGCTAATTTTCGGATTTACTTGCCACAAACAAGCAACTAATCCTGCAATTATTGGTGTAGCAAAAGATGTTCCGTTGCCTGTTGTAATATTTCCATTTGTGCTTAAAAGAGTAACTGCCGAACCTACTGCTACAATATCAGGTTTTGTTCTTCCATCGGCACTAGGTCCTTTTGAACTAAAACCTGCAATATAACCCGAAGAGTTTACAGCTCCAATTGTTAAAACTGTATGGGCATCGGCAGGTGTAGTAATGTAATGCCACGAAGATGAACCCTCGTTACCGGCACTTACTACTACAGCTATTCCTTTTGATGAGCAAATATCAGCACCAATACTAATTCTTGAAGTTTTGCCATCCATATTGGCATAAGTATAGCTTTGAGCAGAGTTATCGTAAGTTTTATAGCCTAAAGATGTGCTAATTATATCAACACCAATACTGTCGGCAAATTCGGCTGCCGAAACCCAGTTATCTTCTTCTATTTTATATTCTGTTGCTCCGTTTTCTGAGCGTAACAAAACAAAACTTGCTTCGGGTGCTGTGCCAACCATTTCGCCTGACAAATTTAATGCAATTGTTGATAAAACCATTTGCCCATGAGTGTTTCCATGATATACATTATTATCGCCATCTACAAAATCGCGAGTTGCTATAATTTTATCGTCATAAAAAAGAGGTTTAAATGCATCAAGGGTATTTACATTAGTGAAGCCGGCATCAATAATTGCAATATACATTCCTTCTCCTCTAAATCCCATATTATGCAATATTTCCCCGTTGTGCATATGTATTTGATTATAAGCGTTTCCATAGCTATAGTAATTATTTATATATTTTTCTTGATTTGTATCGCTTGCTTTTTTTGTTTCTGTAAAATATTCTATAGAATCTACAAAGCTAAGATTTTCTATAGCGTTTAATACGTTACTATTATTTGGCTCTATGGTTATAGCATTAAACCATTTAGATTTTAAAATTATACTTGCTCCTAATTGTTCAATACTATCAATATAAATTTTTGTAATAGGCAAATCGTTTTCTACTATTGCAATATTGTGTCTGTTTCGCCTATCAATTGCTCTTTGCGATAAGAATTGTTCTGGATTATTGATGCTATATTCGTTATGATTTTTATCTTTTAGTTTAACCCAATATCTATTAGGTGCAGTTTGCGAAAACCCTGCAAAATACAAAATAACAAGAAATATTAAACTTAAAATACGCATAATAAGATATAATCCTAAGAGGACTTATATTCGTTTAAAAAAAAACAAATATACTGAATAAAATGTGAGCTGCAAACTATTAGGCGAGTTCCAAAATAGGATCTGCTGATAAATACATAAAAGATTGTTTTTGAACTGTTTAAAACAAAACACCCCATTGTAAGTGCAAACTTTTTAATAGTATATCCTTATAAGTTTGCATTTATAAATGTTAAAATTACAGTTTTATGCTTACTCTAACGCACATCATATTTTTATCTTATTCAATTTGAGGTATATACTCAAACCACATAGCTTTTAGGGTTTTCTACTTTTTCTTTTTTATTTGTTTAAATTCCTTAAATCCGCAAGTCAGGGTTTCACTCTGTTAGTTTATAAGTTGTTAAACATTAATCAGTTTCACTTTAATTTAAATAGTGAAGCCCTGACTATTAATATTTTAAAACTAAACCTACGGATATAAGGAAATTTATAAGCTAGACTTTATTTTACAAACAGGCACTAAGTGCCTGTTTGTAAAGTTCAATTTTATCTAATTAAAGTAACCATTCCTACTCTTTCGTGTTCTTTTCCTTCAAAATCTTTACAAAAGACTCTCCATACATATGTGCCGTTTTGTGCTATTTGATAGCCTCCTTTAGCATATCCGTCCCAACCTTCGTATAAATCAGTTGCTTGCCAAATTATTTCGCCCCAACGGTCGTAAACAGCTAAAACAAAACTTGTTGTATCAATACCTGTTCCTTTAGCAAAGAACATATCATTAACACCATCACCATCAGGAGAAAAAGCTGTTGGAACATATAATGTAAATAATTCTTTTACTTTAACAACACGCCTTGCGGTATCTTTACAACCTTGTAAAGACACTGCAATTAATTCTACATTATATTCACCTACATCATAATACGTATGGCTTGGTTCAAATTCACTTGATGAGCTTCCATCATCAAAATCCCACATATAATATGCTGCATCTTCAGAATAATTAATAAAATCAAATGTTGGGTCTATTATAGTTAATAAATCAGGGTCAACACTAAATTTTGCATCAGGAATAGGGAATACTGTTATCATATTCTGTATAGTTTGACCTGTTTGACATCCGTTAGGTGTGGTAATATTTAGCGTTATATCATAATAACCGGAGTTATTAAATGTATGTATAGGTGTTGAAGATGTAGATGTGTTAATATCATAAATATCATCAAAATCCCATTCGTATGTATAGCCACTACCTATAATATTATTTTCATTAAATTGTACTATTAATGGAGGACAACCTTGCAAAATATCAGCTTGTATTGATATTGAAGGTATAGGATAAAAATGAATGCTTACATAATCGGTATCGCTTGAATTACAAGCATCTGTAACATAAAACATAAATGTATCTGCTATTTCCGGATATATTGTAAAGTTTGTTGATGCATAGTTACCATTTTCATCATATAAAACATAAGAAGGAACACCATCTTGTATTAAACTTGTAATGGTAACAGATTCGCCAGGGCATATTGTATCATCACTTATTGATACATCTAAATTAACCCCTGGTATTACATTTATATGAATATTTACAGTATTACTTACACAGCCCATACTATCTGTTACAAAAACACTATATGTGGTATTGGTATCAGGGCTTACGGTTTGTGTTTGTGTTGTAGCCCCATTGCTCCAATTATATGTAAATGATGGAACACCGGCTATTACTGTTGCGGTTAAATCAATACTTGTTCCGGAGCATATGGTTGACACCATAGGGTCTGCACTAATACTTATACTATTAACATTTACAGATATCATATCGCTAGCTGTACAACCATTAGTGTCGGTTACACTTACTGCATATTGTCCTGTGATACCTATAGTTATTGTTTGAATTGTATCATTTGTACTCCAAATATAACTACTATAGCCTGCACCTGCATCTAAATTTGCATCATCGCCTTGGCATATTGCCGTTAATCCTGATATATCAGGTGTTGGATTTGGATTAACGATAAGGTCAACCGATGTTGAACCTTCGCAACCATTTAGGTCTGTTACAGTAACAGAGTATGTTCCTGTATTTGATGCATCTATAGTTTGATTTGTTGTTGCATCGTTCCAAACATAACTTACATAACCATTTCCTGCATTTAGTACAGAGCTTTCGCCTTCGCAAATAAATAAATCTCCATAAATTATTGGAGTTGGAGCAGGAATTTCTAATATAGTAATATCATCTGTACCCACACAATTATTTGCATCGGTAACTGTTACAGAATAAATACCTGGTGTTGAGATATTAATTGTTTGTATTGTATCTGATGTATTCCAAACATAAGAATTATAAGTTCCTGCATCTAAATCGGTGTTTGTATATTGGCAGTAGTCATCTCCTATAATATTTGGTGTTGGTAATGCTAAAGTATTAACTGTGATATTATCAGAACCAATACAACCATTAATATCTGAAACTGTTACAGCATAAGTTCCACTTGTGTTTATTGTAAGTGTTGAACTAATATCGCCTGTATTCCAAGCATAATTATCATAAGTGTCTGACAGCGTTAATGTTTCGGTAGTTTCATTACAAAAATCGTTACCCGAAATTGTTGGCGTTGGCAGTGGATATTCTGTTATATCAATACTTGTAGAAGCTTGACAACTATTAGCATCTATTACTGTTACAGTATAATTACCACCATTTGTAATAGTTATTTGTTGGGTGCTTTCTGATGTACTCCAGTTATAACTTGCATAACCTGAGCCTGCATCTAAAATAGAATTAGAACCCGAACAGAAGTTATTACCTGTAATACTTGGTGTTGGCAATGGATATTCTGTTATATCGATACTTGCAGAAGCTTTACAGCCATTTGCATCAGTTACTGTTACATTATAATTGCCACCATTTGTAATAGTTATTTGTTGGGTGTTTTCTGATGTACTCCATTCATAATTTGGATAAGTTGTTCCTACATCTAAAACAGAGTTAGAACCCGAACAGAAGTTATTACCCGAAATATTTGGTGTTGGTAATGCTAAGCTGTTAATTGTTATATCATCAGAACCAATACAATTATTTGCATCGGTAACAGTTACAGCATAAGTTCCACTTGTATTTACAATTAATGTTGATGATATTGCACCTCCAACATTCCATACATAAGATGAATATGTGTTTGCAAGTGTAAGTGTATCAGTACTTCCATTACAGAAATCGTTACCCGAAATTGTAGGTGTAGGATTTGGATTTTCTGTTATATTAATGCTTGCAGTACCCACACAATTATTTGCATCAGTTACAGTAACATCATAAGAGCCACCTGCTGTAATATTTAAAGTTTGCCCTGTACCACCGCCTGTCCATGCATAAGTAGAATATCCTGCTCCTGCGTCAAGGGTAGAACTTAAACCTGCACAAAAATTATTACCTACAATTGTAGGTGTAGGGTTTGAATTTACATTTATAGTAATACTTGTGTCTCCTGTACAACCATTAACATCTGTAACCGTTACACTGTAAGAGCCACCTGCTGTAATATTTAAAGTTTGTCCTGAGCCTCCGCCTGTCCATGCATAAGTAGAATATCCTGCTCCTGCATCAAGAGTAGTGTTAAGTCCTGCACAAAAATCATCACCTAAAATCACAGGATTTAAATTTGCATTTTCGTTTATTGTTATATTATCTACACCTTGACAGTTATTAGCATCAGTAACCGTTACACTGTAAGTGCCGCCACTAGAAACAGTTAAAATTTGTCCTGAGCCACCGCCTGTCCATGCATAAGTAGAGTATCCTGTTCCTGCATCAAGAGTAGTTGTAAATCCTGTACAAAAATCGTGACCCACAATTGCAGGTGTAGGATTTGGATTTTCTGTTATATTAATATTTGCAGTACCCACACAACCATTTACATCAGTTACGGTAACATCATAAGAGCCACCTGCTGTAATATTTAAAGTTTGTCCTGTACCTCCGCCTGTCCATGCATAAGTAGAATATCCTGCTCCTGCATCAAGAGTAGTATTAAGTCCTGCACAAAAATCATTACCTGTAATTGTAGGTGTTGGGTTTGGATTTTCTGTTATATTA
>Ga0256827_10001228_pt1 | contig 16323 bp, 15 predicted proteins | sample CV84metaG_FD_185977 | JGI IMG/M metagenome (GOLD analysis project Ga0256827, IMG submission 185977) | Hydrothermal vent microbial communities from East Pacific Rise, Pacific Ocean - CV84 | ecosystem: Environmental > Aquatic > Marine > Hydrothermal vents | place: Pacific Ocean: East Pacific Rise... | reverse complement strand
GAAAGCACATGAAGCAAAAGTTGCTGAGGGGCATAACTATGGTAAGTTAGATTTAAAAGTTCAAGCACTTAGATCAAATGATGCTGGTAATGTTTTTGGTTTTAAAGTAAAAAGTCGAGAAGCAAGTTTTGCTGACTTCGGTTTTTCAGAATTCATGGGTGCTATTGGACAAGGTGCACAACAAGCAAATGGAGATTTTGGAGCCTTTTCTCAAGGTTTAGCACAACAGGGAGGGAATATTCTTGGTATAGAACCAAAAGATTTAAACTACCCTGATGCACGTAATCATTTTCAAACTACCCTAACCTATATGGTTCCACTCTATACAGGTGGAAAACTCGACCAATATGGAAAAATCACAAAAGCACTTCATACCATGAGTCAACTTGATACAGACAAGCTACTTAATGAAAAAGTATTTCAAACAACCAAAACATTTTACGATATCTCTTTGGTTGATCAATATATAGAAAATTTAGGAAGCATTGTTAGCAATATTGACAGACTTGAAGAGATTGTTGAAAATATGAAAGAAGAGGGATTTGCTAAAGAGATTGATGCACTTGAGGTAAGAGCAAGAAGATCGGAAGCACAAAGTATGCTAAGTAAAGCCACCTACAATAGGGAACTTGCTTATCAATACCTCTCTTTTCTTCTTAATAATAAAGTTGAGTCTATTCAAACAGTCAGTACAACTGCACCTATGCCAAATGTAGTAAAAGAAGATGTACAAGAGAATAATATAGACATTCAAAAAGCAAAACTTGGACTTAAGATAACTAATATGGCAATTAAACTACAAGAGTCTAGCTTCTTACCAACACTCGGTGCATTTGGAGAATATGGTTCTACAGACGATAAAGTATTTAATGATTTTTTTGATAAAGATTTTTATACAGTTGGATTACAATTGGAGTGGAACTTTTTCAATGGTAACATTGACAAACATAACTTAGAAAAAGCAAAAGTTGAAAATATGAAAGTTCGAGAACAAGTTGAATTGGCAAAAAAAGGTATCTATCTGAAAGTCAACAAACTTTTAACCGAAATAAGAAGTAAAGATGCAGAGATAAAGAGTTTAACAACACAATTTGATTTTGCAAATAAAGTTTATGAAAACTATCAAGAACGATACCAAGAAGGTATCAGTTCTATTTCAGATGTATTAATAAAACAATCAAAAGAGTTAGAAGTACTCTTAAAACTTCTTACTGCAAAAAATGACCGTAATGCAAAAGTTTTTGAAGTAACAAGCATAATTAACAAGGGAGACCTATAATGAAAAAACTTAAATCAACATTAGCACTTAGCTTTCTTTTATCTGTAAATACACTGTCTGCAATAGATATTGATATTGCAGGTTCTGTCATGTCTGACAACCAAAAGATGATTACCAGCCGATATATGGGTATTGTAAAAAAGATGCTTGTTGCAGAAGGTGATATTGTTAAAAAAGGTCAACTTCTCTATGAAATTGATTCAAAAGAGATTGACTCTAAAAAAGAGCAAGTAGAATTAGGAATCTCACAAGCTCAGTTGGCACTACAGATGAATAAGAACCAATACAATAATGTTCTTTTAAACCTTGGAAGATATCAACGACTCTATAAAAAAGGTATGGTTTCAAAATTTGAATTAGAAAATTTGGAACTGGCTTCTACCAATATGAAAGATATGATTTCTATTGCTAGAAAACAGGTATCACAGGCGAAAGCAATGAAAAAAGAGGTCATGAACCAATACAATTACCTTAAATTAAAAGCACCCAACAATGGTGTTATTATTATGAAAAAACTTAACGTTGGAGAGATGGCTATTCCTGGAATGCCAGGTGTTATATTAACAGATTTAAGTAAACTCAGTATTGTTACTGAAATTGCAGAGAATGATATTAAATTTATGACCTTAGGTAAAAAAGTAGATATTGAGATTCCTTCTGTAGGTTTTAAAATAAAAGGAACCATTTATTCAATTATTCCAGCATCAAATCCAATGACACATAAATTTAAGATGAAAATTAAATTTGATACCCAAGGTAAGTCTATCTATCCAGGAATGTATGCAAAAGTACATATAAAAGAGTAATTATGAAAAAGAATGAACCTTATGTAGTCAAAGATATTGCTGGTAAATTAGGACAAGCTTTTTTAAGAAATCCTCTTACTGCTGTACTGGGAATTGTTCTTCTAGCACTTGGATGGATTTCACTCTCTACCATGCCTCGTGAAGAAGACCCACAAATAGCTATTTCTGGTGGTGGAATTATTGTTGCCATGCCAGGAGCAACACCTCTTGAAGTAGAAAACATTATTGCCAAACCATTGGAGAAAAAACTCCGTGAAGTTAGTGGTATTGAACATGTTTACAGTATGTCTATGGACAATGTTGGTATTGTTAATGTCATGTATTATATTGGAGAAAATAGAGAAGACTCAAACCTCAAACTCTATGACAAAGTTATGCAAAATATGGATCAAATGCCAAAAGGGGTTATGCAACCACTTATTAAGCCTTTTGATATTGATATTGATGTTCCGATTATCACCATAGCTTTTTTTAAAAAAGAGCACTCAACAATTTCCATTGTTGATTTTAATGAAAAAATTAAGGGACTACAGCATGAACTTAATTCCATCGAGAATGTTGCTAAAACAACACTTAAAGGTGAACATAAAGAGCAATTTAATGTTGAAGTAGACATGGGTAAACTCTCTGCTTACCATCTATCTATGGGTCAAATAATGCAAGCCATACAATCACTGGCAGCCAATGTTCCTAATGTAAAAGGAAGAACCAATGACAAAAAATTGGTTATATTTGGAATTTCTAATGCTATAGGTAGTGTTGATGATGTAAAAAATGTTATGGTTGCAAATTATATGGGTTCGCCTATCTATCTTAGAGATGTCGCTCAAGTAACAAAAGGAATTGATAAACAAAACTTTCAAGATGCAGAAATCATCTATCGTCTTGACGGAAATAAAACAAGTCCATTGAGTAAAGCAACTCCTCAAGTTACACTCACTGTTGCAAAACTTGCTGGAACCAATGCTGTATTTGTTGCAGAAGATGTTATAGAGATGTTAAAAGAGTATAAAGAAGAGTTTCATGAGGTAGGAATAGACTACATAATTACAAGAAACTATGGGGAACGTGCCAATGAAGCTGTTAATGAATTAATGCATCACCTCATTATCACCATTGCTATTATTGCTGTAATGTTGGTCTTTGCACTGGGATGGAGAGAATCAATTATTGTTACTTTCTCAGTCCCTGCAATTTTAGCCATTACACTATTTATTGCTTTTATGACAGGTCAAACCATGAACAGGATTACACTCTTTGCTTTTCTCCTCTCATTGGGGCTGTTGGTCGATGCTGCTATTATTGTTATTGAAAACATTCACCGACACTTACATTCACCAGGTGTTGAAGATAGAGAAATGGGCGAACTTCTTGTTGAAGCTACCGATGAAGTAGGAGGTCCAACCAACATTGCAACCTTGGCTATTATTATGACAATGGTTCCCATGGCATTTGTTGGAGGTATGATGGGGTCATTTATGAAACCTATTCCATACAACGTTCCAGTAGCACTCTTTGCTTCATTGGTTGTTGCATATATTTTTACCCCTTATTTAAGTCTGAAACTTCTTAAAAAACCTGAACATGATGAACATCATGATACAGAAACTAATCCTTATGGCATATGTGAAATATGTGAAGGTGACCACGAAACACATAAACATGATGAAGAGACAAATAGGGAGAAAAAATAGATGCATAAATTTGAAAATTTCATTTACAATATACTTGATAGTAAAGTTAAAAAAACACTGGTTATTGTATTAACAGCCATTGCCTTTTTTGCTACACTACTAATGTTCCCAGCCAAGGGTGTCTTAGCTAGAATGCTACCAGGGAAAAGTGCAAATACGTACTCTATATATATTGATACGCCTACAGGAAGCTCTATTGAACAAACAAGGAAAGTCACTGAATGTGTTACCAATATTTTAAATAATGAGCAAGAAATCATGAATATGGAAATATTCTATGCTCAAGGTATTCCCTTAGATTATGCTGGACTGGTTAAAGGTGCAAGTATGAAACGTACTGAAAATGTAGCAGAAATCTCAGTAAACTTGACAGACAAACATACCAGAAAAGAGCCATCATTTCTTATGACACATAGATTGCGACCTGTTATTAATAAAAGCTGTGTATCAGTTGTTCCAGGAACTTCAATCAAAATGATTGAGCAACCCTCTGGCCCTCCTACTCTTGCTTCTATTGTGGTAGAAGTTGTAGGTGATGATATTACTAAAAATAGAAAATTATCAGTAGAAGTTGCCAATATTTTAAACAAAACAGAGGGACTTGTAGATATAGATATTATGGCTGATGAGATTTTTCAGAAATATAAACTTATTCCAGATATTGAAAAAATTGCCCGTTCAGGGTTAGGTATTGAACAAGTTAACAATATTTTATACCTTGCATTTGAAGGAATGGCAATTGCTACTAAAAACTCAGAGAACCACTCTCAGCAGATTCCTATTTTCTTAGTACTAAGTGATGAGACAAAACGTCTCTCTTCTGAAAATGAAGATGCTATTCGTTCAAAACTTGCATCTCTCAATCTTATGAATATGAGAGGAATGATGGTTCCATTAACAGAGATTGTTGAGATTAAAAAAATAGACTCAACACCTATGATTATGCACAAAGATTTACAACGAAGTATTAATGTTATAGCAGAGACAGATTTGGTCTCGCAACTATATCCTCTCCTTGATGCAAGAGATCAGATGATTGAATATTTTTCAAAAGAGTATAATGTTGAGAAAGAGGGTTTTTCTACCTATATGTTTGACCTTCATTTAACCAATAAAAAAACTGGTGAAAAATTTTTACTACGATGGGATGGAGAGATGAAAGTTTCACTTGATACCTTTAGAGATTTGGGAGGTGCATTTATTTCCGCATTGATACTCATCTTCTTCTTATTGGTTATATACTATAAAAGTTTTGCATTAAGTGGTATTATTCTTGTTGGTTCATTCCTCTCATTGATAGGTGTTATCTTAGGTCACTGGGTTGCAGACATGGTAACAACTCAAACCTTTTTTCTTACAGCAACATCACTAATTGGATTTATTGCACTAATGGGAATTAGTTCAAGAAACTCACTACTTCTAATAGACTTTGCAATGGGATTAATTAACATAGAAGATATTGAAAAGAGACATGCTATTGCTATCGCTTCGGCAACCAGAGCTAAACCTATTATGTTAACAGCTGTAGCTATTATTTTAGGTTCTGCCTTGCTTGCTAGTGACCCTATATTTGGTGGATTGGGTGTAGCACTTATTTCAGGTACTGTAGCTGCTGTTTTTGTTTCATTACTTTTCGTTCCTGTACTTTTAGATAATACTTCTGCTATGGATAAAAAAGAAGAAAACTAGACCTTTTATATGTGTAGGTTAACTACACATATATTTAATATTAAATTGATATTCCTCTAAGATAATCACATTTTAATCATTTTTTAAATATAATTATCATTAATAATTATCATAGGCTAAACTAATATGTCATACAATATTCGTACAAAAACTTCTTTTCATCTAGCAGCATCATATACCATTGGCTCATATATTCTCCCTGGTGAACTCATAGATGACATTAATCACATTCTACATAGAAGATTAAAATTAACGATTATTCCTTGTGATGAGATTATTGAAGGAGTTAAAAAAGGAACCTTTGATTTAGGTCTTATTGAATCTCCTCTTTTTGATGATGCATTGGTCTACAAAGAGTGGATAAAGGATGAAATGGTCATATGCTCCCAAAAGCCTCTTCCCAACTCTTTAGAAAAGAAGGAATTAAGTACTTGTAAATTAATATGTAGAAAAGAGGGGTCACTTACAAGAGACTTCATTACAAATTTTCTAGCAGAATTAGATCTCTCATATAAAAGTTTTAACTCACTATCTGAAGTAGACAATGCAACAGCAATGATTCAAAGTATTAAATGGACAAAACCAAATCAAGAAAATCCTACCATTGCAATAGTCTCAGAACTTGCTATTGAGGATGAACTCAAATACAATAAACTATACAAATCACGTATTTATAGTAAGCCTATGATTAGAAGGTTTCATCTTATATATAATCAAAAAAATATTTTATTAGATGATGATTTAAATAATATAATTACAAATCTTTTAAAAAATGTTCTTAACACATAAATAAAATCAATTATTAACTTTTACTTATAATAAAAGTTTTAAAAATCATGCCTAGAGAGACGGTTACATATTAATATTATCTCAGTCATAGTTAGAAGTATTATAATTTATATGAAAATCTATAAGTAATATAACTTATTGACTATAACAAAAATTTATATAAAAAACGACAAATCATTAAAAAAATAGATGTAATTTGAGTATAATAGAGAATTAATATAAGGAATAAATCATGATAAAAACTTGTGGTAAAATAGTTTTAACTTCTCTACTTCTTTCTCCCTATCTTTTTGCTACTGAGGCAAAGAAAGTCACCAAAAAACCAAAGCCTGCATTTGAGACTGTTTGGCAAAAAATATATGGTGGAGAAGATGATGATATTGCTCATGGTATCGTTATGCTTGAAAATGGTGACAATGCCATAGTAGGTGAATGTAAATCATTTAATACAAAACGTTCTGACATATGTGTAACACGTATCACAAAAGATGGTGCTACAAAATGGCGTAAACTTCTCGGTGGAGAAAAATCAGACCGTGGTATGGCAATTTCTCGTGCAAAAGATGGGAACTTACTTGTTTTAGGTTCAGGTAAATCATTTAATGATAACGCTGATAGAGACCTATATGTAGCAAAACTTTCTCTTGATGGTAAAGTTATTTGGGAAAAACATTTTGGTGGAGATAGAGATGAATATGCTGGAGGTATTGCAGGCACCAACAACGGTGGAGTGATGATAGTAGGTAGTTCTGAATCTTTTTCAAAAAGAGGAGCTAAAGATATTTATATTGTACACTTAGATAAAGATGGAAAGCTCCTATCAAGACGAACTATTGGTGGGAAACACAATGATGAAGCCAAAAGTTTAACCAGAACTGCAGATGGTAACTTTATGATGGTGGGAGCCAGAGAGGTTAGTAGAGCTGGAGACTCTGATTTCTTTTTAATGAAACTGGATCAAGATGGTAAAAAAGTTTGGGCAAAGACATTGGGTCAAGAGGAACACGATGTACTAAATGCTGTAGCCCCTACTCCAGATGGAGGTATCGTAGCCACAGGTTCAACACGTTCATATATGTCTGACCAAACTGACTTAGCAGTTATGTATTTTAATAAAAATGGTAAACTAATTTGGTTTAAAATTTATGGATTTAAATATTATGACGAAGGCAATGCGATAACCATGACAAAAGATGGTAACTATTTGGTTGCAGGAACTACTAACTCTATGGGAAAAGGTGACTTTGACAACTATCTTATAGCTCTTAATGCAAAAGGAAAACTTATTTGGTCCAAGCTATATGGAGATAAGAACAGAGACATAGCCCATGGAATTACACGTACAACAGATGGTGGAGTAGTGGTTGTAGGTGAGAGTGACAGCTACAAACGCCCAAAAGATTTTTACATGATAAAATTGAAGTGATTTTAATTTAAATCATGATATACTCGACTCGAAATTAAAAACAAGGAGTCCATAATGAGTGGAACAACAACAGATATAGATGAAATGACTTTATCGGGAACTAAGGGAAGAATCACTATTTCAACAATAGCAGAACCATATGGTCCAAAAAGTGAAAGCGTAGCAAGTATAGGTATCAGTTTAAAAGCAGATGCAAGTGAACCTGAGTGGAAGGTACATATTCCAAAAGCCAATATTGATCAAGTCATTGAAGCATTACAAAAAGCAAAAACTACAATTTAACTTCTATAAAATAGGCTCTTATTTTGAGCCTATCTTACCCATACATACATCTTCTAATTAAAAATATCTTTAACTTTTTCTATAAGAGACTTACTATTATTATCTTCTGATTTCTCTGCATCTTCATCAGTTTTTTCTTCTGATTTCTCTGCATCTTCATCAGTTTTTTCTTCTGATTTTTCTGTAGCTTCTTCAGCTTTATCTTCTGATTTTTCTGTAGCTTCTTCAGCTTTATCTTCTGTTTTTTCTGTAGTTTCTTCAGCTTTATCTTCTGTTTTTTCTGAAGCTTCTTCAGTTTTTTCTTCTGATTTTTCTGTAGCTTCTTCAGCTTTATCTTCTGTTTTTTCTGAAGCTTCTTCAGTTTTCTCTTCTGTTTTTTCTGCAGCTTCATCAGTTTTTTCTTCTGATTTTTCTGTAGCTTCTTCAGTTTTCTCTTCTGTTTTTTCTACAACTTCTTCAGTTTTCTCTTCTGTTTTTTCTGTAGCTTCTTCAGTTTTCTCTTCTGTTTTTTCTGTAGCTTCTTCAGTTTTTTCTGCAGCTTCTTCAGTTTTTTCTTCTGTTTTTTCTGCAGCTTCATCAGTTTTCTCTTCTGTTTTTTCTGCAGCTTCATCAGTTTTCTCTTCTGTTTTTTCTGTAGCTTCTTCAGTTTTCTCTTCTGTTTTAGCAGCCTTAATACTATCTTTTGCACTTTGACTCATACTAGAGACAGACTCTTTCATTTTAGACAGCATATCCCCAAAAGTTGAATCTGCAGATACTGTTGTTAACACTGATGCAGTTATTGCACTCATAATTAAAATTTTTTTCATTGTGTAAATCCTTTTTTATAAATTAATAGTCAAAGCAAATACTAACAATTATTATTTAAAATGATACTTAAAATAATAATAAATAAAATTAATAAAAATTATATAAAATTAAATAATAAATAATAAATGTAGTAACTTAACTCATAGAACATCTTTAAAATCTATTGAAATACTTTTTCACAATCTGTTATAATTGCTCCTGGCACTGTTGCTATAGTCATAAATTCCTCCATTGCTAATTGAGGGTACATTAACGATAAGTAGTATTTAGGTGCTAAAATTTTAGCTTCACCATCTTCTATAAGTATAGTATAGGGGAGTAATCCAGCATTATTGGTACCAATCTTTTCAGGAAATTTAGATGAATCATTACTCAATTTTATACCAACCAAAATAGAACCATTATTTAACTTCAATTGAAATAAAACTTTTTTCTTATTTTTTTCTAATTTTTTAAGTAAATTATCTCCTCTTGCCACAACTTCCATATCCTCAAAATATGGCATACCCATCATAAACTGATACTTTGGTAGAAGTTGAAATTTTAATTTATCTAAAGAGTCTTTTAGTCCAGAAAATTCTTTATTGATATCTACTAAAATTTTTTTTGAAATTTTGTTATTAAACTTATCTTGCATAAATGCTTTTGCTAAATAGAGAGGATTTGTAATACTAATCATTTTGTTTTTAGAATCAATTAAAAGTCTTAATGTTCCCATAAAACCTCTATCTGTTACACTTGCCATTTTTTTTAATTCAGGAGATGTAAAAACAATAGATATTAAGGTCTTCTCATCATCTAAAGGTTCAGCTACAATAACCTCAAAACCTGCATTTTTCAGTTTATCACTTGCTGTTTTAACATCCAAAAGTTCACCTCTTAAATATGCTGATATACGACCTTTATCCACAACTCCTACAATTTTTGTAGGTTTGGTTACATTTGAATCTTTGCTTACTTTTACCTTTGTATAACGTTCAGCAGATGTAATATAGTTAGGTGGTACACGTTTTGAAAACTTAATTGAACGGTCTATCCCATTAGCAACTGTTACAACTTTTATAACTTTTGGAGGTTTAGGAGGATTGGGAATAGCTATATTAATAGCATTAGCATTCTCTTCTATAGTATTTTCAACATTTTTACTTTTAACAAGAGTAACTTTAGGTTTCTTAACGTCTATCTTTTCATTCGTAGAAACTACTTCTTTTGATACTACAGGTACTTTTGAGAAATAAGAAGAAAATATAAAAAAACCTACTATACAAACAAGTAAGAATAGTAATATTTTAAATCCTCTTTGATTAATTATCGTCATGTTATCTTCCTTTATATATAGTAATAATATATAATTATAATAACATTTTTTGATATATTATAAAGTTTTTTATGAATTAAATTTAAGAGAAGAGAGAAAAACGCTACCAAAAGTGACTTTGGTAGCTAAAGAATTATTTGCTATCTTTTACACTATCTGTAGCATCATGAGATGTAGTTTTAGCTGTATCGTTAGCATTATCTGAAACTGTTTTTACAGATGATGAAGCATCATCAGATGTTGTTTTAGCTGTGTCATTAGCATTATCTGAAACTGTTTTTACTGAAGCTGAAGCATCATTTGATGTTGTTTTAGCTGTATCGTTAGCATTGTCAGAAACTGTTTTTACTGAAGTTGTTGCATCATTTGCTGTTGTTTTAGCTGTATCATTAGCATTATCAGAAACTGTTTTTACTGAAGATGTTGTATCATTAGATATAGTAGTAACATTCTTAGTTGTATCATTAGATACAGTTGTTACATTTTTAGTAGTATCAGCAGAAATAGTTTTAGTCGCATCATTTACATCTTTAGAAACAGAAATTGCTGAATCTTTCATATCTTTAGAAGCAATTGTTGAAGAGTCTTTAAGATCTTTTGTTGTATTTGAAATAGAATCTTTCGTATCTTCAGCTACTTCAACAAGAGAATCTCTTGAATCTTTAGAAGTTGAAATTTCAGATGTTTTTAAATCATCAGAAACTTTTACTGAAGAGTCTTTTACATCAGAACTTACATTTGTTACTGTTCTTTCTGCAGACTTTGAAGTCTCAACTGCACCATCTTTCATAGATGCAACAGAATCTTTAGCATCTTTACTCATAGAAGTCGCTGCATCTTTCATATCTTTAAACATATCTCCGAAACTAAAATCAGCTGAAGCTGTTGTTAACATTGTTGCCGTTATTGCACTTATAATTACAATTTTATTCATTGTGAAAATCCTTTTAACATTTGATAAGCTAATCTTAGCAAGTATTATTTAAAAAACTACTTAATTAGTATAAATATAAGTAATTAAAAAATATAATATTTATCAATAAAATTTAGTAATTAAAAAATATTCTGCTACAATACCATTAAGAACATTTGCAAAAGGAAAATAACTCATGAAAAAACTACTTCTCATTCCAACACTATTAACTACACTTGCTATGGCTGAGTCTTACACTCAAGCTGATAGAGTATCTGACATGCAAAAGATGGCACAAGCAATGCAAGATATACAAACAGGCTTTTTTTATAATAATATTGATATTGTTAAAGATGGAACTAAAATACTCCGAGAGACCATAAAAAGGGTAGGTCCAATTGATACAGAGATTAAAACTAAAGATATTTATGAGAAGTGGATGAACAACTCTCTTAAGATGACAAATAAAATAAAAAAGAAAATTACACATAAAGCAGAAGATATTGATGAGCGTTTTGAAAATGGTGACCCAAAACAAGCACTGCAAGCTTATAGTAAAATTTCACAACAATGTTTAAAATGCCATATCAACATACGTAAATGGTAAACCTCACAATAAATCAAAGGATAACAATGAGAAAATTATTAATTGTAACCTTTTTACTCACATCAATTACAAGTGCTGATGATATTACGATTACAGGAACCGTAGTCTCAGATGGTCAAAAGATGATTGGTAGTAGATATATGGGTTATATAAAAAAAGTTTTTGTAAAGATTGGAGATAAAGTTAAAAGGGAAGATCCTCTCTACGAAATGGAATCTGCTGAATTTGATATTATGAAGTCACAAGCTGATCTTATGTTAGAACAATCAAAAATTGTTGTTGAATTTTGGAGAAAACGTTTAGCAAACATCAACCGTAAGAAAAATCGCCTTAAAAAACGGAAAAGTATTCCAATGATGGATATAGACGATTTAGATTCTCAAGCAGAAAATGTTTCTGCTATGTTAGATTCAGCACAAGTATTGGTAAAACAAGCTTCCATTAAAGCAAAGCAGATGGCAACTATTTTTAACTATCTAAAAATGAAAGCTCCATCTGATGGTGTAATTGTTAGAAGAAACATTAAACCAGGTGACATGGTAATGCCTGGTATGTTAACAATTATGATGGTGGACACTCAAGATTTAGAGATAGATGTTTCTGTTTCAGAGAGTATTATTTCTCAAGTAAAAAGGGGAGAAAAACTAACTGTAAGTATTCCCTCTATTAAATACAAAACCATTGGAACCATTAAAGCCATCGTTCCTGATGCTAACCCGATGACACATAAAATTAGAATGCGTATTACATTTGATAAAGGGGATCATAATGTCTTCCCTGGAATGTATGCAAAAATTGTTATTAAAGAGAAGAAATAACACCCATTAAGAGTTGAAATATTTTCAACTCTTATCTATTAACCCCTCAAAGCCTTCTCAGCCTCAATCAAAGCAACCACACCATCATGCATATCTTGAACAGCTTGAACTTCGGTAATTCCTAGACGACGATGGTTACTAATGTCATACACTCCACCCTCACTCTCGCTATGTTCTCCGTGAATTCCACGGATTTGTAGGTAAAACTTATCGGTAATGGCTTTAAACGCTTTCATGTCTTTTGCCAAGTTAGGCAGAGCAATATGCACACTGGCTCTCATGGCTGTTCCAAGGTTGGTTGGACAAGAAGTAATATACCCAATATGGTCATTATAAGAAAATGTAACTTTGCTCTCTATACTTTTAATAGCAGATACCAAACGGGTAAATACCTCTTTTATGTCTCCACCCATCTGCATAGAGATGATTCTTAGTTGGTCCTCTTCATTGACCCATACTAAAAATGTTTTCTCTTTATTGTGGTAAATTCCTCTTCCCTCTGGCCAGTTACGGTTAAGCCCTACTGCATCTAAGAAACGGTCACCCTCTTTAAATAAGAAATGGTCTTTAATCAACTCATCTTGAACATCTTTACTCATGCCAAGTAAAGGGAAATAACTTCCTTCAAGTTCGCCATCAAGTGGACTAAGACCCTCAACAACAGTTGACTCAACTAAATCTCTCTGCTCTTTTGAGATGGCAGGGCCTAAAGGTAAGTTTGCAACATTACGCCCTACTCGAATACGTGTAGAGACAATAAACTCTCCCTCAGGGTCAGGGTTAGGAGCATTTAAATCATCAGGATTTAGGTTACTTTGATGCTTCTCTTCTGTTCCAAAACCGTGGTAGTCTTCAATAATCTTATCAAACAGTGGTGCAAACAGAGTATAAGACTCTTCATCCCCAGCATAAACACCAATTCCACTGTCGATATTCATAACACCTGAGTTAATCGCTTGTTCTAAAGTAAATCCATTGGCTGTCTTTTTATCTTTTAGTGCTTCAAAAATCTCTGGAGTTAAATATTTACATAGTAGTGAGGTACAATCTTTTGATAAATTTGGATAGTTCATTTTATTCCTTTTTAACGTTTATTTTCTAAACACCAAGAAAAACTTCTCCGTCTCATCTCCGTAAATTGCTATGGCTTTTTTAGAAACCAGCTTCATGCTTGTCAACTTTTCTATCTCTGCCACCGTATAAAAATATTGTATAATCGACTCTTGTGACTTTTTAAACAATTCACCCTCTTTTTCAAAAAGTGTAAAGTCCATGTAGTACTCTGCTCTCTCCTCTTCATAATCCGAGTCAATGGTTACAAAACGGTCTCCACCATCTTTTATAAACGAACCAGCTGCCACTACTTTAAAAGCATACAGGGTATTAATATCAAAAATAAAATGACCACCCTCCTCTAAACGCTCCTCTACACAACATAAAAAACGTTTAAGATTCTCTCTGTTAAGATAGTTCACCATATCAAATATGGCTGTTATAACATCAAATTTCCCATCAAGCTTACAAAGGTCAATACACTCGGCATTCATCCCTTTGGCTTGGGTCATCTCAACCATCACAGGGCTTAAGTCTATCCCTTTTGTCTCTACTTTAGAGTAACCCAAAGAGAGTTCCTCTAAAAAGCCTCCAGAGCCACAACCTACGTCAAGAAGTGTTTTAAATTCCAAGGTATCTAAAGCATTAAAGTAATACTCATTTAAAATGGGTGTAACCTCTGTCACACCCAAAAGGTCTTCTACTTTTGCATAGAGGTCTAAAGCATTAGGCACGGCTCTTTACCACTTCGTTGATTTTTTCATAAAGTGAAAGAACTTCATCTTTTTTTGCATAGTAAGAGTTTTTGTTTGCGATAAGGTGAACCGATGAGTCCATAATATCCTCAGCTACTTTTAGCCCATTCTCTTTCATGGTTGCACCTGTCTCTACGATGTCTACAATAGCATCAGCCAAGCCAACAAGTGGAGCCAACTCTATAGAACCATAAAGCTTAATAATCTCAACACCTACAGCTTTCTCAGCAAAGTATTTTTCAGTAATATTTACCATTTTAGTGGCTATTTTAATGTTGGGCTTCGACCAGTCTAACTCATCTTCATTGCGAATCCCTATTGAGACTTTACATTTACCCATCTGCATGTCTAAAAGCTTTACAATGTCCAGCTCTTTTTCGGTAATAACATCAAGCCCCACCACACCAATGTCTGCTGAACCATGTTCAACATAGGTTGGTACATCTTGGTTTCTTACATTTAAAAAACGAAAGTTTCCTACTTCCATTATAAGTTCACGTCCTTCAAACTTGAACTCTCCACCAAATATCTCTGAAAATATGGCTAAAGTATCCTCTGCGATTCTTCCCTTTGGAAGTGCTACTGTTAACATTTACTGTTCCTTTAATACGTTCTTCATGCCCTGAAATATAAGCGTTTCATCAAAAATAGCATTTTTAAAAAAGCTACTAATCAACTCGCCATTTCCACCCGATATATACAACTGTTTATCTGATTGGTATTTTTCTACAAGCGTTTTTATGGACGCGATTATACCAAAACTTATTGCATCTTTAGTTGTTTTAGGTAACTCATTTAAAGATACATTAGGATTTAGCTTTGTTTTTAAAGCAGGAGAGATAGAAGCATAAGCTTGAAAATAAGCTTGAATACCCGGAAGTAAAAACCCTCCTTGGTAAATACCCTCTTCCACCACATCCACAGTTATAGCAGAACCAGCACTAACAAACAGTCCATTTGGGTGAGACAAACACAAAGCTTTACGGTCGATTCCCATGGTATCATACTCATTAGGTATTCGCATCAAATCAGAAATATCTTCCCAATTCTCCAATCCCTCTAACTTCTCTTTGAGCTGATGTTTTACGGTTATATATTTTAATTTTTGCCCAGCATATTTTTCTATGGCTTCTTCATGGCTTAGGTGTATAACCTCTTCACCGTTGTAGATGTGTATTCTGGTGTTTCCTATGTCTGCTAGTAGCATTGGTATCTCCTTTAAAATCTATGTAAGATGCGTTTCCCAACGCACCGTCACAACTGAATTATTTTTATTTTAACAATAGTTTGTTTAATATAACAAACTAATTAATTTTTTATAGAGCTCAACTATATTTATCAATAATTTATATTAATATAAATGTTCTTATTTTGAATAATTCTTTTATTTTTTATAAATCACAACATTAATAAACCAACTCTTATATCATAAATACGCTATAATCTCAACAATGAAAACCATAACGCAAAAACTAGACCTAGACCAACATATAAACACGTTTAAAAGCTTCTACGCTCGTGATAAATCTATTGATATGATGGGTGATATTAACCAGCATTTTACATATATTTCTGCTCTTTCAAAAGTAGAGTTTCCTAGCATGAAAGAGGTTCCAAACCTTGATGATCAACTCAATCGTCTTAAAAAACAGGGGATTCTCTCTTTAGAGGAGATTTATGCTTTTGTTCAGATGGTGGAGTATTTTAATGCACTAAAAGCCTCTTCACTTCCTGAACCTCTTAACAAATGGATTCGTGAGATTACTGTAGACGACGAGATAAGCGATGTTATCTTGTACTTTACAGATGAAGGAAACATAAACCCTGAACGTGAACCAGAACTTTATGACATAGAAAAATCTCTAAAGCAAAACAAGTCCGAACTAAAAGATAAGCTCTACAGACTGGCACACTCCTCTACCCTAAAAGATTACTTGGTAGACACCCAAGTACACTTTTTAAACGGAGAAGAGACGCTTATGGTGCGTGGTGGTTTTAACAAAGCCATAAAAGCCTCTGTAGTTGGGCGTACTTCTGGTGGTTTTTTCTACATTTTGCCTCAGTCTATCTCTCACTTAAAAGAG
>Ga0256827_10001227_pt1 | contig 16329 bp, 19 predicted proteins | sample CV84metaG_FD_185977 | JGI IMG/M metagenome (GOLD analysis project Ga0256827, IMG submission 185977) | Hydrothermal vent microbial communities from East Pacific Rise, Pacific Ocean - CV84 | ecosystem: Environmental > Aquatic > Marine > Hydrothermal vents | place: Pacific Ocean: East Pacific Rise... | reverse complement strand
GTTTTTTTGAAAACTCAACACCTCGTTTAAGTAAAGTATCCATATTTTCTAAATCGTTTAATAAAACAATCACTCTATCAAATAAATGGTGCATCATACACTCCTTTTATGTTAGATATTATTAGTATATCACAGAAAATATAATGAATAGTAAATAGCTAAACGATTTTCTCTTGTCCTAAACGATATAATGCAAAATCATATTTTATGGGATCAGTAACATCAAACCCCTTTAAAGTCTCTGTCAACTCTAAAGTGGCTCTCATGTCATAAGTTTTACGCTTTAAAAGCCCAAGTTTTTGAGAAACTTTAAAGGTATGGGTATCTAAAGGCATGAGCAAGTCTTTCTTATCTATTTTTGACCACAGACCCATATCAAGCTCATCTTTTCTAACCATCCAACGTAGGTACATAAAATAGCGTTTGTAGGTTCCTGCCGAGTTTATCTTCTTTGGTACCGAACCTATTAAAAAACTGTAGCCCCTACTCTCATAAGGGTAAACTTCTTTAAGTGTCTCTATAAAATTCCACAAACCATCTAAAATGTTTTGCTCTTTTTTATACCCCTCATAAAAAATATTCTCTATAGAGTCTATTTCTTTTAGCCGTTTAAGTGCTATAAAAAGAGCTACCACATCTTCAGATTTTTGGAACCGATAATAGTGTTTTGAGAGTTCTTTACGTATAAGCTCGTCAGAAGCTTCTAAAAGAGAAAAGTTCAGACTCTCTAAAAACTTTACGATTAACTTCGCATTTCCATAGGCAAACAAAGCACATATAAGAGCTATGCTTTCATCTTTATATTTAGAAGCTATCAACAAAGGGTCTGGTTTATCATAAGAGAGTTCTCCTTCAGCATTTCTCTCTTTTACCTCTTGGTCCAACCTGCTTTTTATATCCATACTATTTTTTACTACAGTCACTCTCTACTTTTTCTAAAGCTGCAAAGCCACAGCCCTCTTCCTCTTTTGCTGCTTTAAAAAGGTCTGAACTTTCACTCGTAGCTGTAATAGAAACACTCTCCTCTACGACGATTATATCGTTGTCATTTCCAAATTTGTTCTCAAAAAACTCTATGATGTCTTTGTCACCATTGATTATCTGAACATTTTTCCCATCTTTTATAAGTAAAATAGGAATGGTCTTAAAGTTCATAAATGTCGCAAAGTTTTGTGCTTCTACTTCATTTATATCTATTTTTTTAAACGAGATATCCTCTTTAGCCATGTACTCTTTTACCTTTTTACAGTGAGGACAAGTAGCCGACTGAATAAGATAGGTACCACCATCAACCACAAAAGCTTTTGATTTTGGTAAATTTAAAAAACTTAGTGCAATAAGCACAGAAGCAATAGCAGGTAAAACCATTAAAAGGTATCGTTTTGGTGTAGATAAAATGGTTATGGTAAACAAGAAACCATAAACACCCATACAAAACTTACACATCTCTGGCGATACGAAGTATTGGTACCCTAGCAATATGGTTTCAAAGAACAGTGCAGAAAAAAGTACCATATAGAAAAGTTTTCGACTTACTTTCTCTTTATAACTTAACCAGCCCAAAACTATTAAAGTAAAAGCTGTAGCCATACCCATATAGTTTAAGTAGATACTTTCAAACCAAATAAGATTTCCTGCGAGTTCACAACCTGTCGACTCACAAAGTGAGGAATGGTTAAGTTTCAAAAAGGTCTCAACTGCAATATAAATAAAAAACAGAATCGGTAGATAGATAAATGATAATTTTTTCAAAATAGTCTCCTATAGTTTTTCGTATTTTAACTGACTCTACTTAAATTTGTAAAGTCGATTATAAAAGCTTACGCTAAAATACGATTTAATTTACCCAAGGACTTTACATGGCACTTATTAGCCTCTTTAATATCGACAAAAACTATGACGTAAAACAGCTTCTAAAAGGTGTAGACTTTCAGTTAAACGAAGGTGAACGTGTTGCCATAGTTGGGCAAAATGGTTGTGGAAAATCAACTCTACTTAAAATCATCTCGGGAGAGGTCGAAGCCGACGAAGGAAAACGTGTAAAAGACAGAAGCATCATCATAGATTCTCTTGACCAAAACCCACAGTTTTCAGAGGGGTTAAACGTTCGTGATGCCATAGAAAATGAACTAACAGAACTAAAAAAGGCAAAAGAGCGTTATGAAGAACTCGCCACCCTCATAAGTGAAGACTTTGAAAACAAAAAACTCCTCGATGAACATGCAAACGTAAGTAACTACCTAGACCACCACAACGCTTGGAACCTAGATGACAAAGTAGAACGTGTACTGCAAGAGTTTAAACTAAAAGAGTATGAGTACCGTGACGTAAACACCCTTTCAGGAGGAGAACAACGCCGTGTTGCCTTGGCTTCTCTCATACTAAAAAAACCCGATGTACTCTTACTCGATGAGCCTACCAACCACTTAGACGTTTACATGGTTGAGTTTTTAGAAGAGATTCTACTCAAAGAGAAGTTTACGCTACTTATTATCTCTCATGACAGACACTTTATAAACTCTATCGTTACACGCATCGTCGAAGTAGAAAACATGGACATCGTCTCTTATGATGGTGGATACGACAACTACTTGGTACTAAAAGAAGAGCGTATGAAAAGCATGGCAAAAACACACAACACGCTTCTAAAGTTTTTAAAACGAGAAGAGGAGTGGTTAAGCCGTGGTGTAAAAGCAAGACTTACTAGAAACCAAGGACGAAAAGCAAGAGTGTTTGAGCTTAGAGACCAAGCAAAAAAAGACCCTACCCTCATACGTAAAATGCAAATAGAGCTTGAACGTGAGAAAAAAAGCTTTAACCGTGGTGACGAAAAAGGAATGTCTAAAAAGAAAATGCTTTTTGACATAGAGAACCTACACTACTCTATAGCTGGGAAAAACCTTATAGAGGGCTTTACCACGAGAATACTACAACGAGACAAAATAGCCATAGTTGGTCACAACGGTTCAGGTAAATCTACCATGTTAAAACTGCTCTTAGGACGACTAAAACCAAACAAAGGCATCATAGACCAAGGTGACTTCAAAATAGGCTACTTCGACCAACACCGTGAGATGCTAGACAACAACAGAAGCATTTTAGATACCTTCTGCCCAGATGGTGGTGACATAGTAGATGTTATGGGTAAAAATATGCATGTATTTGCCTACATGAAGTCATTTTTATTTCCAGAAGAGTACATGACCAAAAAAGTAGGAATGCTAAGTGGTGGAGAAAAAAACCGTGTAGCTCTAGCCCTACTCTTCACCAAAAAAACCGACTGTCTCATACTAGATGAACCTACCAACGACCTAGACATACAAACCATTAACATACTAGAAGAGAAACTCCTAAACTTCCCTGGAGCATTAATCTTCGTAAGTCACGACCGTTACTTCATAGACAAAATAGCCACCAAACTTCTAGTATTTAAAGGAGACGGTGTAGTAGAAGAGTCTTTCCAAGAGTATAGCGAATATCTACTAATAGAGAAAAATATCAACGAGTTATACGAAATAGAAAAAACTGTAAAAACCACCAAAACTGTAGGGGTCGAGCCAAGTCTCGACCCGAAATCTATAAAAAAGAAAACAAAACTAAGCTACAAAGACCAAAGAGACTTAGAACGTTTACCAGCCCTCATAGAAGAACTAGAAGCCAAAATAGACGAAATAAACGCTTGTCTCTATGACCCAGCTTGTTATGAAGAGAAGGGTTTGGTAAATGTGGCAGATGAGCTTAAAAAAGTAGAAGCTGAGTATGAGGAGATGAGTGAACGCTACCTTGAAGTGTTGGAGATGGAAGAGGAGTTGGGGAGTTAAGGGGTAAATTTTGAATTTAGATTCATCTGCATCACCCAATTAGAAATTGGGGACATTAAAGCAACCCCTAGAAACTAAAAATTCATCCTTAAGTTATAAAATGTATAATTAAACAACATATGCTACAAAAGGATTTAATCATGTATGCAGTTGAATTTCAAGCATCTATTAAAGATGGTATGATACAAATTCCAGAGGAATACCTAAATCTTACCAACAACCATCATGTAAAACTTATTATGATGTATGATAAAAATGATGATGTAGAATTAGAAAAAAATAGAACAATCATAGTTGAACAAGTTAAAAACTACCATAATGGAACATCTACCCTACTTAACAAAGAGGAATCTTCTGCTGTTATGGGTTCTTTTATGAAAGATTTAAAATCTAAACATGCAAATAGTTAAAGACGAACTTTTCATTACTTCTTTGCAAAATACACTTGCCTATATTGCAGAAGACAGCATCTCTCAAGCTATTCATTTTGACCATGAGTTAGAAGATAAAATAGACAACCTTACATATATGCCTCTAAAATTTAGACCATCTCTTTTTCATAAAGATGAAAACATTAGAGACCTAATCTACAAAGGCTATGTCATTCCTTATTTGGTTGACAAAGATAAAGCATTAATTATTATTTTAAATATTTTTAAAGGTATAGATTATTCGAGATAAACGCTGTATCTTATGCTCAATGAGTTGACTAAAGATAAAATAAATTTAAGTTTTATTTCATAAATGGGGTCGGATTTCTTGGCTTTTTTTATTTCTTATTCTACATCATATTATAAATCTTCTTTTAAAAATTTTGTTAAATAAATTTTATTATTAGCAACTCTTTTTTGTACATTCTGAAATTCCACTTGTGTAATGCCTATTGGATTATAGGATTTTATAAAATCATTATACTCTTCAAGTGTTTCATACATTGGAGTAGGTTCTGTTAAAACAAGTCTTATTAAAGGAATAGCTGTATAAAAAAAACTATTCTCTTCTCTATAGTAATCTAAAAAATCTTTAATTTCATTTTCAATATTATTTGACTCTAATTCAATCCAATTACCAAGATTTCCTGTATAGGCATCACTCAAAATAAGTTTATCTAACATAACATCTTTTGAATATATTGGTAGAGAAGAAAAAGAGATATTATTTTTTTAACAATATACAGAATACTCTTCAACATATATACATCTCATACTAAATAAAATACTATTAACTTGATTTAGTTTCATATCTAAAAAAACTGTTTTAAAAGTATCCTCTAAAATTGATTCCCAAAATAAATATTTTAAATAAGATTCCTGTTCATCAACTTTTATATGATAAGAAATAGTATATCTCAAATACTTATTCATACGATATTTAACTGTCTTTCTGTAAGCATCTAACAAACTCTTAATTTCAATATCTGTAAGTTTTTTATCTAATAGTTTTTGAACTTTGAAAGAAATATTGGAATCACAAGCTTTGTCATGAAGAAGTTTACAGAGTGTTTTAAAAACTTTTTGAGCAATATTAGGATTGGCACTAACTTTTGTATTTATATCTTCAATCCCTAAAAAATCATCAGCACTCATGCCTTGATTATCTATTTTAGTTTGTGTGGCTTTACTAAACTTATCAGGTTTGTCTTTAATATAAAACATTTTTAAATCATAATCAGCATACTGCTTATATACTCCATTTTGATATGTATCATCAGAAAATTTAGCAAACTTTTCAATGGTACTTACCACTTTAGCATCATCCATAGAAGAGGTCACTTGAATAACGATTTCTTTATTGGTATCAATCAAATCAATGGCAGGGAAATTAGGTTTAATATCATTAGCGTTAACCAGTTGCCAACCATACACATCGTTAAGCAGGTGCATAAAAATATCTTCAGCTGTTTTATTAATGTCATAGAGTTTTTGTTTGGTATCATTTTTAACTTTTGATTCAATGAAAGATAGTCTGTCTCTGATGTAGTCTGATTTGATTATCATGATTTTAATTTCCCTATTTTTCTCTTAAATATATTATAGCGAAGATTTTAAGCCTTTCGGCGAGGGGTTTATTTTATGCAGATTTAATTTAATGGTAGGTTGCAAACCTACCCTACGGGATTTATACCAATTTTATTAAGTAAAACACCCTCTTATATCATGTATTGACATTGTAAATACTTTATGTTACACTACAGTATGAAATTTGAATGGGATGACAACAAAAATAGAACCAATCAAGAGAAACATGGTGTCTCATTTGAAGAAGCCATAGAGGTCTTTGATGATGCTTTACAAATATCTAAGTTAGACCATAGGTTTAACTATTTTGAAGAGCGATGGATTACACTAGGTGCAACAAAAAAAGAGAAAATCTTAGTCGTTGCCAATCTATTTTTTACAGATGATGGTGAAGAGATTATCAGAATAATATCTGCGAGAAAAGCAAACACTAACGAAAGGAAAGCCTATGAAAAATGTTGAAGAGAGAGCTAAATACGATGACTATGAAATGCTAGATGAGTATGATTTTTCAGATGGAGTTAGAGGACGTTTTTATGAACCAAAAAAGATTCCTACTTCAATGAGACTGGATAATGATATTTTAATATTTTTAAAGAAACAAGCAAGTGAAAAGAAGATAGCTTACCAAACACTTATCAATAACCTTCTTCGTGAATATATGCAAAAAGAGGGATTGGCTAAATAGACTTCTTTTTTAAAGAAGTCCAACAGCTACAACCCCTTCTTAACAGTAGCCACAGCTAAAATCAAAAATGCTATAAGTATAAAGCCAAATGGAGATAGAGGGTTTTAGACTATTTTAGTATACTTCATTATAAATCAGAAAACTAAAGAATACTCTTATGAAAAAATCTCTCAAACCTATAAAAAAGAAAATTCAAAATAAAGACAATGTTTATAGAACCATTCGTCGTGTCTATACTCATTTGTCAGAACTTTCTAATGAGGAGATTTTAGACTACTATAATGTAGTATCACTAAAAGAGCTTCATACCCATATAGAACATATTAAAGAGATACTCAAAAAGAAATTAGAAAACTATGAAGAGGAGCTTGAAGAGATAGATGCTTGTTTCTGTCTTGACTCACGTGGTGACTTTAAATACCTTTACCCTACAAAAAAAGAAGCTGAAAAGCAGGTGAACTACAGTTGGCAAACCAAACGTGTGAAACTTACGTTGTATGTTTGTCCTTATCATTGTGGTTGGCACCTTACAAAATCTTAAACTATATATATAATTAAATAACACCAATATTAAATATTTTACTACAAGAAATCTTTCTATACTCCCTATGTAAATCAATAAAATTTTTCAACATCATATATATATTTGAATAAAAATGATGAAATTGATAATAAATATTTTTATCTTATCAAAACAATCATTATTATTAATATTAAAAACTAATCTTAAATAAATAATCATAAATATAAACCTATAAATAGTTAAAATCCTTAAAATTATAAAATAATAAAGATATTTCATGATAATGAGATATTTTTTTTGCAATATATAAAATATATATGTTAATATTTTTATAACTACATTTATATAAAATTATATAAGTAATATTTTTTTGGAAGTAGTGAATAAAAAACAAAGAAAAGAAGGAGACAAGCATGAATAAAATACATCTAATCAAAAGAGTATTTATTTCTATGATATTCATTTTGATATCATTAACAAATTTAAATGCTATTGAAGCAGAAAATGCGTTAGTTAAAGTACTTAATGATAAAGGACAATATAAAGTAACTACTCGAACAATTAGTAATGCAAACAAGGGTAAGTTTATCAGCCTATACAATAAAGGAGATCAAGCTAGATTTAAAGTTTCTGTAAAAAATAAAGGGTTTTACACCATAAAAGTTAGGGTACGAAGTGGAACACCCCATTACAGAGGGGTAGAAAAAGTATCAAATCATAGAGCTATTTTTATGCATAATAATGCATATACAATTAAAATAAATAATGAAAACTATACTTTTAATGGAGATGACAACTCTGTATCTACTCTTAAAGATTGGGTCTATTGGGGGACAATGGAGAGTGTAACTAAAGTTTTTTTAGATGCTGGAGATAACTTTATTGATATAACAGCAAATAGTAACTGGTTAGCCGTTGATTCTATTTCACTAAAAAATACTACAGAATCTACTCCAGTAGTTGTATCTGCACCCTCACCAGTAATAGACACATCTGTATTTGAAGCAGAAGATGCTTTTTCAAGTATCTATGATGCAGGGAATTATAGTCCAATCACAAAATATTATCTAGAAACTGCCAGTAATAAAAAATATATTGCTATTTTTGATAAAGGTGATAAAGTTAAGTTACATTTTAATGTTTCTAAAAATGGAACATATACATTACGTTTACGTGTAATGGCTGGTTGGATTACAAGTAACAGATATGATGTTACACTTGATGATTCAAATATATTACCTAAAAATACATATGATAAAAATTCTAACAGTGGAAGTGGTGATTATATTTGGAGTGATTTGGTATATAAAAATATTATATTAACTGCAGGTCAGCATTCACTCGAAGTCTTAGCTCGGGGATATTGGCAAATGGTTGATGTTTTAAAAGTTAATCTTGTTAATGATAACTCTGACGCTTCTGATACTACAGCACCTGTTATTACTCTTAAAGGTAATAATCCCATTAGTATAACTTTAGGTCAAGAGTATATTGATGCAGGTGCTACTAGCATAGACAATGTAGATGGTACCCTGCCTGTAGAAGTAGACAATCCTGTTGATAGCAATACAGTAGGAACATATACAGTTAAATACAGTGCTATAGATAAAGCTGGTAACAGTTCAACATTAACTCGAACAGTTATAGTCCATCTTCCATCAAATAATACAATTCATACAAATAATACAATTCATATTTCAGGTTCGAGTGTGGTATATCATACTCTTCAAGAAGCTGTAGATAAAGTAAAAGATGGTGCTACTATCAGTCTTGAAAACGGTATTTATCCAGCAGGTATTACTATAAATAAAAATAACTTAACTATAAAAAATGTAGAGGGTGCAGACAATGTTGTAATTAGTGGTGAAAAATCATTAACTAATTGGCAATATGATGATAGTAGAGAACTATACTATACATCAATACCAAACTCATGTTCAGATGTTCAAATGCTATTTGTAAATGGTGTAGAGAAAAAAGCTTCTAGATATCCTAACACAGGGTACTTCATAGTTAAAGATTCTCCTTCAAAATCAAAATTCTCTTTAGAAAACTTTAATATGACAAATGATGATATAAAAGACTCTATTGCTCATGTACGAATGAATCAGTGGAGATTGGCTTCTCGTCGAGTAAAAAGTTATGAAGACAGTTATATTAATCTAGTATCAGAAGCTATTTCTAACTCTAATAATATTACACCACAATATAAAGTATTTTTTACACAAGTACTCAGTGCCATAAATAGCAATAATGAATGGGCATGGAATGAAAATAAAATCTATATGAAATCAGACAATATACCAAAGCATGTAACGGTAGCATGTAGTGAATATGGTATATATCTTGATACTGAAGCAAAAAACATTACGATTTCTGGACTTCATATTAGTAAAATAAAAGGGAATGGTATAACAAAAAAAATTGATACCCGTAAAAAGACTAATGATAATATTGTAATTAAGAACAATACTATTTCATATACAAGTGGTTGGGGAATTCAACTTAGAGATTTTTATAAAAGATATGAGCGTTTTCCTGCTAATACTATTATTCAAGGTAATGAAGTACATCATACACAAACGGGTGGTATATCTATATTTGCAGATAATGCATTAATTGATAATAACTATGTTCATGATATAGGTGCATCAAAGCTTGATGATGATGTATTATCTTATGGAGAGTCCAATATGTTATCAGGAATATATTTAAACAATAGTTCAGGTGCAAAAATATCCAATAACAGAATTGACAAAGTTGGATATAATGGGATTTCTATAGCAAATTCTTGGGCAGGATGGATGTCTAATGGCGATAGAATAATAGAGAACAATTATATTACCAATGCGTTATTAGCACTTAATGATGGTGGATGTATTTATACATATACAGGTAAAGATTATGATATTGAAAATAACAGAGACCCTGAAAAAGATATTATACGAAATAATATTATGGAAAACTGTATTGGTTCATATGCTGGAACTAATGATCGAGATACAAGTCAACGAGCCGGTGAAGGTATTTATCTAGATAATGATTCTTCATATACGGATATTTATAATAATACTGTTATATCTGCGACAAAAAGTTTATTTCTAAATTATGCATTTGAAGTAAAAGCATATAACAATACATTCATTTCTCCTGATACTGTAAATATTTATCTTAGAAAACCTGCACAAGATAGTGAAAGTAGTGCAAATAGAAATATTTTAAATAATAAAATGCTCTCTAAAGATAAACTTACCTATGCAATTATATATTATGAGGATGGACAAGGATACTTAACAAACAGCAATAATAATATTATTCGTATTAACAGTGGAACGGATTTAAAAATCCGACAAGGATATGGTACTACAGCAAATATAAGTTTATCACAATGGCAAGGGTATGGATATGATAAAGATTCATCTATCATAAAAGATAATAGTAAACCTATTATACTTATAAATCCATCTTCAAATCAAAAAATATTTAACAATCTTGAAGGATGTCATAAATTTGACAACTCTCTTTTAGATAGTTCTTCTTCAACAGTAGAACCTTATGGTTCTTTGGTACTGTTTGATTGTACCAACTATACCCCAGATACCTATCAAAATAGTAAGTAACCTTTAGCTCCTATATTATAAAATATAGGAGCATTATTTGACAATTCCACATAACTCTACTATCATTTCAAAAACTCAATAGGAAAATCTATTAAAAACTTTACAGACCACTCACTACTCACCATTACTAACTGGATAAAAGAAGCATTAGAAGAAGAGAATAAAATAACTTTTACCGTACTAAACCCTGATGTAGCTTCATACTATAGTGGTGAAAGAATAAAAGTCGAAAACGTAGAATATATCTACAGAGCCTACAAAGCATGGGTCAACTTAGCTGAACTGCATCATTGTAAAATGCTCACACCCAAAACTATAAATGACCATCAAGTTGAACTTACCTTTCAAAAACTAAATGTAGAGAACTCTTTTCACTCTGCACCCATAGAAAAGAGAGAAGAAAAATATGGTACAGAGTCTAAGTTTTTTAATATCAACAAAAATGAAGAACCCACATTTTTACTGGCATATAAAAAGGCTTTAGAAGCTGTAAAAATAGAAAACAGAAAACATATTTTAAACTTAGGCATAAACAAGGGTGATGAGTTTGAACTCGTAGAACAACTACTGGAAAAAGAGAAATTTAACAGTATAAAATTTATAGGTGTTGACCATTCAGAAACAGCTCTAGCCTTTGCAAAAAAGCGTTTCCCTAAAGATAACCTAAAGTTTTACCAACATGACATTTCTAAACTCTCTGAACTCCAGTTAGAAAAGTCTGACCTCATTATAAGTATAGGAACTTTGCAAAGTCCTAGCATAAACTATAAACTATTTCTTATGTCCTTAGTTCAAGAACATTTGACCCATGATGGAGCATTTATACTTGGCTTTCCTAACTCTCGTTGGATAGATACAGAACTTGTTTACGGTGCGAAAGCGCCTAACTACCCTTACTCAGAAATGTCCCTACTTTTTAATGATGTTATTTTTGCAAAGAAGTACCTACAGCAGAAAAAATTTAGAGTTACCATAACAGGTCGTGAGTATATATTTTTAACAGCTACCCGTATAGGTTTATAATTAAACTAAATTATATTCTTAACTTTTGATACAAATTATTTCTATATAATAAGCGTAACTATCAAATAAAAGGAAGATTATGAACAAAACTCTAGGAACACTCATTGCAGCTACGCTTATTTTAAGTATTGTAGGATGTACTGAAACTAAAAACGTAACACCAGAACATACAGCACAAGCCGTACAATCTAGCACAGAAGCAGTAGCACCAGCTGTTTCAAGTAGTGATGTTAATCAATTTGGAACCATTAGCAGTTTAGATACAAGCAGTGTAGGAAGTGTAGAGGTTGTATGTCATAACTGTCAAGCACATTTTAAACTTTCACAACAAATTCAAAAAATGTCTATGAAGGGTGATGCCATCGTAGATTGTCCTGTGTGTCATAAAAATTACTTAGGTAAATAATAAATACTATAAACCATCTGGGCAAACTTATGCCCAGAAATCTTCGTCTGACATTCCACCACGTTTCTTTTTAGCCACCATAGAAGCTTTCATACTCTTTTCACCACAAACACCCTCTTCCATAAACTCAGATATATGTAAAAGTTCATAACGGTCATCAAAAGTTACTTCTAACTCACCCTCTTCAAGTAAAAAACTTCTGTTTGATGGTACTTTAGTATTTTCAGAATGGTGCATAAATGTCTGAAAAATAAACAATCCATCCTCTTTTAATGCTTTCTCTATTTGAGGAAAAAGTTCACGATTTAAATAGTAAGTACAGATTATTAAATCATAAGCATTCTCTTTTAAAGTATACGTATCAAAATCTACCTCTTCAGCTCTAATGTTCTCTATGCCCTCTAAACTTTTTATAGCCACATCACTAATGTCCAAGGCATGAACATCAAAACCTTCTGAAGCTAAAAACTTAGAATTTCTTCCCATACCACAAGCGATGTCTAGCACAGACTTTCCTGTTGCCAGTTTTGCGTATTTTTCTACTACTTCCACTACTTTTGTAGGAATTGGGTTATATTTATACTTCTTATCCCATCGCTCTTTATCTTCTATGCTCATTATCGCTCCAAGTCAGGTGATTTTCTACACCATTTAAAAAAAAGTCTATCGGGGTTGACTCTTTTGTCTATCTCTTTGTTGTCAACTATTTTATCTGCCAATATTTTTCCCATCATAGGTCCAAAAACAAAACCTCTACCACCTAAGCCATTACAGATATAAAGGTTATCTATCTTTTGAAGTTCTGGCTTTGCACCTTTAACTATTTTGGGATACGTCTCCAACATATGATGAGTATCTATAACCTCCCCAACCAAAGGAAAGTAGTCTTTAGAGCCAGAACGCATACCACAAAAAGTCTCTTTAAGTTTAAAGTCAGAGGTATCCACCATGGTTAAAGCTACTTCAAAAAGTTTTTCAAGTGGTTCACCATTACATTTTATGCAAACATTTACATCTTTTTCATGTGTTGCACCTATTTTAACAGTGCCATCTATATTGGCAGAGACAGAAATCTGTTTGTGCATAGAGACATCAAGCTCTATACTCGTCTCATAGTCGCCTCTACTTCCCCATGTACCTTTAACACCCATGTATCGCATGTCAAAATATCTGTTCTCATACCCTGTAGCCAAAACCAAATGTTTTGCACAGTAGTCACCTATAACCCAACAACCTTCATCGTAAGCCAAAGACTTCAGTTCATGCTGTTCATACTCTATCTCTTCTAAAATAGCTGTACACATCTTTGGAGCATCACAGACCCCTGCTTCTGAAAAAAGAAAACTCTCATAACTGTTTTTAATCCCCAAAGCCTCTAACTCTTTTACAGACAGTAATTTTCGTTTTGATTCATTATGAGCTTCATACTCTTTAAACTTCTTAGCATCTTCTTCATCTTTAGGAATACGTATGACACCTGTTTGGTAAAAATGTTGAGGGAAGTTTTGAAGGTAAAAATCTTTTGAAAACTCAAAAGCTTCATTGGTAAGTCTCTGTAGCTCAGAACCTTTACCTATTTTAGGAGAAACAAAAGCCCCAGCAGCTGCTGACCCACCAGAAGCAGCCACACCAGAACGGTCGATAACGAGGACTTTCAAGCCTTTTTTCTTTAAAAAGTATGCAGAAGAACACCCAGCTATACCAGCACCCACCACTATAGCGTCGTATTTATTCATATTGTTCCTATTTTTTAACATATTTTAGTATAACTATTCTTAACGGTAAGGTCATAAAAGTAAAATAGTAAAGAGAACAGCATCTTCTTATTTACATAAAATTTACACTAATCCACTATACTCAACCCATGAAAAACAAAATAGATGCACTCAAACAAGAGATATCAAAACAGGTTATTGGACATAAAGAGATGATAGATGCCCTACTTATAGGGCTATTATCAGAGGGTCATATACTCATAGAGGGTGTTCCCGGTTTAGCAAAAACCACAGCTGTCAACGCCTTGTCAAAGTCATTGGGCTTATCTTTTCACCGAGTACAGTTTACAGCCGATTTACTCCCTTCTGATATTTTAGGTGCAGAGGTTTACCACCCTAAAACAGAGAGTTTTGAACTTAAAAGAGGTCCCATCTTTACCCATCTGCTTTTAGCAGATGAGATTAACCGAGCCTCTGCAAAAGTACAGTCTGCTCTGCTTGAAGTGATGCAAGAGAAACAAGTAACCATAGGAGAAGAGACCTTTAAACTAGAAGAGCCTTTTATGGTTCTTGCCACACAAAACCCCATAGACCAAGAGGGAACATACAGCTTACCCGAGGCACAGCTTGACCGTTTTATGTTTAAAATCATCGTGGGCTACAACAGCGAAACTGAAGAGTTTGAAATCGCCAAAAAGGTTGCCAACAAAAGTTTTGCGCTGATTAATGAAGTACTCTCTCCCACTGAGCTTAGAGCCATGCAAAAAGAGATGCAAAACATCTATATAGATGATGCTTTAACTGCCTATATTGTTAAGCTCATATTTGCTACCCGTGACCCAAAAGCTTATGGATTGGAGCAACTTAACGATACCATAGAGTTTGGAGCCAGTCCAAGAGCGACGATTGACCTGCTAAAGTCTGCCAAAGCTTCTGCCTACTTACGAGGTAAAGATGCCGTAACCCCCATAGACATTATGCTCTGTGTTAAAAATGTACTGCGTCACCGTATCGTACTAAGTTATGATGCCCTAGCAGACGATGTAAATACCGATGATGTCATAGATACCATCATGCAAACTTTGGAAATGCCTTAAACTTATGGAACTTCATGACATATACCCAGTAGAAGAGATAGTAGAGTACTCTTTATATCAGTTTTTGCTCTACCTATTGTTTCTCATACTCCTTATATATGTCGCTATATCCTATTATAAAAGAAGAAAAAATCGACCTCTCTCTGCTCTTAAAATACTCGAAATTTCTGACCACAGTAGAGCCAAAGAGATGGCGTTTAAACTCTCATATTATGGTCAAATTCTTAATAAAACTACTGAGCAAGAAGCAACATTCATAAAACTAAAAGAGAAACTAACTCCCTTTAAATACTCTCATAAAGATGATGTCTTAACAAAAGAACTTCAAGATGAGATTCAAAAGTTTTTAAAAGCTCTAAGGCAAAATAATGTTTGAAAATTTTGCATTTGGCTCCCTATTTTTCTTTTTATTGCTACCACTCTTTCTATTTCTAAATTATTATAAATCTTCAGAGTCTAAAAGTTTCTATATGCCCCATCTTCATTTTCTAAGTTCCAGTAAACAGCCTACTTCCAAACTGACCAAAATCTTAAAATGGCTTATGATTATAGGCGTTATCATGGCGATTGCTGACCCCATTGTCTACCAAAAAACTCAAAGTACAAAAAAAGAGAGCCTAGACATCGTCTTAGCTCTCGATACCAGTGGCTCGATGAGCATGTATGGATTTAACCCAAAAATCTATAAACAGACACGTTTAGATGTGGTCAAAGAGGTAGTGGGTAGTTTTATAAAACAGAGAAAAAATGACCGTATAGGCTTGGTGGTGTTTGGAACACACAGCAGCATCGCTTCGCCTCTTAGTTTTGACACCCATTCACAAACAAGCATCATAAAAGGTTTAACCATAGGAACTTTAGGAAAGAGTACAGCTTTGGTCGATGCCATTGTCTCTTCTATAAAGCTACTCAAAGAGAGTCAAAGCCCCTCAAAAGTACTCATACTTTTAAGCGATGGAGAAGACTCTTCTAGCATTACTCCTCTTCCTATAGCTCTAAAATTGGCTAAGAAATATGGCATAAAAATCTATACAATAATTATAGATGAAACGCACAGTAACATGATGAAACTCATCGCCAAAGCCAACCACACACAAGCCTATAACCCCAAAGACAAAGCTACCCTAGAAAAAGTCTATGAAGAGATTAACCAACTTGAGAAAACAGAGGTCTCTTACTCTACTGTTTTAGTGCCTCAACATTTTTATATTTACTTCTTAGCCCTTGCTCTACTCTCTGCTATTGGATTGATTCTGTTACAAAAAAATAGAGAGGTACTCTAATGTTTTTTCTCTATCCTACAGTACTCTTTTTACTTCTACTTCCTTTGGGACTGTTTCTATATGGTTTTAGAAACAGAGCAACCCCTCTAAACTCTATATTTTCAAATACCATGCAAAAAAAGCTCTTTTCCTTTT
>Ga0256827_10001226_pt1 | contig 16330 bp, 13 predicted proteins | sample CV84metaG_FD_185977 | JGI IMG/M metagenome (GOLD analysis project Ga0256827, IMG submission 185977) | Hydrothermal vent microbial communities from East Pacific Rise, Pacific Ocean - CV84 | ecosystem: Environmental > Aquatic > Marine > Hydrothermal vents | place: Pacific Ocean: East Pacific Rise... | reverse complement strand
ATGCATCAGCTCCAGATACTAAATATGTTGGAGATATTACATATATAGCAACTGGTGAAGGTTGGCTATACCTTGCTACTGTAATAGATTTATATTCACGAAAAATAGTAGGTTGGTCTATGGATGACACGATGAAAGTGTCACTTGTAAATGATGCTTTAGATATGGCTATTGAGCATAGAAACCCAGCTAAAGGATTATTGTGGCATACAGATAGAGGAAGTCAATATGCTTCTTACTCACATAAGGACTTACTGCAAAAACACGGAATAGTTCAAAGCATGAGCAGAAAAGGTAATTGCTGGGATAATGCAGTAGCAGAAAGCTTCTTTAAAACACTAAAAAGTGACTTAGTATATCAAACTTATTTAGGTAATTTATCACCTTGTAAATTTGAAGAGATTAATGATGTGTTACAAATTGAAATAGCTGCTTAGAATTATTGAATAAAGTGTATGAATTTAAGTTACCACTCCAAGTGGTGTGCCTTATCAAAATATTATTCAGATGCTTATACACCAATTTGCTTCAAATAAAATCCAAATGAGTATATAGAGAACATGCAATCCAAAGAATGTTTGAACGAGATATTTTTGAGATTGATGTCGAAAATACTATAAAGAATTTACAAGCAAGTTAACAAAACAGAGTAACCAATAAATTACCTAGCGGTCATTTATTGGCTAGACTTAACCGTTGTATCTATAGTATGTAAAAATTTCAGCAACCGAGTAGTACTATTTCCCTTATTGGACTACATTAGATAAAAGCCCTGTTTAAAGCACAAAATAGTGCTTTAATAGAAGCAGTTGCTATGTCATTGTCTGCCCCAACTCCAAAACAAGATAGTGTAGAATCAGTAGCAATCTCAATATATGCTACTGCTTTTGCAGAAGATTTATCGCCACAAGAGTGCTCAGCATAAGAACTAATACTAAATTTATTTTCATAATTTTTCATTAGTGCATTTTTACAAGCATCAACAGGACCATTACCCTCACCCTCAGCTATAATCTCTTTTTCATTGTGAACATAAGTTAATATGCATTTACTAAGACCCTTAACAGAGGTTAGAGTAAAATCTTTTAAGCTAATATGCTCTTTTACTTCAAAGTAAGTTTTCTTAAAAATATCCTCAATATCACTTGCAGACAGGACTTTACCCTTGGCATCAGTAATAGCTTGTACAATTTTTCCTATTTCTGGATGCATTGCTTTTGGAACTTGATAGCCAAAGTTTTTTTCTAGTATATAAGCTACTCCACCTTTTCCCGATTGAGAATTTATGCGAATAATACTTTCATAACTTCTTCCAACATCTTGAGGATCTATTGGTAGGTATGGAACCTCCCAAAAAATCTCACCAGTTGCTTTTCTATGAGCTAAACCTTTGTTAATTGCATCTTGGTGTGAACCAGAAAATGCAGTATAAACAAGTTCACCAACATATGGATGACGGTAATGAGTTTGTATCTCAGTACAATGTTCAACCACTTTTAAAACTTCATTTACATCTGAAAAATCAAGTTTAGAGTCTATGCCTTGAGTTGTCATATTTAAAGCAAGTGTAATAATATCTACATTTCCAGTGCGCTCACCATTAGAAAGTAATGTACCCTCAACTCTATCTGCACCAGCAAGAAGTGCCAATTCAGTTGCTGCAATAGAAGTTCCACGATCGTTGTGAGTATGAGTAGAGATTATTACATTTTCACGATTATCTAAGTTTTTACTCATCCATTCAATTTGATCAGCATATATATTTGGTGTAGCCATCTCAACTGTTGATGGAAGATTAATTATAACTTTTCTAGTATCGCTAATTCCCCATTTACTTGTTACTTGATTACAAATATCTACTGCAAAGTCTAACTCAGTTCCGGTGAAACTTTCTGGTGAATACTCTAAAAAGATTTCTCCATCATGATCTTTTTCATACTTTTTAATTAGTTCAACACCCTCAAGACCAAGTGCAATAATCTCTTCTTTAGATTTTCTAAACACAATTTTTCTTTGAGCAATACTTGTTGAATTATATAGATGAACAGTTGCTTTTTTTACACCTTTTAGGCTTTGAAATGTTTTAGCAATAAGATGTTCTCTAGCTTGAACTAAAACTTGAATAGTTACATCATCTGGAATAAGTTTATCATCTACTAAACGGCGTAAAAAATCAAATTCAACTGCTGATGCAGATGGAAAACCAACCTCTATTTCTTTAAATCCAAGTTTAAGTAAGAGTGCAAATAATTCAAGTTTTTTATCCATATCCATTGGATTAATTAGTGCTTGATTTCCATCGCGCAAATCAACACTACACCAAGCAGGAGCAGTAGTTATAGTTTTTGTTGGCCATGTTCTGTTTGGCAAATCAATTTGTGGATATGGGCGATATTTACCCTGAGTTACATTGTTCATGTAAAACCTTTACTTAAATTATTTTGGAATTATAGCGAATTTTGGGTTATATATAGATTGTAGAAGAAGTATTCCCGCAAGAAAGCGGGAATTAATTTTAAAGTGTGATTAGCACTGGTAAGTTGTTTTAAACTCGTAAGCAGTTGGACGACCTTCATCTGGCCATATGTCACGCTCAAATCTGTAATGTTGATAAGCATTAATAAACTCATCACTAAATACAGGTTTTAAGAAATCATGATCACCAATTAGACCTTCAATAGCCTCACGAAGTGTATGTGGCATTTGAGGAATACCTTTTTCACGAATCTCATCAAGACTTAATTCATATAGATCTTCATCCATTGGACCAACAGGTACATCAGCATTTTTAATACCATCAAGTCCAGCCATCATCATTACAGCAAATGCTAAGTAAGGACATGCAGAACTATCTGGGAAACGCATCTCTAAACGAGTAGCACCTTCACCAGCTCCATAAGGAATACGACAAGCAGCTGAACGGTTTTTAGCAGAGTAAGTTAAGATACTTGGAGCTTCAAAACCTGGTAATAATCTTTTATAAGAGTTAGTTGATGGATTTGTGAAAGCTGAAACTGCAGCAGAATGTTTGAAAATACCACCAGCATAGTTAATAGCCATATCTGAAAGGTTTCCGTATCCACCATCTTTATAGAAAAGGTTTTTACCATCTTTCCATAGTGATTGATGTACATGCATACCATTACCATTATCACCAAACATTGGTTTAGGCATAAATGTTGCAGTTTTACCATTAAGGTGAGCAATCATTTTAATAACATATTTGTATTTTTGAACATTATCAGCAGCACCGATGATGTCAGAGTATACAATACCAATTTCATGTTGACCTTGTGCAACTTCGTGGTGACCAAGAACAACTTCAAGACCAACTTGCTCTAAAACTTGCATCATCTCAGCACGAATATCAACAGCACTATCAGTTGGAGCTACTGGGAAGTAACCACCCTTAGTACCTGGTCTGTGACCTGTGTTGTACATATCTGGATATGGGTTATTTGAATTCCATTCACCCTCTTCAGTATCTACTTTGTAACCAGCTTCATTGATATTGTCAACAAAAGTTACAGAATCAAACATAAAAAATTCATTTTCTGGGCCAAAGTAAGCAGCATCAGCAATACCAATAGATTCAGCATGTTTTAGTGCAGCTTTAGCGATTGAACGAGGACATCTTTCATAAGCTTGTTTTTTGTAAATATCATAAACATCACAAAATACAATAATAGTTGGATCAGCAGTAAACGGGTCTAAAAACGCACTTCCAACATCTGGAGTTAAAAGCATATCTGACTCGTTAATTGGTTGCCATGCTTCAATTGAAGAACCATCAAAAGGAAGACCATTATCAAGTTGACCAGCAGTTACAGCACTCATTCTGTAACTGATATGGTGCCAAGCACCTTTAATATCTGTAAATCTAAAATCTACAAATTGAACATCATTCTCTTCACAAAAAGCAAAAAACTCTTCCGTGTTATTAACAAATTTACCCATATATATCTCCTGAATTTAAATTGCTAATAGTATATCCCAAATAGATTTAATAAAAAGCCAATGCTTGTTTAAATTTTCATCAACCTTGTTTAATTGTTTCGTAAAGTTATATAAAGGGGTTGTTTTGCATCTCATACTTATGTTTTTTATGTTAGAGTTATATAAAGAAAACTAAGTGAGGTGTATTTATGAGTAAAAGTTCTAAAGAAAACAAAGTGCAAATTTGGGTAAAAAAAGAAACTATAGCTTATGAAAATGAGTTAAAAAATTTACAAGTTGAACTTTTGAAACTTCAAAATCATGTAAAAGAAAAAGGCTTGAAAATTCTTATGATTTTTGAGGGGCGTGATGCAGCAGGAAAGGGTGGTACTATTAAAAGAATTACAGAACATCTAAACCCTCGTGGTGCTAGAGTTGTTGCCCTTGAAAAACCATCTGAGTTAGAACATACACAATGGTATTTTCAACGCTATGTATCTCATCTTCCATCAGCAGGTGAAATAGTTTTGTTTGATCGTTCTTGGTATAACCGTGCAATGGTTGAACCTGTAATGGGCTTTTGTACTGAGCGAGAGCATCACAAGTTTTTAAAAGATGCACCACAGTTTGAAAAAATGTTAGTAGAGGAGGGTATACAAATATTTAAGTTTTATTTTTCAGTTTCAAAAGATGAACAGGCAAAAAGATTTAAAGCTAGAGAGAGTGATCCTCTAAAACAGTATAAACTCTCACCAGTTGATAAAGAATCACAAAGACTTTGGAATGAATACTCTTTAGCAAAGTTTATGATGCTTTCAGCAACTCATACAGAGGTTGCTCCATGGACAATAGTGAAATCTGACAATAAGAAAAAAGCTAGAATAAATGCTATAAAACATATTCTTAATTTTGTAGATTATGATGGTAAGCTAAAAGATAAAGAGATTAAAGTAGATAAAAAAATCATAATATATGGAAGAGATGAAGCCATATCTATGGAAAGTAAATTTAAATTTTCACTTAAATAAGCTCTACATGTAGAGCTATTTTAATCTATGTAACAATTATGTAACCAAGCTATTTTATAATTTGGCTAATAAAAAAAAGGGAATTATAAAATGAAGAAAATTGTTTTATCTACAATCACTGCTCTTAGTATTGCTAGCGTAAGTGTAAGTGCTGCTTCAATTACATTATATGAAGATGCAAATGGTCAAGTTTTCACTAAACCAGGTGTTGGTCGTACTGAGATGTTTATTAGTACTGATATGATTACAAATAAAGTTGAAAAAGAACAAACATACACTACTCCCCATAGTGTTAAATTATCTAAAGAAGATAAAGATGAAATAAAGCAAGATTTATTAGCTGAGGTTAAAAAAGTAGTTAAAGACACTCCACTTTTTGCTAAATCCGATAAACTTAAATTTTCTGCTTTAGCTTATTTGGGTTATAGATATAGTGATTATGATACTTATAGTTCTAAAAATGGTGGAGCTACTAGACCTTTAACTATTAGCAATGATGAACATAAAGCAAACCAAAGTGAGTTTGAGATTCGTCGTGCTTATTTTCAAGTAAAAGCATATCTTTTAGAAGATCCTAAATCTTACTATCGTGTAACTTTTGATGTTAGCAAAGATGTAACTGGTGATGAGAAAGTTAGAGCAAAATATGTTTACTTATATTTAGATGATGTGCTTCCATCTACTGGTGTTGAGGTTGGTTTAGCTCATAGACCTTGGCATGACTATGAGGAACATAATGCTTGGTACTATAGATCTGTAGCAAAAATTTTAACAGAAACTAAAAGAGCTGGAGATCTATCTAACTCTGCTGATTATGGTGTAATGGCAAAAACTAGAACTAAATATATTGATAGTGATATTGGTATTTTTAATGGTGAGGGTTACCATAGTGAGCAAAATGATCAAGAGGGTTCAAATGGTATGAGTTTAGAATGGAGGCTTACATCTCACTTAATGGGTATTGATGGTAAAGATAAGCAAACTAAAAAAACTTATGCTGATGCATCTTTCTTTGGTCAATTAAATCATAATCATTTAAAAGTTAATGGTGAATATGAAGATCTTAATTTTTATGGTTTTCATACAGTATACAATCAACCAGATTTTCTTATAGCTGCACAATATATTATTTCAGATGTTGATAAAGTAAATGGTGTAGCATCTTCAAAAGCTGGTGATGGTTACTCACTAAATACTGAATATCGTATGGGTGCAGAAAAACAATATAAACTATTTGCAAGATATGACTTTTGGACGCCAGAAGCTAGTAGTGGACATTCTGAGTATGATAAAAAATCATATATTCTTGGAGCAGCTTGGCATCAAAATAAAAATGTTGAATGGTTGTTTAATGCTACTATAAAAGATTATGATGATGGTGCTAATTTACATAGTGATAAAGATTCAAATAATAATTATATCCCTGATGATGGTGATAATACAGATACTTATAGTGGTACAGATTATATGCTAACAGCAAGAATTAAGTTCTAAAATACAATTTCTATCTACATGTAGAGAAATATTCTCTACATGTAGACAAGCTTATAAAGAGTTTCTAACACTATCTTCAGTAATACTTACAAATCTTTTAACAGTTTCAAAATCATCAAAAATTTGATCTTCAGGAATTACATCAGGTATTAATTTTATCTTTTTTAACATCGATAATACTTGTTTTTGTAAACCAGCTAAAATTATTGTAATGTTTCTGTTTTCTAATTCTAAAACAGCATCTTCTATTGCATACATTCCAGATTGGTCAATATATGGTACATTTTCCATGCGTAAAATTACAACTTTTACACTAGGCATTTGAGCAAAAACCTCTTTAAAGTGAGATGTGAAACCAAAAAAGATTGGACCATTGAAAGATTGAATATAAACTTGAGTATTTAAATCTTTCTCACTTTGTTCATCCATAGCACATAGTTCTGTTTTTCTCTCTGCAATATCACTCATCTGTTTCATAAATAAAACAGATGCTAAAACCATTCCAACTGCTACTGCTTGAAGTAAATCTACAAATATTGTTAATAATAAAACAATAATCATTATAACAGCGTCTGAACGAGGTACACTTGCTAGATGTTTTAAACCTTTATAATCAATAATACCAAAACCAACCGTAATAAGGATTCCAGCTAAAACAGGAATGGGAATAAGCGCAGCATAAGAACCAGCACCAATAAGTACAATAAATAAAATTATGCCATGCATAGCACCTGAAAGTTTTGTACGACCACCTGCATTTATATTTACCACTGTACGCATTGTAGCCCCAGCACCAGGAAGACCACCAATAAGTCCAGCAGCAATATTACCAATACCTTGCCCAATTAACTCTTTGTTAGATTTATGTTTTGTTTTTGTCATATTATCAGCAACTACCGAGGTAAGAAGAGAATCAATAGCTCCAAGTGCCGCCAATGTTAAAGCAGGAATAATCATAACCATAGGGTGATGCCAGTCCATAGTTAAAAGAGTGTTGAGGTGTATATCTGGTAGACCTTTTGGAATATCTCCAATAACAGGAATATCTAAATTTAGCCAAACAGACAATATACTTAAAAGAATGAGTGCTACCAATGTAGATGGTATTTTTTTAGTAATTTTTGGAAAAAGATAAATAATAGCAATTGTTGTTAAAGCTAAGATTACAGCTTGAGAATTTATTGCTCCGCCGATACTCCCTATTTCTAAAAATATATCTAAAATATCACTAGGTGAAGATAGTCCAAAAAATGGAAATACTTGAAACAGTATAATAATAGAACCAATACCAGACATAAAACCAGATATTACAGGGTAGGGCATGTAGCGGACATATTTACCAATACCTGAAACACCCATGAGTACTTGAAATATACCAGCTAAAACAAAAGTGGCAACAATAGTCCCAATAGCAGCATCAAGTGAGCCATAAATTTCAATCTCACCAGCTATAACTGCAGCAGCTACAACAGCCATTGGTCCAGTTGGTCCAGATATTTGAGTGCTTGTTCCACCAAAAATGGAGGCAAAAAAACCAAGAGCAATAGCACCATAAAGTCCAGCAATAGCACCCATTCCAGATTGAACACCAAAAGCAAGTGCTAGAGGAAGTGCAACAACTGCAGCAGTAATACCACCAAATATATCACCAGACAAATTTTTTGTATTTATCATTTAATTCTCCTGTAAATCTGAAAGTTTTTTGAAAACTCTTTCATCTGGATCGTAGTAGTCAATAGTACCACTTTGCATATCATACATCCAACCATGAATATGAATCGTATCGGCATCAACTGCTCTTTTGACAGATGGGTAAGTTAAAAGATTTTCAATTTGTGAAACAACAGAAAGTTTCTCTGTTAGACGACAAAGTTTTTCTTCATCTGCATTATCACCAAGAGATAAAAGCGCAAACCTTTTAGCTTTATGACCAAGTTTTAGCCATTTTTTAGTATGAATTAAATCTGGATCATCTATCTCTTGAAAAAGTGAGTGAATTGCGCCACATTGAGTATGACCACATATAATAATATCTTTAACTTTTAAAACAGAAACAGCATACTCAATTCCTGGAGCGGATGGATGCATAACATCTTCAGGGTTGTAAGGTGCTACAAAATTTCCAACATTTCTAAGTATAAAAAGATCGCCAGGCTGTGAGTGTGTAATAAGGTTTGGAACTACTCTAGAGTCAGCACATCCAATAAAAAGTGCCTTAGGATGTTGACCATTTATAGCAAGGTCTAAAAGTTCTTTTTCATGATTTTTAAAATAACTTTGTCTAAAAGTGTCATTTCCATCTGAGAAAATTGTGTTGTTTAGCATATATTATTATCCTTGCATAATCTAATACTAAATTATACAAGGAATAAGCAAATAAGTGAGAGGAATAAATTTTTAAATGCTAGATACTCTAAGTGCTTTATCTTTTCCTACCATCATATCTACTGTTTTTTCAATTCTTGTCCATACACTTTCTTGTCTATATTCAATATTGTGTTTTCTACAAACCTCTTTTACAAGTGGTTGCATTTTTTGTTGATAAGATTGAGGTGTATTTGGAAATAGGTGATGCTCAATTTGATAGTTTAAAAAACCATGAGTAAAATCTATGAAATCTGTACCAGTGTTGTAGTTTACACTACCCATAATCTGACGAAGGTAAAACTCACCTTGTGATTTATGTGGTGCTGAAAATTGGTAAATATCTCCAGCAGAGTGATTTGGTACAATTACTAAAAATGAGTGAAGATTTGCATATACTTCAGCCATTACTAAAATAATAAAAGCAGACCAAACAGCACCCCAACCAAGTGGTAAAAATAGAAGTGGCATAGCTACAAATTGAAACAATCCATATGGTAAATAAAAATCTTTCCAAAGTTTTCTTCCTGTTGGAGTTGTTGGAAGATAGTGATAGCTAGAAGTTTCTTGCTCTTTTCTTTTTCTTCTCTCTTTATTATCTAAAATTCTCATAGTATTTGGAGCATAGTAAACTGGTTTCCAAACACAAGCAAAAGCATAAACAACAGCTTTTTTAGCAAAAATTGGTGCTGGAGAGTTTATTAGCCATTGAAGATTTTTTTCAACATTATCTGGATCATCATCTTCACCTAAATGGTAATGATGCATAATATTATGTTCATATTCCCAAGCATCTGGTTTTATCCAGTCTAGCCAATCTACAAATCTTCTTGTACCACGAGCGTAACCTTTTTTCTTGTACTTTAGTGGAACATTTGGAACTTTATCATAAGCTCCATGTAAAATTGGGTGAGTAATATCTGCCCATCTTGTAACATTTCCAACACCAATAAGTATTGCAGCAATTATTCCAAGTGTCCAAAAACCAAATGAACCAAGACCAATAGAAACTTCAAGTGCAGTAACTACATATATCATGAAGAAACCTAGGTATGTAGCACCTCTTGACCATCTTTCTAGTTTTAGTAGATGTTGAAAGTCCTCTTGTGAAACTGGACCAATTTTTTCTTTAATATCTTCAATATCTTTTTGTAGTTGATCTTTGTCTATATCTTCATATTTTGTATAAACATGATCAGCTGGAAGTTCTTCAAATACATGTTGTTGAGGAGATACATCTTCAATCTCTTCAAAAATATGAGTCTCTTCTTTAGCTTCTTTGGCCCATATCTCTTCTTGTAGCTTTATCTCTAGTGCTTCTTCAGCAGAAATAATAGCCTCCCTAGCTTCTCTTTGCTCTATAATATCGTCCAAAGACTTTTGTGTATTAGTTGACAAAATTTACCCTCTTATTTATAAAATTTATGATATGCATTATATATAAAAATACTTAAAAAAGCTTTTATTATAAAACTTTAAGTTTAAATTCATGAGAAATGTTACTAAATAAAAACTATTAATATAGAATAAACATCATTTTAGATAAAATACAAACAATTATAATAATATGGAGATTTTATGGACGCAGCCAAGTATATTTGGATGAATGGGGAATTTGTAGCATGGGAAGACGCTAAAGTACATGTATTAACACATACAATACATTATGGTAATGGTGTAATTGAAGGTACTAAGGCATATAAAACTGAAAAAGGTTATGCAATCTTTCGTTTAAATGACCATACTAAAAGACTTTTAGAATCAGCAAAAATGACAATGATAAATATACCTTATAGTGTAGAAGAACTGAACAAAGTACAAATAGAATTAGTAAGAAAAAATGAATTTACAGGAGATAATGTATATCTTCGTCCATTTTCATTTTTAGGTTATGGAGTTATGGGACTTTACCATAAAGATGCTCCAGTTGAGACAGCGGTTGCTGCATGGGAATGGGGTGCATATCTTGGTGAAGAGGGTATGAGAAAAGGTATAAAACTTAAAATTGTATCTATGACTAGACCTGCAAATACTTCAAATATGGGTAAAGCAAAAGCAACTGCAAACTACTTAAATTCACAAATGGCAAAATTTGAAGCTATTGATTGTGGATATGATGAAGCACTTCTTTTAGATGATCAAGGTTATGTAGCAGAAGCAAGTGGTGCAAGTTTTTTCATGGTTAAAGATGGAGAACTTATTACACCACCAAGTGATAATGCATTAGCTTCTATAACTCAAAAAATGGTTATAGAGATGGCTGAAGATATGGGTATAAAAGTAACTCGTAGACGCATAACTCGTGAAGAGGTTTATGTTGCAGATGAAGCATTTTTAACAGGAACTGCAGCGGAGATTACTCCAGTTGCAAATGTAGATGCTAGAGATATTGGCTGTGGAAGCCGTGGTGAGATGACTGAAAAAATTCAGTCAACTTATTTTGATATTGTATTTGGTAGAAATAAAAAATACGAACATTACTTAACTTACATAGATTAGGAAAAATTTTATATGAATAAAGAGGATAATATTTTAATGGCATCAGATATGAATGATTACTTTAATAAGAAAAAAAGTGAAGGTGGTGGTTTCAAGAAATCATCTGGCGGCGGAAATTCAGGCGGAGGTGGCGGTGGTCCACAAATGCCAAATATTGACTTTAATATGGGTGGAAAATCTGGAATAATATATTTTATAATTGCTATTGTTCTTTTATTAGTTTTAGCTAAACCTTTTACAATTATTGAAGAGGGACAACGCGGAATTTTAAGTACTAACGGTAAGTATCAAGATACTGCACTTTTACCTGGACTTCATTTTATAATTCCAGTAATTCAAAAAGTATATGTTGTAGATACAAAGGTTCGTATTATTAACTATGCAAATCGTATAGAATCAAATGCTAATACATCTGGGATCACAACAAAACCAGCGGTAACTGTACTTGATAAGCGTTCACTTCCAGTTGGAATAGAACTTACAGTTCAGTACAGACTTAACTCTCAGTTTGCAGCTCAAACTATTTCAAATTGGGGATTTTCTTGGGAAGATAAAATTATTAACCCAGTTGTTCGTGATGTTGTTCGTAATGTAATTGGTAAGTATGATGCAGAGGCATTAACACAGATGCGTAATGATTTAGGTTCTGAAATAGAAGCTGGGATTCGTGATAGTGTAAATAACCTTAAAAATGCTCCAGCAATACTACAATCAGTTCAACTTCGTGATATTGTTTTACCTACAAAAGTAAAGGAACAAATTGAAGCAGTTCAAATTGCAAAACAAGCAGTTCAAAAAGCGGAACAAGATGTTCAAAGAGTGAAACAAGAGGCACTAAAAAGAGCTGCAGAAGCTCAGGGTGTTGCACAACAAGCTAGAATTGAAGCAAAAGGTAAGGCTGATGCAATAACTATTCAAGCAGATGCAAAAGCAAAAGCAAATATGCTTATAAGTAAATCTTTAACTACTAAACTTCTTCAACTAGAGCAGATGAAAGTTCAAGGTAAATTTAATGATGCACTTAAAGCAAATAAAGATGCAAAAATATTTTTAACACCTGGTGGGGCTGTTCCAAATATTTGGGTTGATATGAAAAACCCTCAAAAAAGAAGTTCGGCTCAGTAGATGGAAAAGATTTTAAATCGTGTAGATTGGCAAAAAAGTGAGCTACTTCCTGTAATTGTTCAAGATGTAGCTAATAATGAAGTTTTAATGATGGCTTATATGAATAAAGAAGCTTTAGAACTTTCTTTAAAAACAAAAATTGCCCACTACTTTTCAAGAAGCAAACAACGAATATGGAAAAAGGGTGAAAGCAGCGGACATACTCAAGCTATTCATTCTTTTAATATTGACTGTGATAATGACACTCTTCTTATAAAAGTAACTCAAGAGGGTGTAGCTTGTCATACAGGTCGCCGTTCTTGTTTCTTTACAGAGTTAGAATCAGGTGAGAGTACTCTACATGTAGAGGTCGATACTACTACTGCTTATGGGGTTATAGATACTCTTTATCATACTATACAAGAGCGAAAATCTGCAGATCCAAAGACATCATGGACAGCAAAGCTAATTTCTAAAGGTGACAATACAATTTTGAAAAAAGTTGTAGAAGAGGCTGGAGAATTTTGTTTTGCTTACAAAGATAATGATGAGCATGAGATGATTTATGAAGCTGCAGATTTAACTTACCATATGTTAGTAGCACTTGCAGTTAAAAACATAAGCCCAGATAGAATTAAACAAGAGTTGGCTCGTAGATTTGATATGAGTGGAATAGCTGAAAAAGATTCTAGGAAAAGCTAATTGATTAGTGCTAAGTTAAGTTCATTTATTGAGAGTCTAATACCTTACGATTACATACTATTTGGTTCTAGTTTCTCACTATTTGTTCTTTTTATTATTTTGGGTATTTTACTTAGAAATAAAACTTTTATATCTGTAATTTTATTATTAATGGCATTTGTAATTATTATTTTAGGACCAACACTTGGTTATACTAAGATGCATGAGTATTTATTTAAAAATGAAGTAAGCATACAAAGTCAAAAGAAATTAACCTTTGTAAAAGCGGTAGTAGTTCATGCAACACTTGCAAATAAATCTAAATATAATTTTAAAATGTGTAAGATTAAACTATCAGTATATAAAGTTACAAAAAATCCTATAAAAAATTATATATATAAACTTAAACCTTTTAAACATATGTCGATTTTAAAGTATGACATTATGAAAGGCTCAACCATAGATATAAAAGCTATAGTTGAGCCTTTTACATATTCAAAAGATTATAATATTTCCATACAAGCGAGTTGTAGATGACACTATTTAATTATTGGCACTTTATTGTTTTATTTGTTATTTTAGTGTTTGGTGCTGCTGGGATATACAGCGCGCTTAAACAAGAGAGAAAAAAATTATTAGTACCTATGATATTTTCAGTATCGCTTATTACTATTTTAGTTGGTGCTTTTTCTATTGTGGTTGTAGATAAGTATACAAAAACTGCAAAATTATATAAGTTAAAAAATAAGAGAATACTTCAACAAGAAAAGATTATGTATACTGGTTTTGTAAGAAATGAAGGAAATCATAAAATAGGTAAAGTTACTTTTGAGATAAAAATTGTAAACAAAGGTATGGCTACTGGAAATGTTAAAGGTGGATCTTTTTATAAGCCTAGTGGTTTCTTTGACTTTTTTAAAGGTGGCTCAAATAAACTTTACAAGCCTCAACAAATTACTAAAGAATTTGTAGTAGCTAAAAACCTAAAACCTGGTGCTGCAAAAGAGTTTAGAGTATATCTTGATTATCCTCCATATTTTAGATCAGTATCGCAATTTTCAAAGCTATATGCTCATTAATATTTAAGATTTATCTCTTTTAGCTTTTTATTTATATTTTTTATTTGGGTATTTTTATTTCTACACCAATCAGGTGAAAGAAGTGAATCATCATCAATTCCAGCTGTAACTCTTTGAACATTTACATGTAGAGGTTTCATCTGTATGGAATCAACTAAGACATCAAGATACTCCTCCTCAGTAATAGGTGTGAATTTACCCTTTATAAAATCATTGCCTAGTGCTGTTTTTTTAACAACATAAAGTGGGTGATATTTTACAGAATCAATACCCCATTCATAAGCTGCCTTTGAAGTTTCAAGCATCATATCTTTTGTTTCATCTGGCAGTCCAAAAATTAGATGAGCGCATACATGTAGACCTGCATTTTTAGATTTAATTATCCACTCTTTTACATTATCTGATGAGTGACCACGATTTATTTTATCTAGGGTTTTATCATATACTGATTGAATTCCAAACTCTATCCAAATCTCTTTAGTTTTATTTAGTTTTGCCAAATATTCTAAAGTTTCATCTGTAATACTATCTGAACGAGTCCCAATACTTAGACCTATAACATTGTCAAATGATAAAGCTTTATCATAAAGTGCTTTTAGTGTTTCAAAAGGTGCATAGGTATTTGTAAAAGATTGAAAGTAAACTAAAAATTTTTCGGCTGAATATTTTTCACGCTGTCTTTTACTAATAGAGAGAAATTGAGATTCAAGCTGTTTTAGTTGAAGTTCTAAGTTTGGATTTGTTTTTGATTCTAAATTTAGATGAAAACCTTTAAGCTCTCTAACCTCACCAGTACTTGCAGAAAAAGAATCATTTTCGCAAAAAGTACAACCACCTTTTGCAACAGTTCCATCAATGTTAGGGCAAGTAAAACCTGAGATATTTATACCAACTTTGTAAACTTTACAGCCAAATTTATCTTTTAGATAGTTACCAAAGGTAAGTATTTGTTCTTGTCTCATTAAACGATATATTTACCTGTAAAACAAGCTGTACAATAGTTGTCTTCTTTAGCATTAACACTTCTAAGTAATGAATCTTCATCAAGATAAGCAAGAGAATCTGCCTCTATAAAGTCACAGATTTCATCATTTGTCATTTGTGCAGCTATTAGTTTGTCTTTATCTGGAGTATCTACACCATAATAACATGGATCAGTAGTTGGTGGAGAAGAAACACGCATATGAACCTCTTTCGCACCAGCTTCTTTTAGCATTTTAACAATGCGTTTTGAAGTTGTACCACGAACAATAGAATCGTCAATAACTATTACTCTTTTACCTTTAATTATCTCTGTCATAGGTGATAGTTTCATCTTAACTTTTAAGTCACGCATCTCTTGTGTTGGTTCAATAAATGTACGACCAATATAATGGTTACGCATAATTCCCATCTCATAAGGTATACCACTTTCTTGAGCATAACCAATAGCCGAAGGTACGCCACCATCAGGGACAGGAATAACTACATCTGCTTCTACTGGCGCTAATTTTGCTAACTCTTTACCCATATTTTTACGAGTTTGGTATACTGATTGACCAAAAACAGATGAATCTGGACGAGCAAAATAAACATACTCAAAAATACAGTGCTTAGGTGTTGGCTCAAAAACTTTTATGCTTGTTGGTTCTTTACCTTTGTTAAATACAAGAAGTTCCCCAGGTTCAACATCGCGAATAAAAGTTGCACCAACTAAATCAAATGCACAAGTTTCACTAGCTACTATGTATCCACCATTTGGTAAACGACCAAGACTTAGAGGACGAAAACCATGACGGTCACGCATAGCAAACATTTTTGTACGACTTAGAAATACTAAGGAAAATGCACCCTCTATTCGTTGAACAGCATCTATAATTCTATCTATAAGTTTATCTTTTTCACTTTTTGCAATAAGATGGATAAGATTTTCAGTATCCATGAAAGTTTGAAAAATTGCACCTTTTTTAATAAGTTTTTTACGAACTTCATCAGCATTTGTAAGATTACCATTGTGAACAATAGCCATCTCACCTAAATCATAACGAGCAAATACTGGTTGTGCATCTAAAATAGAGTCATCACCAGCAGTTGAGTAGCGAGTATGACCAATAGCTGCTTCTCCACTTAAAGTTTGAAGTTTTGCTTCATCAAAAACACGCATAA
>Ga0256827_10001225_pt1 | contig 16331 bp, 11 predicted proteins | sample CV84metaG_FD_185977 | JGI IMG/M metagenome (GOLD analysis project Ga0256827, IMG submission 185977) | Hydrothermal vent microbial communities from East Pacific Rise, Pacific Ocean - CV84 | ecosystem: Environmental > Aquatic > Marine > Hydrothermal vents | place: Pacific Ocean: East Pacific Rise... | reverse complement strand
CTAATAACATCAAGGATTTACCACTAAAAATTTGGGATTCTTGGGCAGATGAAAATGGGAGTATTGGAAAAGCATATGGATACCAATTAGGTAAAGTAATAGAATTTCCAGAGGGGAAGATGACACAAGTTGAGAGACTTATCTATCTACTTAAAAACAAACCTGGTGATAGAAGAATGGTGGTAACTATATGGAGTAACGAAGATATGAAAGAGATGGGACTGGTTCCATGTGCTCATACAATTACTTTTTCAGTTATTGGTGGAAAGCTAAATGCTGTATTAGATCAACGATCAGGGGATTTCTTAGCTGCCTCAGGACCTGGTGGGTACAATGAGATACAATATGCTACCTTAGTGTATATGTTGGCTCATATAGCGAATTTAGAAGTAGGAGAGTTTGTCCATCTAACTGTAAATCACCATATCTATGATAGACATATTGATTATGTAAAGGAATTAGTGAAAATTGGAGAAGAAATTGATACGGAATCTTCACAACCGAAATTAATTATAAAGAATAAAGTAGAAAATTTCTTTGATTTTACCATTGAAGATTTTGAATTAGTAGGTTATGAACCAAAATCTAAATCAAATAGAATAGAGATAGCAATATAAATAAATTGATAATTTATAATTGAAAATGGATAATGAGAAAATAGTTTTTAGGAGGGTTTTTATGAGAGTTGTATTACAAAGGGTAACAAGGGCAAGTGTAGAAGTAGAAAATGAGATTATTGGAAAGATCGATAATGGATTATTGGTATTATTAGGAATCCATGTAGATGACAATATGAAAGAATTAGAATGGATGGTAAATAAGGTAGTTGGTCTAAGAATATTTGAAGACGAAGATGGGAAGATGAATAAATCTTTAAAAGATGTAGAAGGGGATCTGTTGGTAGTATCACAATTTACCCTATATGGAGATTGCGAGAAGGGTAGAAGACCTGGATTTACAGATGCTGCAAGACCTGAAAAGGCTATACCTATGTATGAGGAGTTTGTAAAAAGATGTAAGGATTTAGGAGTTCATGTAGAAACAGGTGAATTTGGTGCTGATATGAAAATTGATCTAATAAATGATGGTCCTACAACTTTAATTATCGACTCACCAGAAAAATTAAGAAAATAATAATAAATCCTCCCTATCTAGTGACAGGGAGGATTTTTATATTATTTAATATTCCATATATCTCTAGCATATTCTCTAATGGTATTATCACTAGAAAAATGACCAGATTGAGCTATATTATTCACTACCATAGAATACCACTTATTTTGATTTTGATAAGTTCTTTCAACCTTTCTCTGAGCCTCTAGGTAAGGCATAAAATCCTTTAATACAAAATACCTATCTTCATCAATCAGATGGCTATAAATACTAGAGAAATCTCCTCCAAAGGTACCATCACGTAACATCTCTACAATCTCTTTTAATTTCTGATTTTCATCTAAAATTTTTCTAGGATTATAGCTATTTGAATCTACTAATTTTTTTAATTCTCTATACTTCATTCCAAATATAAAGATATTTTCATCTCCTAATCTCTCATTTATCTCGATATTAGCACCTGCCAAAGTTCCAATAGTAAGTGCACCATTCATCATAAATTTCATATTAGAAGTTCCACTAGCTTCCATTCCTACAGCTGATATTTGCTCACTTATATCACTACCAGGGATTAGAAGTTGGGCCTTAGCAACATTATAATTTGGAATAAATACAACCTTAATAAATTTATTTACACGGGGATCATCATTTATTAAATTTCCCAAAGAATTTATTAATTTAATAATCCTTTTACCTAAATAATAACCTGAAGCTGCCTTAGCAGAAAAAATAAAAGTCCTAGGATACATTTTAAAATCTTTATTTTCTAAGAGTTCTTTATATAAATATATTATATGTAGTGCATTCAATAGTTGTCTCTTATACCCGTGCAATCTTTTGATATGGGTATCAAAGATAGAGTTCGTATCAACTTTCACACCTGTTTCTTCAAAGATAAATCTAGCTAATTTTTCTTTATTTTCAAGTTTGATCTCTTGTACCTTTTTACAAAATTCCATATCTTTAGAAAAAGCCCCTAAATTTTCTAGTAAAGTTGGATTAGTTTTCCAATCTTCTGAAATAGTAGAATCTATTAGTTGTGTGAGGGGTTTATTAGATTTTAATAGCCATCTTCTATGACTAATCCCATTGGTTTTATTACTAAATCTTTCAGGATATAGTTTATAAAAATTTTTCAATACTTTATTTTTCAATATTTCACTATGGGTCTTTGAAACACCATTGACAAAATGACTTCCAACTATAGCTAAATGGGTCATATTTACAATCTTATCTTTGATAATAGAAACTTTTACAACTTCATCCCAATCATTGGTCTTTTTATAGACCTCATCACAAAATCTTCTATTTATTTCTTCGATAACCATGTATACTCTAGGGATAAGGGTCTGAATTTTTTCTATTTCCCATGTTTCTAAAGATTCCGATAGAGTCGTGTGATTAGTATAAGACATAACCTGTTTTGTTATTTCCCACGCCTCTCCCCACTCTATTTTTTTTTCATCTACTAATATTCTCATAAATTCTGCAATGCACAGAGACGAATGAGTATCATTGATTTGAATACTAAATAAATCAGGATATTTATGAGGAGATACTCCTTTTTTTGTATTATATGAAACAATACTTTGAAGTCCAGCACTTATAAAAAAGTACTCCTGTTTTAATCTAAGTAAACTTCCAGATTCTGTAGTATCATCAGGATATAACAATTTAGAGATTGCCTCTGCCTTCCTTTTTTTCTTATCTATTTCAGAAAAAGTTCCATAACTAAAAGAATTAAAATCAAAGTCATTTCCTTGAACTTGAGCTTGCCATAATCGTAAATTATTTACCACTTGATTCTTATACCCAACAATAGGAACATCATAGGGAACAGCTAAAATTGATTCATAATTTGTATGGATAGGGATCAAACGTCCTCCTACATCCTTTAGGGAAACTTCACCATAAAATTTTACAGTCTGTGACTGGTGAGTTTTTTTCGTTTCCCAAACAAATCCATTTTTTAACCAGTTATCTGGTCCTTCTACTTGCTCCCCATTTATTATCTTCTGTTCAAATAAACCATAGTCATAACGAATCCCACAACCATGTCCAGGAATCCCAATAGATGCCATAGAATCTAGAAAACTTGCAGTTACTCTCCCTAATCCACCATTTCCTAACCCAGGTTCAGTATCATATTCTTCAAGCTCATCAAGGGTTAACCCCAATTCTTCTACGGCCTCAGAACAGACATCTTCTATCCCTAAATTTATTATATTGGTACATAACATCTTTCCTAACAAAAATTCAAGGGAAAAGTAGTATACTTGTTTTTGTTCATTAGTTCTATATTCTTTATTTTTTTGTAACCAATTTTCTGAAAGATATGCTTTTATTACAGTAGCAAATATCTTATATTGATCCTCTTTAGTAGCATCTGTAAAATCCTTTGTAACCATTAGCATAGCTGCAGTTTTTAAATCAGATAGGATTTTATCCTTTGTAATTTCCACGATACCCTCCTGTCGCATAGGGCAATATTAATTGTCCATCACTTGTTTATATATTTTTTTATATTCTTTAGCTGCATTTGCCCAGCTACTTTTTCTCTCCATGGCATTTTTTACTAAGCCATCCCACTTTTCTTTATTCTCATAAATTTTAAGTGCATATTTTAATATTTCTAAAAGTTCATGTGCATTATAATTTTCAAATCCAAACCCTGTTCCTGTCCCTTCAAATTCATTGTATGGAGTTACAGTATCTTTTAATCCACCTGTTTCCCTTACTACAGGAATTGTCCCATATCTCATAGAGATAAGTTGCGATAATCCACAAGGCTCAAATAATGAAGGCATTAAGAATAGATCCGATCCTGCATATATTTTTTTCGCTAATGCACTATCAAACATGATATTAGCAGATAATTTAGAAGGATAGATATGAGCATAATATTTGAATAAATCTTCATATTGAAGATCTCCAGTTCCTAAAACTACTAATTGTATATCTAATAATAATAATTCTTCTAAAATATGAGCAATTAAATCTAATCCTTTTTGCCCTGTAAGTCTAGTAACTATCCCTATTATAGGAATATTTTCATCTTCTACTAACCCTAATTCTTTTTGTAAAGCTAATTTATTTCCAACTTTTTTTGCCCTTGTAGAAACGCCATATTTCACAGCTAATTCCTTATCTCTTCTAGGATTAAAAGTATCATAGTCGATACCATTTACTATACCTGTCACTTTATAGTCCAATTCTTGGAATAATCCATGTAATCCTTCTCCAAAGAAAGGGTACTTTATCTCATTTGCATAGGTATTACTTACAGTAGTAACATGGTCTGAAAAGATTACTCCTCCCTTCATAAAGGAAATAGCATCATTAAATTTTAATCTTTCTTCATTGAAATAATAGTCATCTAATCCTAAGATATCTCCTAAAATTTCCTTTCCATATACACCTTGGAATTTTAAATTATGAATGGTATAAACTACCTTTACATCCTTATATTTTTCATAATAAAATGCCTTTAAAAATACTGGAACTAGAGCTGATTGCCAGTCATTACAATGAATTATATCAGGAACAAAATCCATATGTTCAATAGAGTCAATTACTGCTCTTGAAAAATATGCAAATCTTTCTGCATCATCAAAATATCCATAAGAAGTTTCACGTGCAAAATAGTCTTGGTTATCGATAAAATAAAATGGTATTTTGTCATACTCCATCTTAAAAAGGCCAACATATCTTTCTCTCCACGAAACTTTTGTTGTGAATTTCGAAACAAATTCCATACTACTACAGTATTTATCATGTATAGTTGAGTATTTAGGCATAATTACTCTGATATCTGTTGTTTTCACTAAAGCCTTTGGTAAAGAGTAAGCTACATCTCCTAAACCACCACTCTTAGCAAAAGGATGAGCCTCACTACTCACAAATAAAATTTTTGTTTTTTTCATAATTATATCTCCCTTATTTTCTTAAAATGCTGACTCGTGAGAGTCAGCAATATAATTTTTATTTAACTTTTAGTTGTCAAAAATAGATTTTTTTTCTATTACTAATGGAAAATCATCCGATCCAAAGACTTTTTGATATTTACTTATTACTACATTTTTATCTATAATAACATTTCTAATTTCAGCTCCATCTTCGATAGTACATGATTGTAAAATAATACTATTTTCAACGATAGCTCCCTTTCCAATGTTAACTCTTCTACCTATAATACTATTTTTTACTTCTCCACGAAGGATACATCCATTTGCAATAAGTGAATTACTTACTTTTGATCCTACTTCAAATACTGCTGGAGGTGTGTCATTGATCTTTGTAGAAATTCCACCATTATTTAATAATAACTCGTCTCTAACCTCTTTTTTCAAGAAATCTTTACTAATTTTAACATAAGTTTTAGTAGAGTTTATACAGTTAGCATAACCAGTAAACTCATAGAAATTAGTATCAATCTTATGAATTTCATTCTCAATAAATTTATTAAGATCTCCTAAAACTCCATTTTGTACTCCACTCATAACTAAGTCAATTAAAACAGATTTTTTAATTATCTTAATATTTAGTGAAAGATCTATAGCACCCTTTGGTTCAACTAAGATTCCTAAATTATTTAAACTACCATCTTCTTTGAATGTAAGTGTAGTTCCACCTGTACATAGGTAAAAATCATCTGTTACACGCTTATGTACAACAGTTAAATCTTTTCCAGATTTTTCATGGTCATTTATGATTTTAGTCATATCAATATTTGCAACTAAATTTCCTGGGAAAATGATTACATTTTCTTCCTTACTCTTTAATAGATATTCTAAATTAGCTGCAAAAGTATCCATAGCTTCTCTTTTTGCTTCATTTCCAATTGTAGGTTGCATTAAGAAAAGACCACCATCTTTTCTATTTAGATCCCAAAATTGTCCACCTCTAATATGATCTCTAATAGATCTCACATAGTTATGGTTCACAATAAGTCCAACATTAGATATTCCACTTCTAGTCAAGTTAGTTAGTGCAAAGTCGATTATTCTATATCTACCAGCAAAAGGGATAGATGCAATAGGTCTATTTTTTGTAAGGCCTCTAATTTCCTTTGTATTTTGGGCTGCTAAAATTAACCCCATATATGATTTTGTCATGATTTATCCTCCAAAGATTATTTAATAGTTTCATTTTGTGGGATTACTTTGATTATTTCATCACCATTATGAGATCCTGATAAAATAGTTGTATTTTGACCAACAATGACTCTGTCTAAAGTTACTCCACTCTTAATTTTTACATCTGGGAATAATACAGAGTTCTTGATAACTGCACCTTCTTCTACAGTTACACCAGGAAATAATACTGAATTTTCAACAGTTCCATAGATTTCACAACCATCTACTGTCATAGAGTTTTCTATAACTGCAGTTTCTCCAAAATAGGCAGCTCCTTGAGGTTCACCAGATGTATAGATTTTCCAATCTTTTGTATGTAAATTTAAATCATTATTTTCATCTAATAGATCCATGTGTGCTTCCCATAAACTATTTATTGTACCTACATCTTTCCAATATCCCTTAAATGGATGTGTAACCATTTTTAATCCATTTTCTAACATTGAAGGTAAGATATTCATTCCAAAGTCATTTTCAGAGTTAGGATCTTCTTCATCTTGAATTAGATATTTTCTAAGTTCCGACCATTTGAAGATATAGATTCCCATAGAAGCTAAGTTACTCTTAGGCTTTTCAGGCTTTTCTTCAAATTCATAGATAGTGTTATCATCTCTCGTATTCATGATACCGAATCTAGTAGCCTCTTCTAATGTTACTGTTAAAGCTGCAATTGTAACATCGGCACCTTGTCTTTTATGCTCTTCTAACATCTCATTATAATCCATCTTGTAGATATGATCTCCAGATAAAATTAATACATGATCAGGATTGTATCTATCGATATATTGTATATTTTGGTAGATGGCATTTGCAGTACCTTTATACCAAGCACCACCATCTTGTGTAGTATATGGAGGTAAAATTGATGTTCCACCGTGCATACTATTAAGATCCCATGCTGCACCAGTTCCTATATGTGCATTAAGTGCAAATGGTCTATATTGTGTTAAGATCCCTACAGTATCTATCCCTGAATTTGTGCAATTACTTAACGGGAAATCAATTATTTTATACTTACCACCAAAATCAACTGCTGGCTTAGCCACATCAGAAGTTAAAGGAACAAGTCTACTACCCTGCCCTCCTGCTAATAACATAGCGATTATTTCTTTTTTTCTCATTATTGAACCTCCTTCAATTATTATCTTATAAATTTTATCATGATTCTTTTATAATTTATTAAATCAATTAGCTCTCTTTTTAGTCATTTATTGCCAAAAAAGTAATATTAAAAGTAATAAATTGGCTCTAAACACCTATTTTTATTAGAAAACTAAAATTTCTTAACATATTTCATAGGTAATACTGAGTTTACTAACTATTTTTTAAATTTTGGCTTTAAATAGATTACAGAAAGTGGTGCTACATTCATCTCAAGATGGGAGTTCCAATTTCCTATTCCACCCCATTTAGGAGTTAGAGTTGTTTCATTAATTCTATTTTCTCCACCAAATCGATATTCATCACTATTTAGTACCTCTTCATAATCTACAAATCTTGGGATTCCAAGTTTATGTTTACTATAATGAACAGGTGTAAAGTTAAAGATTCCAATAAGAAAATCTTCTGGATCTTTAGATTTTCTTATAAAACTAATGATCCCTTCATTACTATTATCAGCATCTATCCATTCAAATCCCTCATATCCATGATCTTGTTCCCAAAGTGGATTTTCCTCTTTGTAGAAGTGATTTAAATATTTAACAAATCTTTGTAATTCTTCATTTTTTTGTAATTTCAATAGGTCCCATTCTAGTGATTCATAAAATCTCCATTCTAATGATTGACCAATTTCACTTCCCATAAATAGTAATTTCTTACCAGGATGTGCCATTTGGTAACCTAATAAAAGTCTTAAACTTGCAAATTTATCATTTAAATAACCAGGTGCCTTATTTAGTAAAGACTGTTTACCATGAACTACTTCATCGTGAGAAAAAGGTAAAACATAATTTTCAGAAAAAGCATACATAATAGAAAATGTTAATAAATTATGATGATCTTTTCTAAAGAGTGGATCCATCTCCATATATTTTAGCATATCATTCATCCAACCCATATTCCACTTGTAATTAAATCCCAATCCATTTACTTCTTTTCCCTTGGTTATATTTGGAAATGATGTTGATTCTTCTGCAGTCATAATAGCTTTAGGATAGTTTTTAAAGATTTCTCCATTTAATTTTTGCATAAAATCAATTGCCCAAAGATTTTCATTTCCACCATTTTCGTTAGTTAACTCTGGTGATGGTATTTTACAAAAATCTAAATAAAGCATGTTAGATACTGCATCTACACGAAGGCCATCTATATGATATTCTTCTAACCAAAATAGTGCATTAGATATTAAGAAACTATGGATTTCAGGTTTAGATAGATCAAAATTACAAGTTCCCCATTGTTCATTTTCTCCTAATGCTGGATTAGCATATTCATAGTTTGTAGTACCATCAAATTTATACAATCCATGTGCATCCTTACAGAAATGACCAGGAACCCAGTCTAAAATAACACCAATATTATATTTATGAAATTGATCTATTAAATATTTAAAATCTTCTGGAGAACCATGTCTACTCGTCACAGAAAAATATCCAGTAGCTTGATAACCCCAAGAAGCATCTAGTGGATATTCATTAATTGGCATAATTTCAATATGAGTATACCCCATATCTGAAACATATTTAGGTAATTCTGCTGCTAATTCCCGATAAGTTTGAAAACTTTCTTCCTCACGGGGTTTTTTCCAAGAACCAAGGTGAACTTCATAGATATTCATGGGCTTATCATAGGGAACATAGTCTCTATCCTGCCATTTCTTATCATCCCAAGTATAGTTATCTAAATCCCATACTATAGATGCTGTATTAGGTCGTAATTCAGAAAAAAGTGCATAGGGATCAGATTTAACTAATTTTTCACCATTCCATGTTTCAATAACATACTTATATTTTTCTCCTTTTTTCAATCCATCAACTTGTAGAATCCAAAAATCATTGATCTTTTCCATTCTATGAGTATCGTTATTCCAACCATTAAAATCTCCTACAACAGAAAGTGATTTTGCATTCGGTGCCCAAACTCTAAAAGAAACACCATTTTCATTGAGGTGAGCACCTAAAAATCTATGTGCTTTAAAATGATTACCCTGATGAAAAATATGAGCATCAAATTCTATCGTTATTTCTTTATCCAGTGTTTTCATAGTTTACCCCTCTATTATTAGTTGTTGATTTAAGTATACACCAACTATATTAAATTACCAAAAAAAATTGATTTTTTTTATGTAAATTGCTATACTAATTTAAATTAATTTATAAGAAGTTTAATTTGGAGGAGAAATATAATGTTTATTAGATATCGAAAAACAGATATTACATCTAGCAGTATTACAAAAAAGGGATTCGTATCTAAAAATTCTGTATTTAAACTATCATTGAAGAGATAGTGACTTTGTGTCGCTATCTCTTTTTTTATTATAATTTAGGAGGAAAGAAAAAATGAAAAGTAATGTTGAAGTAAAAAATGTAACTGAAATTTATGGAAATTATTGTTTCGATAAAACTACTCTGAGACAAAGGGTTCCAAAGAGTGTTTTTAAGGAATTTTTAGAAGTTCAAAATGGTAGAAAAGAACTTACTTTAAGAATCGCAGAAGTTGTGGCAAACGCCATGAAAGATTGGGCTATAGAAAAGGGGGCAACTCATTTTACCCATTGGTTCCACCCTCTTAATGGTTTAACTGCTGAAAAGCACGATTCATTTGTTTCACCTATTGGTGATGGTCAAATAATTATGGAGTTTTCTGGAAAAGAACTTATCAAAGGGGAGCCCGATGCATCTTCATTTCCAAATGGGGGACTTCGTTCTACATTTGAAGCCCGTGGATATACTGCATGGGATACTACATCACCTGCATTTTTAAAGGATGACAATACAGGAATCACATTATATATTCCAACGGCATTTGTATCATATACAGGGGAAGCATTAGATAAAAAAGTACCTCTACTAAGATCGATGAATGCAGTAGAAATCCAAGCTCTTAGGATATTAAAAGTCTTAGGAAATGAACATTCTAAACATGTGACAACATCATTAGGAGCAGAACAAGAATATTTCTTAGTTGAAAAAGAATTATTCAATGCTAGACTGGATCTAGCTCATACTGGAAGAACATTATTTGGAGCAAAATTAGCAAAATCACAAGAATTAAGAAATCATTATTTTGGATCTATCGAAGAAAGAGTAGCAGCCTTTATGAGAGATTTAGATTTTGAATTATGGAGATTAGGAATTCCATCAAAGACAAAGCATAATGAAGTAGCTCCTAACCAATTTGAGATTGCACCTGTATACAGTACTACCAATGTTGCTACCGATCAAAATCAATTACTTATGGATACCATAAATAAAATTGCAAGTAGACATGACCTAATTGCTCTCCTTCACGAAAAACCCTTTGCAGATATAAATGGTTCTGGTAAACATAACAACTGGTCACTTACAACAGATGATGGAATAAATTTATTTGAACCTGGAAAGAATCCAAAGGAAAATGCACAATTTTTAATATTTGTAGCAGCAGTTATAAAGGCAGTCGATAAATATGCACCCCTTCTAAGGCTGTCAACAGCTAGTGCTTCTAACGACCAAAGATTAGGAGGACACGAGGCACCTCCTGCTATTATCTCAATTTTCTTAGGAGATGAGTTAGAGAGTGTATTTAAAAGTACCGATGAAACTATCGATACTAGGAGTAAATTAGAAATAGGTGTAGATGCATTGCCAAAATTACCTATGGATATAACAGATAGAAATAGAACTTCACCATTTGCTTTTACAGGAAATAAATTTGAATTTAGAATGCCTGGTTCTAGCCAAACTACTTCTACACCTAATATCATGTTAAATACTATTATGGCAGATGTTTTAAAGGAATTTGCAGATGAATTAGAAGGTGTAGAAGATAAGAATAAAGGGATTCAAAAATTAATTTCAAAGACATATAATGCCCATAAGAGAGTTATCTTCTCTGGAAATGGTTATGGTGAAGATTGGGTTAAGATGGCTGAAGAAAAGGGATTACCTAACTTAACTTCTACAGCTGATGCTTTAAAATATTATATTGCACCTGAAACTATAGAATTATTTAAAACACATAGTGTATTATCTGAAGGGGAGTTAACCTCTAGATATAATATCTATGCAGAAAATTATTATACACAGATCATTGCAGAGGCCAATATTATGATTAAGATGGCTATTCAAGATATCTATCCTGTAGCTAATAGATATACTATAGAGTTATCTGATATGATCAAGAAAACTTCTAAAATTTTAGGAGAGGAATGGGTAACTACACAAAAAGAACTTCTAAAAGAGATCTTAGAAAATACTACTTCTCTATATAAGACTTCTAAAGAATTAGAAGAACAATTAAAAGTCATAGCAGCAATGAATAATATCGATAAACAAGTTGATTTTAGTAGAAATATAATTTTACCTCTTATGGAAAAATTAAGAGTCCCAGCTGATAAATTAGAATTATCTATCGATAAAAAATTATGGCCATTCCCTACATATGAAGAATTATTATTTAAGTTATAGAAAAAAATGGAAAAACCTCTTGGAGGTTTTTCCATTTTTTATATTAAACTATTTACTACATTATAGATATTTAAAATAACTAGTAAAATTATAGCTATATTGAAAATTTTATGAATGGTATCATGGCTAAGTTTATGATTAAAATGAGCTCCTATTAAACCTCCTAAAATACCACCTGGAACCATAACATATAGCATAGATAGATCATACATCCCAAATCCACTTCCCATAGCAATTAAGACTAACTTAGCAAATTGAGAGAGTAAAATGATGAGTACAGAAGTTGTCGCAGCCTTTTTCATGTCCATATTTAGTAGGAGTACCAAAATCATCACATTGATAGGCCCTCCTCCAATCCCTAGAAAAGATGCAATAGTACCTAAGATAAGTCCTATTAAAAATAAAATTACATTGTTTTTCAAGTGATATTTAGGAAGTTTCCCCTTAAATAAAACTAGAATCAATAGACCAGCTAACATAGTTCCCTGTATAGCTGTAGCCATACCTTCATTATTTAATACTTTCAAAAAAGTTTTAAAAAGTGTATTACCTATTCCACCACCTAAGATCGATCCCAGTGTGATAACCAACATGTTATGCTCAACTTTAAACCCTTTTTTTATCTGTTTTCCTGTAGAAACTACAGCCATAGAAAAAACAGTAAAAGATGATAAAATCCCAATAGTAGTCAGATCATAGGTTCCTATAGCATCAAGTACAGGCTTTATTACTACTCCCCCACCAAGTCCGACTAAAGAACCAAAAATTGTTGCTGTAATAGCCACAATAAAATATAAAAACATCATGATAATTCACTCCTAAAAATATTATTTTATACATATTCCATCAATAATCATAAGCTAGTATTAAGTTTATGTCAAATTAAAATATTGGTGTAAAAAAGGATTCGACATATGATTTTAGTATCTATTTATTAAATAAAGCTAAAAAAGGAGAGGTTTACAATGAAATTTAATTTTTTTGATAATCACATTAAATTAGATGAATTATTCAGGTATGATAAAAAAAGTAATTCTTATATAGTTGATATTTCAGTAGATGATTATAGGTCTCTCTACAGTGAATTAGATTTTTCTCCAGTAAAAAGCAAGGATTTAGACGATAAATTAGTAGAATATTTAGAAGAATCTATTGAAGATATTCCAATGAAATATAATTTGATAATCGATATCCATATGCCAAACGGAATATTTGACAGTAAGAGGGAAGAAAAGGGGAAAGAAGAGATAAAACACTACTTTGAATATTTAAAAAGAAAGAAGGAAAGGGAAATCCATAGTTACTATCGAGCTGCTATGATGAATTTTGTTTTAGGAGTATTTTTTATATTTATAGTATCTCTTATAAAGAAAAATCTATCTACAACTTTAGTTATATGGGAGATAGTATTAGAAGGTTTCTATGTAGGAGGATGGGTTTTCCTCTGGGAATTCTTTTCACTGATATTTTTAGAGCCCCATAAGGAAAAAGAGAGGGTTAAACAATATAAAAGGGTTTTGAACTCTGAGATTAGATATTCATATTGTAAAGAAAAAAATAAGGATAACTCATGAGTAAATTTCCTACTTGAGTTATCCTTACTTTATCTTAAATTTTTATGCCAATGCATCGTCTGCTACATGATACGTTGGATCTTCTAAAACGTTTACTTCTATTATTTTTTCTGCATTCTTTAATAAAATTCTACAATCTGGGCTAAGATGCTTTAGGATTATTTCCTTTCCTAACTCACTATATTTTTCAGTCAAAGCATTTATAGCTTCGATAGCCGAATGATCACTTATATGAGAATTTGCAAAATCTATATAAACTTTATTTGGATCCTCTTTAGGAGTAAATAATTCTTTAAAACTCATTGCTGAACCGAAAAATAATGGTCCTTCTAAAAGATAGATTTTAGCTCCATCTTCATCTTCAACTATTTTTGCACTTATCTTCTTCCCTTTGTCCCATGCAAATATTAGTGCAGAAATAATAACTCCTACAATAACTGCTAAGGCTAGATCATGTGCAATAGTAATTCCTGCAACAATAACTATAATTATTATATCCTTAGTCGGCACTTTTTTTCCTAATTTTAAACTATCCCAAGCAAAGGTCTCGATTACTACCATGAACATTACTCCTACTAGGGCTGCTAATGGAATTATCTCAATTATCTCCGAACCAAATAAAACAAATGATAACAGTGATAATGCTGTGGCAATTCCCGAAAGTCTTCCCCTACCATTACTTGTAATATTTACAATAGACTGACCGATCATAGCACATCCACCTGTACCACCCATAAATCCATTTAACAGATTTCCTATTCCTTGACCAATACATTCACGGTTTCCTTGACCTCTCGTGTCTGTAAGATCGTCTACTAATGATAGTGTTAGAAGAGATTCAATAAGTCCTACTAAGGCTGCTGTTACAGCAAATGGAACTATGATTTCTAAAGTTTCTAAGTTAAATGGTAAATTTGGCATATGAAATTGTGGTAACCCACCTGAAATTCCACCTTTAGCAAATTCCTTTACATTTGGCATATGGATTCCTATTTTATTTAGCCACATTGCTAATCCTGTTGTTACAACAATTCCAACAAGTGATGCTGGAATAGCCTTTGTTAACTTAGGTAAAAAGTGAACTATAGCCATAGTCAATAAAACAAGGGCTATCATAGCATAAAGTTGCATCCCTTGCATCAATACACCATCTACCTTAAATTGCTCTAACTGAGCTAAAAAGATAACTATCGCTAAACCATTTACAAATCCTAAAACCACTGGATGAGGGATCATTCTTGCAAATTTTCCTAATTTAAATACTCCTGTCAGAATCTGTATGATTCCCATTAAAACTACAGTAGCAAATAAATACTCCAATCCATGTCTAGCAACTAGTGCTACAAATACTACTGCTACACTTCCTGCTGCTCCAGAGATCATCCCTGGTCTTCCACCAAATATTGCTGCACTTAAACCGATTATAACCGATGCATGTAACCCTATAAGGGGATCTATTCCTGCTACAAAGGCAAATGCAATAACTTCTGGTACTAGTGCTAATGCAACTGTTAAACCTGCAAGAACCTCATTTTTAAGGTTTATATTACGTATTACTCCTATCATTCTTCCTCCTAATATTATAAAAAATAAATGTTTTTATACACAAGTGTTATTTTATCATTTTTTTCATTCTTTTACAACTATTCTTAGTTATTTCTTAGAATTTTTTGAAAAAACAAAGTTATAAAATAAAAGGGCAGAATTTCTGCCCTTTAAATTAAAATTTATTATAGTTTTTTACTATGATTTCTTTAGTAATATTATGAATATTTTTCAATCCTTCTCTATCATAGTCCTTAGTATCTATTACCTTACCAATAATCAATTTAACTTTTTTATTGCTAAACATCTTGATACTATTTTTATTTTGGATATCATAAGTTCCCTTTAAGGTAATTGGAATTATCTTAGCCTTTGAATCTATAGCTACTTTAAATCCACCATTTTTAAATTCTCCTACTTCTCCAGTTTCTGACCTTGTTCCCTCTGGAAAAACTAGCATAGGATATCCATCCTTTATAAATTTTACCGATTTTCTAATTGCCTTTATTCCCTCACGTGGATTTTCTCTATCTATAAATATAGAATTTGTAATAGGCATCCATGTTTTAAAAAACATCCATGTTTCCATCTCTTTTTTTGCCATAAAACCAGGAACAAAGGGAAAATATCCTTGAATTGTAGGAATATCAATATTACTTTGATGATTAGAAATAAGTACCATAGGCTCTTCTAAAGACAATTTACGAAATTCTTCTTCATCTTCATAGATAACTTCTACACTAGCATTGGTTCTCTCTAATATTCCCTTTCCAAATCCTCTAAATAAATCTCTTGCATAAAAAACACGTTTTCTTTCATCTTCTATTTTTTTTACCTTAGAAAGCTCAAATATATTTAATTTTAAAAAATATAAAAACCCAAATAATGCTACCTTAAACAATGCCATTAGAACCTCCAAATTTTACTGATTACATGTGTTATTTTAGCATGTTGAGTTCCTAAAGTCAAAAGTAACTTTTTACATGATAGGTGATAAAAGCCGAGAAATAGACTCTTTGAACCGTACTATAATACTTCTTTCTCTATACCTTTTAGTAGTAATCAATGCCGAATTTTGAATATCTTCTAAAAAAACATTCTTTAATTCTAAAGCCACTTCGGGATCATAAATAAATACATTTATTTCAAAATTTAATAAAAAACTCCTAATATCAATATTTGTAGATCCAACAGTACATATCTCATCGTCTACAATAACAACTTTTGAGTGTAAAAATCCCTTTTCATAGGTATAACATTTAGCACCTAATTTCACCAAATCACCTATATAAGAAAGGGTTGCCCAATAAACAAAATAGTGATCGGGCTTATTTGGTATCATTATATTTACTTCT
>Ga0256827_10001224_pt1 | contig 16332 bp, 15 predicted proteins | sample CV84metaG_FD_185977 | JGI IMG/M metagenome (GOLD analysis project Ga0256827, IMG submission 185977) | Hydrothermal vent microbial communities from East Pacific Rise, Pacific Ocean - CV84 | ecosystem: Environmental > Aquatic > Marine > Hydrothermal vents | place: Pacific Ocean: East Pacific Rise... | reverse complement strand
GTTGTAATTGTTGGGGGGATTATTAGTTCTACTCTGCTTACTCTTTTGGTTTTGCCTGTTGGGTATTTTTTGATATTTAAGAAATTAAAGTTACCATAATGGTAACAATGTTATACTCCTTTTATGAGAGTAATAGCAAAAAGTACACTAAGAGCATTTTATGAACAGCCAAACTATCAAGATAGTAAATCAGCTTTAGAGGCATGGCATCATGAAGTACTGAAAGCTAATTGGTTAAACCCCAATGAGATAAAAATACAGTACAAAAGTGCGAGTATTGTAGGAGACAACAAAGTAGTTTTTAATATCTGTGGTAACAAATACCGATTGATAGTTAAGATAAACTACTTTGCAGAGATTGTCTATATCAAATTTATAGGCACACATAAACAGTATGACAAAATCAAGGTTGAGGAGCTATAAGATGATAAGACCTATACGAACCCAAAAAGATTATGAGTTGGCTCTTAGTCGAGTTGAGTCACTTATGGATGCAAAACCAAACAGTGATGAATTTGATGAGTTGGAGGTTTTGGCGACACTTGTTGATAACTATGAAGCCAAACACTATGCGATAAATACACCTGACCCAATTGAGGCTATTAAGTTTAGAATGGAGCAAGAGGGGTTGATTCAGAATGATTTGGTGGCTCTTTTTGGGAATAAATCTAGGGTATCAGAGATTTTAAACAGAAAAAGAAAATTGACTTTAGAGATGATTAGGAATCTAAATACTCATCTAAATATTCCATTTGAAAATCTTTTAGGAGAGTATAGACTTTCTTGTTAAGAATTTACTAAATATAAGGGGAACGTTATAGATGTCAAAAAGTTTGCTCTAACTCCTATTGCCAAAAGTGGAATTTCGATTAAAAGAGCCGACTCAAAGCAGTATCAGATTATGAAAATGAGTCCATCAACCTTTAAAAAACTCTTTGACTCAAATATCTTGGCAAGTGGTGCATCTATCTACTATACCAAAGAGGTAGAGTTTATTAAAAATCGTGAGCTTTTAAATGGTTGGGGAGTAGAAGAGCATGAGTTTCTATCTTATTTTAACAGTGAGTTGGGTTTAAATCTTCTCTCTGTGACCCATAGCTCCAATAAAAAAGCATTAGCCACTATCAAAAAATTCTCTAATGCTAAAATAGCAGAGATTATCAATACCAACAAACAAATATTTGATTTTATCTTTTTTGGGATTGGTAATTTTGAAGAGCCTTTTACAGCCCATTGGCTCTATGAGCATGGGGAGTTTAGGGCTAATTATGTGATTCCGTTTACTGTTACTACTGGTTCGGGTAGAAGTAAAGGGATTTATACTTTGGTTTTGAAGCCGAAAAATTAAAAAGGAAAATATGCAATTAGAACAAATTAATAATGTCTTTGGAATGTCACTAACAAGAATTGAAGAAAATAGATTTCACTCCTCAAATATTCAATTAAATTCAGGTGTTTATCAAAATATACTTTCAAAAATAGAGAATGAATATGGTAATCAGTTTTTAAAATTTGATATATCTCCCGAAAATTATATGAGATATAAAAATGGAAAAGTATCATCTATGATAAAAAGTGATACTGGTGGAATTGGAAAACATGCTGGATTTGAGGCTGTAGAGATGGTTAATATTGTTGATTCAATTTTTATGGAAGTTGATAGATATTATACAACACAAATAATATCTAACTTTAATGATTCTGTAAATCAAATTTTTCAAGCAATAAATGCTTATCAATCTCAAATGCTAAGTCAAGCTTTTAATTTTAAAGAGCAAGAACAGATTGAAGAACTTGCATCATTTAAAGATTTCTTTGAAGATATAACAGATGAATTAGGGGAAATATCTACTTCTCCAATGAGAGCCACAAGTTATATTAGTAACCTTATTGATATAAGAAGAAAAAATTATAAAATATATAATTTTTTTATTGAAAAATTAAATAGGTGGATTGATACTATATCTACATATTACATTAGAAGTAATGACTATGTAAATGAGATAAATTTTCAAGAATTAGAAAAAGATTTTTATTTTGCAAGACAATCTATTTCTACATATATGATTTGTTTAATATATGAACATATTATTTGTGGAAATATTGATATAAAATCAAAAGACAAGATTAATTCAAAATTAGATAAATTTATAGATAAATTTATTACTGTTGAAAGTCAAATAAAAGATGCTTTAGTTCAACGATATAATCAAAATTATAATAATTGGAACTGGTATCATTCAGATAAACAATATGATAATAACAATATTAATTGGTTTTTAGAAAATTCTAAAAATAACTCTTTTGAAACGGACATAGTAAATGAAATTTTTAATAAAAGTACAAATATCCTTGAAAATATTATAATAGAAGAAGATAAAAGTAAATCATAAGTAATTTACTATTCTCTTTGCCAACCCCACCACCACAGGCACACTAACACTATTACCAATCTGCTTATAACTCTGAGCCTTATTAGGCTCAATCCAAAAACTATCAGGAAACCCCTGAATCCTTAGACACTCACGAGTAGTCAGCTTTCGCATTTGATTTACTAAAACAGGTACATTACACGCTTTTGGTTTTGCCTGTTGGGTATTTTTTGGGGTATAAAAAGTAGATAAGTTGTGATATACTTTAGAATTAATGGAGGTATATTATGAATATAGAAATAGTTTATTTATTTCTGATGATTTTTTTTATTGGATATATTAGTCGTAGCTCTCTAAAAAAAGAGGAAAAAGAAGATTACCCAATAAAAGATGATACCTTTAAAGAAATTGATTACTTTAATGAAAGAAATGCTTATTTATATTTAACTGAACTTTTAAATAAGATAGAAAAAGAGTATTCCTGTCTCATTAAGGTTGAAAATACTCTTAATAGTGAATATAAGAATGAAAATTATATTCATAATATCTTATATCGAAAGGAAGAGCTTAGTAAGGTTATTTCTATTTATCTCAATCACTCTTTTTCAAATGAATTTGAGGAGCATGAAAAAAAAGAATTTATCAAAAAAAATTTAATCACCAAAATTTTAGATATTGAAAAAAATTATAAAATTCCTGCCAGTGTAATATTTAATTATCATGTAATTTTAGAATCTTATAATTTTAAGGAAAACTATTTTCCTGTTCAATTAGAACTTGATACGCATAATTTTTTTAAAAATTATTTAAACTCTTCCTATTCGTACTTTAGAATGGAGTCTTCTTATAAAACAGATATAGAAGTAATTAGACCCGATATGTATACTTTTGGAAATGAAGATACTGCTTTTTATAGCGAGAATCATACTTTTAACCCTTTTTTAAGCACGTGTAGTTTTAAGGGGATTGATTTTTATGAGGCTCTAGATATTAAGAAAAAAATAGAGTTCTCAACTAAAGAAGAAGCAAAAGAATGGAAGAACAGCCTCTCTTCAAATACTTTATCAAAGGGTGAAATTAAAATCTATTTTAGTGTGCATAAAACATACCATCAAACACAAGAGGAAGTTCCAAAAACTTATAATGAACATGGGATGGATCAAGGAGGATACCTACAAACAAAGTTTCATGAAAATATTCTATTAAAAGTTAGTAAGTACTCTATTAACAGATAAAAAACATTTTCTCTCGTTACTCATCTATAAAGTTTATTAGAGCCTTACTTATAATGATTTTATGATAAAGAGAGGTAATTATCCTCTCTTATACTTTAAAATTAAAATGGTAATTTTTAAACGTTAACAGAGTCTTCTTTACTCTTTAAAACGGCTTCTTTATACCCATTCCAAACTTTCATGAGTGCTTTAATAACATTGTCTTGAATACCCTTGATGTCTTGAAGTACTTTTGGTTCGTACTCTAAAATATTTACAATAGCTTGGTGAGAAAAACGCTCTAGAATTTTGTTAAGTTTCTTTTTCCCAACTCCTTTGACTGAAGTTAATAACTCTTCTAAATCTTCATTAGAGATTTCAACAGCAGGGATTGACTCATCTTCTGATGCAATAGGAGCTTCACTATTTTTAAGTGCTGGTACTTTCATCCCTTTGAGGTTTTTGAGGGCAAATTTGTCTTGGTAGTTCCACTTTTCACTTGGCCACTCTTCAAAGGTTCGCTCTTTAACATCGTACATTTTATAAGCAGAGTCTAACTCATGTAAGAAGACTTCACCATCACCATACATCTTTTTCTTTTTACCAAAGTATGCACCATCATAAGAGGCGTTGTATTGACCAAAAGTGATGTGTCTCATGGTTCGTAGGAGGTCAGGGCTAATTTTTCCTAACTCTTCCCAGTTGAACATTGGCATATGTGGTTTTCTAAATCGTCCTTCACTGAGTGACCACATGATATATTGACCAATCCAATCTCTGATGTATGGGAAGGCAGCAAAGGCAGTAGCACACTCTAGGATGCGAACTTTACCATCTTTTCCGTAGGCAACGTCACACGCCCAGTACTCAGCATTGGCTGCTTTACTTACTTTAACGGCAAGGTCAAGAACATTTTTAGGCACGTTCATGTAGTCCATGCTTCCACCCTGACTTGTGTTGGTCAACCACTCACCCTCAGGGGCTCGTCGCCAAAAGGCACAGACAGGTTTGTGACCAATCAACATAACACGAATATCAGCTTCCATAGGGACAAAATCTTGGAAATACATTGGGTGGTATTTCTTCTGGGCATAAAGCTTTTTTGCCTCTTTATAGGAGTCTACTTTATGAACAAAGTATCCACCATAGTTAGATGGTCCGTAAGATTTTTTAACAATCTTTGGGTACTCTGTCTTCTTTAAAAACTTGTCACCGTTTGGACGGTTGTAGTAGATGTACGTTTTTGGAATTGGCAGGTCATATTTCCATGCAAAACGGGTTACATTCTCTTTTGATTTGTTAGAAAACTGTGTGTCTAACGAGGGGATGAAACGTACATTTGGTAAGGCACGTGCAATCTCTCTAAAGGTCTCATAGGCTGTTGCTGGAATATTTCCAATAAGTACATCAATTTTTTTCTTTTTCACCTCTTTAATGAATCTATCTTTGTCATTTCCCCAGTGGTAGGTTACTGTCTCTATCTTGTTTGGCCACCCTTTAAAGTTTGAGTAGTCGAAGAATCTTAACACGTAGTCCATGTATAAGAAACCTAATTTTGGTAATTTTTTGTTGCTTAAGCCCATTTTTTTCCTTTGTTTTTATTACTATTTTTTTGTTTTTTTATCTATTAAATCAACAATTAAGTCAATTTTTTTGTCGTTAAAGTCAAGTCCCATCTTCTCTTGTTCAGGGGTGGCAAATGCTGGAATTCCATTCACTTCCAGTACCACATACTCTTCTCGCTCTTGGTCGTAGATGATGTCAACCCCTGCAATGTCTGTACCACACGCTTTGGCAGCTGCAATGGCAACTTTTAAAACCTCATCGTTACATTCACGCATGAAAACAGAACCCCCAGAGGTGACATTGGTTCGCCAATCATTTCCACCAGCTTTTCGTCCATAACAGCCTACATATTGACCATCGACAATGTCTACTCTAAAGTCAGAGTTGTCATACTTAATGAAACGCTCTACAAACACTTCACGGGTGTTGCTGTGGTTTAGTGAGGGCATGAGTGCTTGGAGTGCCTCTTCATCTTCTATTTTACTAAGACCTGCACCTCCCCAACCATTGGTTGGTTTGTAGACCATTCCTTTCCATTTAGAGAGCGTTTTTTGTAGCTGTTTAGAAGCCTCATCACGGTGAAAGAGTCGGTAATCAGCTGTTCTTACCCCTGCATTTCTTAGTACAAATGAGGTTTGAAATTTATCTTCTGTTAGTTGAAATGAGTCATACGAGTTAATCATGGGAATCATTCTATTTAATGCTTGGTAGAGGTAGGTTTGGTAGATGGTCTGCTCCCCTGCATTGTAAGAGAAAAAAAGGTCAAGTTTATTGAGTTTAATTCCATTATGAACAATGTTTTTATTTTTAGCTGTTGCATGACGTAGATTAATATCATCTATGGTTAAAATATTACGTTCACGTAATTTTTTCATAAGCTTTTTACCAATAGCATCTCCCCCACCATTGCTGTAAAGCCACATTCCTATGGTTCGTTTGTCTGACATTCTTTTCTCCTATTTTTAAAGTTGTTTGTCGGATTGGTGTTTCATGAGTATTTGCGTCATTAGCTCAATACGCTGTTCAAAAGAGCTTTTTAACGCACGCTCTTTAATGGTATGGTCACCATCTCCAAATGGACCAAAACCATCTAATGTGGTTACCCCTTGTGAGGCAACAATGTTAGCATCACTCACACCACCTCTCTGTTCGGTAGGTAACATTGTATTGGTAAAATTCTCAATTTTTTTGATTAAGGTCAATTGTGCTTCATTAGCTTCCATGACATCACGTTGAATCAACCCTGAAAGTGTGGCATCTGTTCCCTTAACATAAGCCGTTTTGGTAATCTCTTCTAATGCATTGAGCAATCTATCACGTTCACTGTTTTGTGTGTAACGTAACTCTAACAGTAGGGTAGCATGGGGCGAGATGGTATTGGCACCAATTCCCCCCTCAATTTTACCTACATTGACTGTTGTGCCAATGTCAAGGTTAGTAAGGTTAGTTAGTTCAATGAGTTTATGAGCAGCTTCAAGGTTGGCGTTCACCCCCTCGGCATAACGTACCCCAGCATGAGAGGCTTTTCCCTCAATGGTAATGGTAAATGTTCCCACCCCTTTACGCCCTGTGACCACCTCTAGCTTTTCGCCAGCAGCTTCAAAGACAAAACAGACATCATAGTTGTTTGCCAACTCTGCTGTAAGCAGTTTACTGTCATCTGAACCCGTCTCTTCATCTGAGACTAAAAGGACATCAATATTTTCTATTTTCCCATTTTGAGCAAAAACATTACGCAGTGCTTGCAGTGCCACAATGTTTCCACCCTTCATGTCACAGACACCAGGTCCATAGACCCATTCGTTGTCTTCTGAAAAGTTTTCAAATTTTCCTTCTGGAAAAACAGTGTCATTATGTCCTAAAAGTAAAATCTTTATCCCTTCGGTTTTAGGGGTGCTGTATAGGTTATGGTTCCCAATACTCTCTCTCTTAAAACAACTATTTTCAAAGCCTATTTCTTTAAACCATCGGGTCATATATGTGGAGATAGTGTCCACACCAGCTTTATTTTTAGTGTAAGAGTTAATGTTAATAATCTGTTTAAGGTCTGTCAAATATGTCATTTACTTTTCTTTGTTTTTGGTTAATTTGGCATAAAGAATTCTATATGTGTAGTAATTGTGAAATTATAGCCATTGTGAACCAAAAAAAAGATGAAAAATCGCTTTAAATTATAAAGTTTTATTAAAACAATATTAAATATGTTAAAAAATATTTAATATTATAGATAATGAAAAATTATAGTTTAATTATTAGTCTATAAAGTGTAAGTAATCCACCTACCACTAAAATGGTCACCAATAGGATGACCAAGCTCATAGCCGAAATAAGGCTTTGAGGGGCATTTGCCATAATGGTGTAGAGTTTTATCCCCATAAGAGCAGAACCAGCTGGATAGACCACAATGGTTGCTCCTAGCTCACCTAGGCAGAAGATAAAACCAATAATAAAAATAATAAAAAGTTTATCGGCTATAAGAGGTAAGATAATTGTTCTCATTCGCATAAAAAAACCTGCTCCCATAATCTCAGCTGACTCCTCTATCGATTTGGGTATTTGCAGTAGAGCATTGGAGATAAGTTTATGGCTAATAAAGATAAATTTTCCTAAATAGGCGATGATAATAATCCAAAAACTACCATAGATAAAATCTAAGCTTGGGGTATTAAAAAATTTTATTAGCCCAATTCCAAGCACTGTTGAGGGGACTCCAAAGAGAATAAGTAGCATGGTATCTACCATTTTTATATCTTCTCTCACTGAGATATAGGCAAAGATAGAGCCAAAAAATAGAAGTCCCAATGCTCCAATGGTTGCATAAAACAGCGAGTCGATAATGTTGGGACTCAAAAGCTCAATGGCTTTAAAAAAACTCTCTGTTCCTCCCTCAAAGGTCTGCATGGTAAGCACAATAATAGGCGTAAAGATAGCTCCAAATAGATAGAACAGATGCACTATAATAATCAAATATCTACCTCTATTTAACTCCACTATTTTACTTTGATGGGACTTTGTCCCGATGGAGAGAAACGAACTGTTAGAGAGATAAAACCTCTCAGTAAGTAGCAACACAATGGCAATAGCTACTAGAATCATGGAGTTTGTCAACGCTAACGCATAGTTGTAAAAAGCTGAAAATTGGGTAAATATCTCTGTTGTTAATACTTTAACTGACAAAAAAGCAGGAACGGAAAATTCAGAGAGTGCGAAGACAAATACCAAGATAAACGAAGAAAATATAGCAGGTTTAACCATCGGAAAGATAATTTTTAGTACGACATTTGGGTAACTGGTCAGCATCAAGCCTGCCTCTTCTAACTTTGCATTGATATTGGATAAGCCACTTGATATGACCAACATGGAAAGAGGAGTAAAGACCAAACTCAAGATAAAAACTACCCCCCAAAAACTATAGATAAATGCCTTTCCTTGATTAAAATAGACAAAAAAATCGACCCATGAGAGGGTTAAAATATAGGGTGATAAAAAGAGAGGAGCCAGAAAAAGAATTTTAAAAATATTTTTGAATGGTAGGTTGGTTTTGGTTAAAAAAAAGGCAAAAAAACCTCCTAGTATGGTAGAAATAGTCGCCACAAAAAAAGCTAACTCTAGGCTTTTAAGCACTAATTTTAGGGTCTTTTGGTTGAAAATCTCTAGATAGTTGGCTACTCCAAAAACTCCCTCTTGGAAGAAAGAATCAACAAGGATGTTTAGGAGAGGAAGAACAACCAAACAGAAGAAGATGGTAAGGGTGAAGAGATAAAATTTATTTTTGATGCTACTCCCCCCACTCCTTCAAATACCCTTGTATCTCTTCAAGTTTTTTAGAACTCTTCTCATAATCAATCTTCATTGCCACAATATTGTCAAGAGAGGGAACATTAGAAGGAGTCTCTACCCCCTTATGCAGTGGTATTTGAGCCGATGAGATGGCAAGTTTTCGCTCTGTATCTTTACTCAAAAGGTAGTCTAGTAATCTCTTTCCATTCTCATTATGTGGTGAGTTTTTTATGAGGGAAAGGCTATTTGGCATAATTAAACTTCCTATCCCTTTTTGGTCAAGAAAAACGACTCCCATATGTTTTGATTCTTCCTCCATGGCTACAAAAGCATCATCCGTATCGGTTAGACCACACGCTACTTCACCATTGAGTACACGTTTTTTGACATCGCCATTACTGGTGGCTATGAGCACACCATTTTTTTTGAATCCTGAAAGTAACTCTTTGGCTTTACTCTCACCCAAGGCAGAGAAGAGAGAGGCAAAATGAAAGGATGTTGTTCCAAAAAGAGGGTTGGCAATGGCAAATTTACCTTTATATTTCGCCTTGGATAAATCAAAGATAGATGTTGGAATATCCTCTGTCTTTAGCAATTTTTTGTTATAAATTAAGACCCTAGCACGGGCTGAAAAACCAATCCAATGATACTCTTTGTCTTTAAAATTTTGTTTAATATCTTTGGCAATGGGTGAGTTATACCCCATAGTAATTCCTCTTTTTTTAAGCACAATAGCACGAATGGGGTCGCCACTCCAAAAGAGATCACAGTGAGGGTTATCTTTTTCAGCAATAATCCTGTTGAGTACCCCTGTTGATTTGGTCTCTTCCGTATCAAAAATAGCTTTGACTTTTATGCCTGTCTCTTTTTCAAAATCTTTTAAAATAGGTTCAGAGAATATCTGGTCAACAGTAGTATAGACGATGACTTCGTTTTTAGACTCTTTAGAACAAGAGATAAAGCTTAGGAGGATTAAGGTGGAGATGATGAAGTTTTTCATAGTAGTTTTCCTTTTTTAGAAGTTTAGCATTATTTGAATATAAAATGCTAATTATGAAATTAATATAAAATTAAAAATATAGTAAATAATTCAATATGTTAAATAAGACAAAATTAAACAGTTTTTGTTTATAATTGTCATAACTTAAAACTATAAGGATTATTATGAATACAAATATAACAACTTTTCTCTCTTTGGTAGTCTCAGGATTACTTTTCTCAACAACAGTAGTAACAGCTAATACAACATTGGTTAATATACCTACAGAAGATTTAAAGTCATTAAACAGTAATGCTCAAAAATTTGCCAAAAATGAGGTGATTATCTCTTTTAAAGAGGGAGAGTCAGCAACATCTTTTTTTAAGGAGCTATTAGAAAATTTTTTAGGAGAAGGCTCTTTTACTTCTCAATCGTATGATACTATTGGGGCAATGCATATTAAATCTGATAGCTATAGTACTGCAAAATTAATACAAATATTGCATAATTCACCTTTTTCACGCTATATAGAGTCGGTAACACCTAATAATATTAGAACATTGGTTGCTACAAATGATAGCTCTTATGATAAATTATGGGCAATTGAGAATAGAGGTCAAGAGGTTAATAATAAAGAGGGTACAGCTGATGCTGATATGGATGTAGTTGAGGCATGGAAAAAAACCACAGGTAGTAAAGAGGTTATTGTGGCTGTGCTTGATACAGGTGTTGATTATAATCATAATGATTTAAAAGAGAATATGTGGAATGGGACTGTTAATCATGGATATGATTTTGCAGGTGATAATGATGGAAATAATGATGATAATCCAATGCCAGATGCTCCTTACGATGAGAATGGTCACTACCATGGAACACACGTAGCAGGAACCATTGGTGCTGTTGGTAATAACAATGCAGGTATTACAGGAGTTGCTCAAGAGGTCTCAATTATGGCACTTAAAGTTTTTAGACCTAATGGTTATGGCTATACCAATGATATTTTAGAAGCGTTAGATTATGTGGCACAACAAGTTGATGCAGGTGAAAATATAGTGGCAATTAATGCTTCGTATGGTGGAGGAGGGGGTAGTCAAGATGATGCAACCAACAGAGCCATTAAGAAGTTAGGTGAGAAAGGTGTAATATTCTGTGCTGCTGCTGGAAATGATGGTAAAAATATTGATAATGACCCTGTATATCCTGCAAGTTATAATGCGACTAATATGATTACCGTAGCTGCAAGTACACAAGATGATACTTTGGCAAATTTTTCTAATTATGGTCAAAAAAGTGTAGATGTGGCTGCTCCTGGAACCAATATTTTAAGTACTTATCCTGAAAATAAGTATGCCTATTTACAAGGAACCTCAATGGCAACACCTAATGTCGCTGGTTCAGTTGCTCTTTTGTCTGCGTATTATACGGATGCATCTGTTGCTGATAAAAAAGCAATGATTTTAGATCATGTAGATGTAATAGGTGCTTTACATAGTAAAGTGGTTTCAAATGGTCGCGTAAATGTCAACAGTGCCTTGGGAGAAAAAGAAGAACCTGTACAAAATACAGCCCCAAAAGCAAAAGATGATACAGCTACAACAGAATATGAGAGAGCTGTCAGTATTGATGTCTTAGCCAACGATAGTGATGCAGATGGTGATGACTTAACAATTGATTTTATTACTAAGCCTGACAATGGTACTCTTCAAGAGCTAAATGAAAAATTACTCTATACTCCAAATAATGGCTTTTCAGGTGAAGATACTTTTACCTATACTATTACTGATGGAGAGTTAGAATCTACAGCATCTGTTACTGTGACAGTTAAAGAACAAGAAGAGGTAAATCAAGCTCCTACAGCAAAAGATGATACAGCTACAACAAAATATGAGAGAGCTGTCAGTATTGATGTCTTAGCCAACGATAGTGATGTAGATGGAGATACCTTGACAATTGACTCATTTAGTAGACCAAATAATGGTTCAGTTAAACAAGAAAATGGAAAATTAATCTATACACCCAATAATGGTTTTTCAGGAAAAGATACTTTTAATTATACCATTACAGATGGTTCAAAAATAGCTAGTGCTGATGTTCATATTGTTGTTGAAAAGAAAGAAGAAGATAACAATGGAGGTTTCTTTGGAAGAGGCTTCGGAGGTTTTTCTGGTTGGTCTTTTTGGAAGTAGATAGCCCTTTTTGCTGTATGACCCAAAATTCTTTGGGTCATAGGCAATTTTTAAAATCGTTTCCAAAATGTTTTAGATAACATTAAATAAATCGTATAACATTCCAAACGCCCAATAATCATGGCGATACTTAGAATCATCTTATCATACCAAGAAAAAAATCCATAATTCTCAACAGGACCAACCATTCCAAACCCTGGACCAATATTTCCTACGGTTGCTAAGGCTGTAGATATGGAACTCATCTCATCCAAGCCTCGTGCATAGAGGTAGAGCATGACAAGTACAGCTGTTAAAATATAGAGGGTAAAAAAACCAGCAACAGAAGTGAGCAGTGAACTTTTTAGCTTCTTGTTGTCAATAAAAATAGAGAGTACAGCATTGGGATGCAGTACCCGTTTAAGTTCAATTAGCATATTTTTAAAAAGAATAATATAACGAATAACTTTGACCCCCCCTGCTGTGGAACCTGTTGTTCCCCCTACCAACATGGCAATAAATACAATGCTAACAGCAAAATGTCCCCACTCCTCATAGTTGAGTGTTGCAAATCCTGTGGTGGTTAAAACCGAAGCAATGGTAAAAAATGAGTGGCGTAATGACTCTTCAAAGCCCATTTTACTTGTGAAAATATGTACCAAACTCAATATGATAGAGAGGGTTAAAAAGATGTAGATGTAGTAACGAATCTCTTCGCTTTTGTACCCACTGTAATCTTTATGTAAAAAACGTAGGTGTGCTAAGAAGTTAATACCTGAAAGAATCATAAAGAGGGTCGTTATCCAGATAATAGCACTACTGTCAAATGCTCCCATTGAGTTGTTTTTTGTTGAAAATCCACCTGTTGAAATGGTAGAGAAAGCATGGTTAATGGCATCGAACCAACCCATTCCAAAATAGCGTAAGAGTAGCATATCTATTAGGGTTAAAAAAGCATAAATACCCCATAGCATCAAAGCAGTATCACGAATTTTTGGGGCAATTTTATCCATAGAGATACCTGTTGATTCAGCCCTAAACATACTGATACTTCCTGTAGGGTTAATGATGGAGAGTAGTCCTACTCCTAAAACAATAATTCCCATACCTCCCAACCAATGGGTTAAACTACGCAGAAAAAGAATCATTTTTGGTAGTGATTCTATTTCAGAAAAGACCGTAGCACCTGTGGTGGTAAAACCACTAATTGACTCAAAAAAAGCACTGCTAAAATCAAGAGAAGTGTAGAGTATTAAAGGGATAGCCCCTGCTACACCAAGTAGAAGCCATATAAGATTAACAGCAACAATTCCCCCTTTAATTTTCATTGCTATATTATGATTTTGTAACCAATACCAAACAGTTCCATTAATGCTAAAAAGTAAGAGGTCATAAATTATAAATTTGAGAACATCTTCACCATAATAGAGTCCAATGAGAATAGGTGTTATAAAAAAAAGAGAGAGTAGCGTTCCAATGATAGCAACAAATTTTGTTATTCCTTTGAGGTCTAATGTTTTAATCATCTACAACTCTTGGTTAATCCACTTTTTTAGAAAGTCGGTGTGTTCACTCTCTGCAAAGAGTAACAACCTGTCTCCTTTTTGACAAACAGACTGCTCCAACTCTTTAATAATATCTCCTTGTCGAATAATGTAGCCATTGGCAAGCTCTTTTATTTTTTTGGGTAAGTTAATGGCTCTATCCATACATTTTGACGTTTCTGAAACCTCTTTAAACAGGGCAACACCTCTTCCTCCACAGTAGCGTCGTTGGACAATTAAACTGTCTATGTTGATTTTTTCTAAAATGGAGTAGTAGGTATCTATCTTCTCACCTCGAATCACCACCAAGCCCAATGAGTGCATTAAGGAGTAGTACTCTCTATCGTTATTAATAGCAATTACCTTCTCTATTCCCACGCGTTTGGCTTCAATGGACTTAATCATATTATACTCATCATTGTTGGTAGAAGCAATCAGCATATCAGCACTGTCCAATCCCTCTTCTTTAAGCAGATGTCCCCAACCATATTTACTGTTTAAGACAATGGCTTTTCCTTTGAGTGCCTCGGTGGCGTGTTCGCATAATGACAAGTCTTGCTCTATCATCTTCACTTCAAATCCATTGGTAAGCAGTACTTTTGCCATCTCAATACCAACTCTTCCTGCCCCAAATATAATACAATTTCGAATTTTTTTATTGCCTTTTTCAGGTAATTCAAAATTGCCATATCGGCTTTTTAGTGTCTCTTTTTCTCCCACTATATAGAGTAAATCATCCATTTTAAGAACTTCATTATGCTGAGGAATAAAAAAGTTTTTATCTCGTTCTAATCCTACAATGGCGATGTTGTCTTCAAACTCTTTAGAAACTTCACGAATATTATAGCCCACATAATCAGGGTTATTAATCCGTACGGAGAGCATTATCATGTTAGAGAAATTAAACTCTTTAATATTGTTAGCAAGGGGGAACTCTAAAAGACGTTGTAGGCTACTGGCAATGTGATACGAAGAGAAGATACTGGCATAAATGTTAAGTTTTTCAAAAATGCTACTCTCTAAAAAAAAGCTATTTTGAAGTCGTATTATCTTTTTGTCAACCTCTAATATGTCATCAATAATTAATGAAGCAATAATATTGACTTCATCTGAGTTGGTTACAGCAATAAAAAAATCAACTTTACTTGCACAACGATAATAGACTTTAGGATTCTCTACATCGCCATGGAACGCCAATACATCTAAATCATCCTGTATTTTCGATACGGCTTTTTGGTTTTTGTCAATAATGGTTATTTCATGATAAATAGAGAGTGTTTTAGCAAGGTGATAGCCTACTTTTCCTGCTCCAGCAATAATGATTTTCATAACACTCCTTAAAATTTTAAATTATCAAACTCTGTCACTGAATCAGCTTTTGTCCATAATCCAATATACCCTTTAGAAAAAGAGTCATCAATATGGTCAATATACAATTTTCCATCTAAATAGGCTTGAATATGTGTTCCTTTAGCAACAACCCTTATGCTGTGAAATTGACCCAATTTAGGAGGGGTTACTGTGGCTGAGGCAATTTCTGAACGATACCCATTTTTAAAGGTATAGAGACGAAAATTGTCTTCTAATGCGTTGGCTCTCACAATGAAGTAGTTGTTCTTGTCTACAGCCCTAAAGACAAGACCTCCACTGGCATCAATGTTACCTGAGAGGGGTTTAAAATCTACCGAGACATCTACGTCTGAAAATTTCTCTTTTTCCAAAAGAATTAGAGGAAAATGTTCATTGGTGGCAGACTGTTTAAGTAGACCATTTTTAAAGCTCCATTGACCTGATTTAATGCTCCATGCACTGTTTCGTTTTGTAAAGTTATCGCTTATATTTTGTTGCTTTTCTATGCTTATGGGTGCTGTTGTGTCTGACTGCTCGCTGTTGCAACCTGTCAAGAGAAGTAGGAGTAGGGGTACTATTTTATACATAAAAATAATCCTTTTTTCTTATTTTATCACTTTTTACTGATGTTTCCATTCTCTACCATGAAAATTTCATCAGCCAAAGCATAAGCCTCTTCATGGTCATGTGTCACATAGACGATAGTAATATTAAAACTGTCTCGTAATGCTTTGATTTGATTTCGCATCTTCTGTTTTAGATGAATATCCAAATTGGCTAAAGGCTCATCCATTAAAAGTATTTTAGGTTTCAAGACCAAACTTCTTGCAATGGCGACCAGTTGTTGTTGTCCTCCTGAAATCTGGTTGGGGTAACTCTCTTTGTACTCTGCTATGCCAAAAAAATCTAAAATCTCAACCACTTTTTGCTCTATATTTTGACTTTTTTTGACTTTTAGACCAAACGCAATATTTTCATAGAGACTCATGTGTGACCAAAGAGCCAAATCTTGAAAGATGAAACCTATCTCTCTTTTTGCTGGAGGGACTAGAAGCTTTTTATCTTTGTTAACCAATCTGTCAGCTATAAACACTTCTCCCTCATTAGCCTTCTCTAAGCCAGCGATAAGTCGTAAAATGGTTGTTTTTCCTGAGCCTGAATCGCCTAGTAAACAAGTAATTTTACCCTTAGCTATCTCTAGTGAAATATTATTTAAAGTAGGAATTTTATTAAACGTTTTGGTAATATTTTTTAGAGAGATAATCGGCATGATAAGGGTTACTTCTCCCTTATCAAATTGGCTTCATACAAAAATGGTGAGGGCTTAAAGTCCAACTTTTTAACTTTGTCATATTTTGC